>Ga0129333_10007356_pt1 | contig 10395 bp, 9 predicted proteins | sample CPB6_08_DNA_FD_94474 | JGI IMG/M metagenome (GOLD analysis project Ga0129333, IMG submission 94474) | Freshwater to marine salinity gradient microbial communities from Chesapeake Bay, USA - CPBay_Sum_0.6_0.8_DNA | ecosystem: Environmental > Aquatic > Marine > Coastal | place: USA: Chesapeake Bay...
GAAATTCGTGATCGTCTTCACCAATTAGAGCATATGGATAGGATGCTCGAAAAACTGATTCAACAAAATGGTGGCACACCACCAACTAGAGAACAGTTCCTAGAAGAGAATCAAGAGTATTGGGATACTCGTCTAGCAGAACAAGCATTGGATGACCTTATGGCATCACAGACTGGCATCTCAGGGGCAAACCTACAAGCAATGCGTCGTGCATCTGCCCCATCAATGGTAGATGACAGAAATGAATTCAAAGAAGGATATCTGCCAATGGATAAACTTCTTGATCCAAGAGGAAGAATGGAATTCATTGCTGATCTTCAGAAAAAAGTTTTGAGAGGATATGAAAAACTAACTGGAACTGATCTGGGATTTGGTAATGCTCTTAAAGCACAACAAGAAACAGAAAAGAAAAAACTGACAGGATATTATACTGAGGAATGAGTGAAGAGATTATTATTGTAGATGACCTTTATGATATACCTCATATGTATCATAAAGGTTTTTATCAAAACAAATGTCTAATTTCCGAAGAAACAGTTGGCAAAATAACTCAGATATTGGGTCATCCAATTGAAATCATTCAGGCATCAAATGAATCTGAAGATCTTCCTGGTGTGTTAGCACATTTACAATCGGATTGGATTGCTGTAATTTATCTTTCATTACCAGTTGAATCATTTGGAGAATTTGGTTTAAAATTTTATTCCCATATTGAAACTGGTTTAGAATCATTTCCATCTCAAGAAGAAATGATAAAATATAAAATTGATGATTTGCAAAAAGTTTTTTCTTGTGACTTAACTCTTTGGAAAGAATATGCAAATATTACGGCAAGATATAATCGTATGGTATTATTTAAAAGTAATAGATGGCATTCTTATTCTTCAAATAATATAAAATATCAAAAATTAATTATAAAAAACTCACAATGATTGACAATCCTCTTTCTTATATTCTTATTCGTCCAAATGTCATTAATGAATATGGACTGAATGAATTATTAGATTATCTAAAAAAATCACCATCTACTGACTTATCTGTTTTTGATCCCAAAAAAACTAATGAGACTGGTGGAAAAGAATGGGTAGTCAATAAAGAAGTTAGAGATACTCAAATTATAGAAGCAGGACCATTGTTCCCAAAAATTGTAGATTTGTTTAAAAATACCGTAAAGGAAATTATAAATCCTTTTTATGGTATTGAAATTTTTGAAAGTGAAGTACCACAAATACTTTCCTATGGAATTGGAGGACACTACTGTCCTCATATTGATGGTGAATCATTGTGGCAAAACCCAAAAGGAGAATTGATATGGAAAAAATCAATTGATAGAGATTTGTCAATTGTGTTTTTTCTAAATGATGAATTTGAAGGTGGTGAATTTGTATTCCCAGAACTTAAAGTTCGTATTCGTCCAGAACCTGGGATGTTAGTTTGTTTTCCTTCTAATCATCATTATCTTCATGGTGTTGAACCAGTCACTAAAGGACATCGTTATAGTATAGTGTGTTGGGCAACAGTTAAAGGATTTCCAACTATGGAAGATCAAAATAAAGAATTGTCCAAGAAATATGGCATCACAATAAATAACTAAAGAATTTTTTAATTACATGCAGTATATTAAACATTATTATGTTGATGCACAAGGTGGATCTTTTTGTTGTACAACAGAAGAACCAAGATATAAGAGACATCCAGTTGAAGAATATCCTGGTTTGGATGTAAGAGTTTGGTTGCAAGATTCTGATGGTGTTGATGTTATGTTGGCACAAGTTCCTGATACAACTCCTGTCACTGATATTATCGATGAAGATTGTGGAAAAAAAGCAGTTCAAGTATTAACTCAAGTGCAATTTGATAGTGTATATATTCCTTATTCGGAATCTGGAATTCTTTTTAGAGAAGCAATGATTGCTAGAGAAAATGAAGATATTGATCTTGCGGTAGAAAAAGAATCTCAGGCACAATTAAAACTAGAAGAAGCATTAGCAGCATTTAGTGCTCTTTAAATTACCCTAAATACATAAAAAAATACTTTAGTATATTTCATTATTCTCATTTATGAAAAATTTTGCAAAACTTGCAATAGATAATGGTGGTTCCATTCATCCATTAATTATTCCTTCTGAACTTACAAATGGATTGGGTTTAATGAATCCGTCTATTTTAATTGAAGATGATAAAATTCGTGTAATTCTTAGAGCAGTAAATTACACATTTTATCATTCAGAAAAGAAATTGTTTCAACATCCTTGGGGTCCTTTAACTTACGTGCATCCAGAAAATGATATGCACCTCAGGACAACAAATTACTATTTGGAACTTGATCAAAATTACAAAATCACAAGATATAATAAAATAGATACTTCAAAGTTTGATACTTATGAACCATTGTGGGAATTTGTTGGACTGGAAGATGCAAGAATTTTTAGATGGGATGGAAAACTTTACACTTCTGGTGTGAGGAGGGATTTGGATACAATAGGAACTGGAAGGATGGAATTATGCGAAATTGTTGTTAATGAAAATAGTGTAGAAGAAATATCACGTTTTAGAATTCCACCACCAAAAGACCCAACTTCTTATTGCGAAAAAAATTGGATGCCAATTTTAGATAAACCTTACCATTATATAAAATGGAGCAATCCAACAGAAGTTGTTAAAGTTGATCCAAAAACGCAAACATCACAAACAGTTCATCTTGGAAATTATATACCACTCCCAAGAGATTTACGTGGAGGTTCTCAAGTTGTTCCTTTTGGTGATTATTATCTTGCATGTACTCATGAAGTAGATTTATTTAATAGTGAAGTTGGGAGAAAGGACGCAAGATATTATCACCGTTTCGTAGTTTGGGATAAGTCTTGGAATATAATAAAATATTCTAAAGAGTTTAATATTATGGATGGTGATGTAGAATTTTGTGTTGGAATGTCAGTTAAAGGGTCTAATTTAGTTATGACATTTGGTTTTCAGGATAATGCAGCATATGTTATGGAAATTTCGATCGATACAATTGTGGAGTTTTTAAATGAGAATAATTGATTGTTTTCCTTATTTTAATGAAAAAGAATTATTAGAACTTAGAATAAATTTATTGTACGATCAAGTGGATAAATTTATTATTTGTGATGCAGATAGGACTTTTAGTGGAAAACCAAAACCATTCTTATGTAAAGACACTATTAGAGAATTAAATCTTCCGGAAGATAAAATTCAAGTCATAGAGGTGAATCTTCCAAAAAAAAGTCCGAAATCTTGGATTTCTGATACTTGGTTGAGGGAAAGGATGCAAAGAAATGCAGCTGCAGAATTTATTGAGGATGGTGATGTTTGTTATATTTCAGACTGCGACGAAATTATAGATCCAAAGTTTATTAAATATTATGCTTCTGTTGCTAATGAGCATCAAAATAATATTTTAAGAGTGCCTCTTGTATTTTTAAATGTAAGAGCAAACTTAAGAGTTTATGATCAATATAATAATCCAAGAGAATGGTCTTCTTCATATTTTTGTGTAAAAAATCATTTGAAAAAGCATACTCTGTCAGACATAAGAGAATCTAAATCTTTTGGAAATTTAATAGATTTTCCTGATATTTTTATCACAGAAAATAATAAAATAGAAAATGCCGGGTGGCATTTTAGTTGGATGGGAGATTTAAATAGATTAAAAACTAAATGCGAATCATTTTCACATTGGAATGAAGTTTCTGTTTTAGAAGACTATACGGCATCAATCAACTCTACGGATCCTCTTGGAAGAGAAGATCACATACTCAAAGAATACCCAAAATACTTATTGCCATCTAAAATTTTTGAATTAGAAAGAGTTAAAAACTTTTTGCTTCCCACTTAAAAATTAATGAAGACTATAATTTTACATACAAATTCCTTAAATGAAAGGGGAACAAGTGTTGCAGTTTATGATTATGCCCTTCACGTTAAAGAATATTTAAATTTAAATCCAATTATAGTATATAATTTAAATTCAAATAATTATCAAAGTTCGGTAGAATATTTTAAAAAACAATTTAAAGTAATTGGTTATGAAAATTTTGAAAGTATTCAACAAATTGTAGATAAAAAAAATATTGATTATTTTTATGCAATCAAATATGGCACTAAAGATAATGTAGAAATAAAAAATTGTAAAAATTTAATCCATTCAGTTTTTTGCTCAGATGTGTCTGAGATTCACGGTGATAGATATGCTACAGTTTCTGAATGGTTATCTAAAAAAGCAAACTGTCAAATTCCCTTTGTTCCCCATATATTAAATTTACCTGAGAATAAAAAAAATTTTAAAGATTTTTTAGGTATCCCAAATGATGCTATTGTAGTAGGTAGATATGGATCAAAAGAAACTTTTAATATAGACTTTGTGCCAAATACAATATTAAAAGTATTAGAAAAAAGAAGTGATATATGGTTTTTATTTTTAAATACGGAAAAAAATATTTACCACGATAGATGTTTATATTTTGATACTATTATAGATTTAAATGAAAAAGTTAGTTTTATTAATACTTGCGATGCAATGCTTCATGCAAGAGATTATGGGGAAACATTTGGTCTTTCTGTACTAGAATTTGCTTCAAAAAATAAACAAATAATTTCATATGATAATGAAATTCTTCAAAGTAATCATCCTTTAGGTGGAAGAAATCATTTTTTGTTTCTGAAGGACAATTGTTTCAAATATCAAGATGAAAATACCCTCGAATCCATACTTCTAAATATTACTAAGAATAATCCTTTTGATACTAGGTATTTAAATCAAGAATTTTCTCCACAATCCGTAATTAAAAAGTTTGATGAGGTTTTTATAAGATGAATTATGCTTATTTGTTTATTGATAACTTAAATGGTCATTCATATGAAAATGGATTTAATGAACTAAAAGCATCAATAACTGCATTAAAAAGAAATATAAACCACGATGATTCAATTATTGTTTTTAATAATGAAATAACTGGAAGAAATATTGAATTCTTTAAAAAAAATAATATAATTCACCACTATGTAAATCCTTCAAAAAACTATAAGGGGTCAGATAAAATTAATCCCATTAATATTCTTGTTGAAAAAATTATATGCTTGATGAATTTTGATGAAGAGAAAGAAATTGTTTTGATGGATATTGACACTTCACTAATTCAAAAAATACCAAGTGATTATTGGAATTCAAATCGTATAATTTTAGATAATATTGAATATCCAATTATGCAGTGGAGAAATTTAGATAAAGTTCTCCCACAAATACCCTGGAAAGAATTTAATATTAGTTTTGATAGTTCTTTTGCAATGTATAATACTGGTGTTATTTACATTCCAAAAAGATTTAGAAAAGAAATATGTGAAAAGTCATTAAAAATTGTAGAATATTTAAATGACAATTTTGATCCAGAAGAAAGATGTGGTAATAAACTTGATGAACAAATTGCTTTAAGTATAGTTGCTCATGACTGTTTTGGGAGATATGGATATATAAACCTCTCAAATAATTACATCCACCACCATTGGGAAGATAGACAGAAAGGTATAGAGTGGTGGAAAGATTATTTAAATTGTGAAATAGATTTGGTTGAAAATAATACTATAAAACCTGATTTCAATTCAATTGAACCTGAGTTTCCTGATAGTTTTTATGATGAGGTTTTTCACAATTATCCAAGAGTTTTAGATTTCTTTATTCCAAAATCATATTTAGATGTTGGTACTTGCAAAGGACATGCTATACCATTCATTATAAAAAAACTTCCATCATTAACTAAAATAGAAATGATAGAAGCATGTGAAGATCATGAGGAAGATTTAAAGTATTTGAGTGACAAAACAAAAATTCCATATCACATCGAAGTCCTATCAGATGAAATAAAGGAAGTAACTTTTTACTCCATGAAAGATGTTGAAAACTCTTATACTCAACCAGGAAATTCATATTATAAAGAAAATACTCCACATTATTTGAATTGTGAAGAGACTATTAGAACTACAAATACATTAGATAATATTTACAAAAATAACATTTTTGATCTTATAAAATTAGATACTCAAGGAAGTGAGTTAGACATATTAAAAGGTGGAAAGAATATGATTAAACATACAAAGGGTTTAATCATAGAAGAAACTGTAGAAAATTATCACAATTTTAATAGTGGAGCACCTAAAGACATTGATTGTAAAGAGTATTTAAGAAAAAATGATTTTATTTTTATAGAATATTTTCACGATTACGAACACTCTATTCAAGATTCAAATTTTGATTGGGTTCAACACAGACAACACGATGCTTTTTATGTAAAAAAAGATTTATTAAAACTTCCAATTTCAATAGGAATTCTTTCTTGGAAATCAAATGAGACTTTAAGAAATACTTTAAATTCATATAAAAAGAATGGATTATTTGACATTGTTGATGATGTAGTATTATTTTTTCAAGAAATTTCAGAAGAAGATAGAAAACTTGCCATGGAATATGACATTCCATTTATTTCTTCCGATGAAAATATTGGTATTGGAAATGCATTTATAAAACTTGCAGAAGCTTTAAAAGAAAAAAATATACTATTATTGGAACACGATTGGGAACTAACTGAAGACATTAAAACAACATTTTTAGAATTAAAACAAGGTATAGAATTGTTGGATAAAGAATATGATTGTGTTAGACTTAGAAGTGTAAAGAATCCTGGACATCCACTTTATTCTCAAGATGTCTATAAAGGAAATGAATTAAATCATTATGATTCTTCAATGGATTTAATGTCTCCCCATTTATTTGAATGCAGACATTGGATATCCAATGTGGATGAAGTTTTTCCAGATAAAATAAAAAAAGAAAATAATTATTTTACAACAACAAGTAGATGGAGTAATTTTACAAACAATCCTTGTTTATATAAGAAAAATTTTTACATAAGTAACATAAGTCCTTTTTCTAAAAAAGGTTCTCTGTATGATGGTTTAGAGTCTAATGTCAGTTATTGGTGGGGAAGACAAGATTTTAAAATTGCTTGGGATAAAGGTCTTTTTAAACATAATGATATAGAAAAATATTGAAATCTGGTATAAAAAAATATATCTAAATAAGGTAGTTTATAATTCTTCAATTTGAATGAATTTTATGATAGAGATAAATGATTTACTTTTGAAATACATATCAAATCCAGAAGATTCCAATATTAATTTTCTTCTCGGATTGTATTATGAAAATATAGGACAAACTGCTTCTGCAATATCTTATTATTTAAGGTCTGCAGAAAGAACAGAAGATATTATTGAAAGGTATGAATGTTTATTGCGTGGAGCAATTTGTTTTAATAAGCAAGGAACTCGTAATTTTACAGTCAAAGGTTTTCTTCTTCACGCACTTTCAATTTGCCCAAAAAGACCTGAAGCATATTACTTGATGAGTATTTTTCACGAAAAAGAAAATAAAGATGGAAGTTGGAATGAGTCTTACACAATATCTTCAATAGGATTAAATGTTTCTGACTTAAATTCAACTCCACTTAGAACTGATGTTGGTTATCCAGGAGAATATGGATTACTATTCCAAAAAGGAAATAGTAGTTGGTGGTGTGGATTATGTGAAGAAAGTAGAGACATTTTTAAAGATCTTTATTATAACTATGATTTAGATGAATCTCACAAAAAACTAGTAGAAGATAGTTTAATAAAATTTAATATTTTAAGAAAAAATGATGAGTCTAAAGATGAAGATCTTCTTTTATACACTAAAGATAAACATTCATTATTGAAAAATAAATTTTCAGGTTCAGAAAATATAGAAAAAAATTATTCAGAATCATATCAAGATATGTTCGTTCTTACCATGTTAAATGGAAAGAAAGGTGGAACTTATCTTGAAATTGGTGCTGGTGCTGCTTTTTATGGAAATAATACAGCACTTTTGGATCAAGAATTTGAATGGAAAGGAATATCTATTGATGTATTAGATGCATCAGTCGAGCAATTTGAAAATGGTTCTCCATTTTATGGAGATAGACGAAGAAAAAATAAATGTGTTCTAAAAGACGCAAAAAAAATTAATTATGAAAAATTTTTAAGTGGATTAGATTTCCCTAAAGAAATAGATTATTTACAATTAGACTGCGATCCAGCATCGATAACTTACGATATATTATTAACTATTCCTTTTGAAGTTTATAAATTTGCTGTAATTACTTATGAGCACGATAAGTATCAAAATGGAGATATATATCAAGAAAAATCTAAAAAATATCTAGAAAGTTATGGTTATATAAGAGTAGTAAATAATATTTCCCCAGATGACTTTAAACCATATGAAGATTGGTGGGTGCATCCAGATCTTGTAAATAATGATATTTTAAATAAAATGATTTGTGTAAATGATAATATTAAAAAATCTGAAAAATATTTGCTGAACATACAATGAGTATTCCAGTCATAGGCACTGCCATAGTAAATAATCCATATTGGGTTTCTCGTCTTTTAATGAGTGTTGATTATCCTGTAGATAATTTTGTTATTATAAACAATAATGGTAAAGGGGAAATTGATGAAGAGTTAAATAGACTTTCTAAAATTAGTCATAAATTTATTAAAAATATTAAAGTTGCTCATTTACCTTCTAATATAGGTACATCTGGTGCTTGGAATTTAATTATCAAGTGCTATATGTTATCACCATATTGGATTATTGTAAATGATGATGTTTCATTTGGTCCAGGACTTTTAAATGAAATGGTTAATGCAATTGAAAATGATTCGGAAGTTGGTATGGTCCATGCTAATGGTGGAGATTTTGATATTGGTAGTTGGGACTTATTTTTGATTAAAGATTTTGTAATTCAAAAATATGGTTTATTTGATGAAAATCTATATCCAGCTTATTGTGAAGATGCAGACTATTTAATGAGATTTAGACATAATCCAATTAAAAAAATTACTTCTTTAAATTCAATGTATTATCATGGAATGGGTGATAAAACACAATATTATGAGCACGGAAGTCAAACTAAAAAATCTTCCCCAGAATTACAACACAAATTACCATTATGTAATGAAATTAATTTTGAATATTTAAATAAAAAATGGGGACCTGGATGGAGAATGTGCGAACCAAAAGAACTTCCTTTTGAAAACTATCCAATTTCATATACATCATATGATTTGGATTTTGTACGTAAAAAACATTTAGGATTTTGAAGTTTTATTTAAAGGTATAATTTATCTTCAAACCTAACAGAGTGATTATAGTCAAAAACAATATTTAATGTCAAGTTTTTAAATTAGATTTATTGTGCTTGACAAGTCTAACTTTTAGTTTTATAATGTGAAAGTCTCCAATATCTTTGTGACTTTGAGATGTTGAGACCCGTCTAGTGGTGGACGGTTTAATTGGTGGAACATGGAGGTCTTCGGACCTCTTTTTTTCTGCTATGATAAACGGAGTTCAAAAGCAAACCAGATGCCTGTCAATCTAGAAGTCAAAGGTTCTCTTGCCAAATGTCTGGCAACTGAAAATCTTATTATTGAACACAAGAAAGTTCCGACTGCGATGTTTGATGTAGATCGTCGTGTGCTGACTCTTCCTAACTGGGATAAAGCATCTGCGACTGTCTATGACCTTCTGGTGGGTCATGAAGTTGGTCATGCACTATTCACTGATAATATTGATTGGACAAAAGAATATCCTGAAGTTCCTAAAGACTTCGTGAATGTTCTTGAGGATGTTCGTGTAGAACGTCTGATGAAGAAAAAGTATCCTGGTCTGTCTCGGACTTTCTATAATGGTTATAATGAACTGAATTCTGATGACTTCTTTTCAACCAAAGAAGAGAATCTGGATGAACTGACTTTCATTGACCGAATCAATCTGTACTATAAGATTGGTGCATTTCATAACATTTGCTTTACTGATGAAGAGAATGAGTTTCTGACTCGTGCTATTCAGACTGAAACTTTTGATGAAGTTCTGAAACTTGCTCGTGAAATCACCGAGTTTGTTCAATACAAACGTCAGAAAGTAGATTCTATGCCTACTCAAGGTGATGGGGATGAAATGTCTGGTCCTGGTGGTGAAGAAGTAGAAACTCCCCAGCAGAATTCTGATTCACAAGATGGAGAAAATCAGAATGGACAGGACAAAACTAATCTCCAGCAAGATTCGCACGGACAGTCTCAAACTGAAGGTGAATCCTTCGGTGATGATATGAATAAGTCTATGGAAGCACCGAATGGTGGTGGTTTCGGTCAGGAAGCAAGCAATAAGCACGAGAAAACTAATCGTGATGAGATGACTTCCAAGACTTCTCGTTCCTTTGATGAAAAGTCACAAGACCTTGTGGATAAGTATGCTCAAGAGACTAACTATGTGGAACTTCCCAAGATGAATCTTGAGAC
>Ga0129333_10007357_pt1 | contig 10395 bp, 14 predicted proteins | sample CPB6_08_DNA_FD_94474 | JGI IMG/M metagenome (GOLD analysis project Ga0129333, IMG submission 94474) | Freshwater to marine salinity gradient microbial communities from Chesapeake Bay, USA - CPBay_Sum_0.6_0.8_DNA | ecosystem: Environmental > Aquatic > Marine > Coastal | place: USA: Chesapeake...
CGCACATCCACCTGAGCCACCTGCGACAGGATGTCGATCCCTGTCTGATCGATGGGATCGGAAACCAGAACCTTCGTCATGACCCGGCGGGGGTGGGGGCGGCCGGAGGTGCAGTGTAGAGAGGGGCCTTCCAGGGGGCGCCACGCCCGTCCCGGCAGCGCCCCAGAACAGCGCGGCAGCGCCCCGGAACGTGGAGAATCGGGGCATTCCAGTCCGGTGAGCCGTGGGTAGCAGCGTTGTGGTGGTGCTCTCCGAGCGCAAGCGGCTGCGGCAGCTGCGCGAACAGCTGGCGGCACTGACGCCGCCGCCGGTGCGCCTGGTGGCGATCGGCAAGGGCGAAACGGACATGACCGAGGTGGTGGAGCTCAATCCAGCGCTGACACGGCGGCTGCGCCAGCGGGGCATGGCCCGCTGGCTGCTGCCCTTCGGCTTCTTCGCCGGCCTCACCTTCACCTTCATCACGGATCTGGACACCTTCGCCTTCGCCGGCAGCTGGGGATCGCACCTGATCGGCGGCATCCTGGGCCTTGGTTCCGGCTGGCTGGGCAGCTTTGCCGCCGCCGCCAGCGTCACCTCCGAGGCCGACGACCGCATCCGCGCCCTGCGCAACCGCCTGGAGGAGGGCAACTGGCTGCTGCTGGTGGAAACCGCCAGCGGCATGGAGATGCCCTGGACGCGCCTGCAGGAGGCCCGGCCCAAGGCCGTTGTGCGTCTGAACGACGCCTGAGGGAGGTTGCGATGCTGCCCCGGGAGGAGCTGCTCAAGGGCTGCCGCCAGCCCAGGGAGCTGGCGCACCTGATCGACCTGGCCGAGGAGGCGCTGCGCACCTGGGAACCGGTGTGGAGCGGATTCGTGCCGGCCGATCTGCGCGAGGACGCGGAACAGCGGCTGGGCCAGCTCAGCGAACTGAGCCTGAGCAGCTGGGGCGGCTGGCCCCAGGCCGAACGCCGCGGCCTGCTGCTGCAGAGGGCCGAGCTGGCCGCAGGCGACAGCGACACGGCGCCACTCACGACTTCGCTGACAGCGCCACTGACCGGCCTGGTGGTGAGCGGCAACTTCCTGTTCGACCCCGCCGAACCGGACGATGTGCGCCGCGGCCTGCTGGCAGCCGGCGCCGCGGCCGACGACCTGGGCGACATCTGGATGCGGGGTGATCGCGGCGCCCAGCTGGTGCTGCGATCTGCGGCGGCGGCGACGCTGGCGGGACGCACGACCCTGGTGCGCACCGTGGAGGTGCACCTGGAGCCGGTACCGATCGAGTTGCTGCAACTGCCGGCGAGCCGCAGCCCGCGAGAGCTGAGCAGTGTCGAGGCATCGCTGCGGCTCGATGCCGTGGCCTCCGCGGGTTTCGGCCTCTCCCGCAACCGCATGGCCGAGCTGATCCGCAGCGGCGCTGTGCGGGTGAACTGGCAAGGGGTCACGAGCCCAAGCCGCGAACTGGCCAGTGGCGACCGAGTGAGGCTTGAAGGACGCGGCGAACTGGAGGTGGTTGAGATCCAGCCGACCAAGCGGGACCGCTGGCGTGTGCGACTGCTGCGCCGCTGATCGGGGCAGGGGGTCTGGCCAGCTGCTAGGTTGCCGAGGCCGAAAGGCCCCTGAGGGCGATTAGCTCAGAGGTAGAGCACTACCTTGACACGGTAGGAGTCACTGGTTCGATTCCAGTATCGCCCACTTCAACTGACGGATCTTCAGTGATCCTTCCTTGCCCCGGCCAGCCCTACACCCTGGTGCTCGGCCTGGGGCGCTCCGGTGTCGGAGCTGCGAGGCTGCTGCGCCAGCAGGGATCCTCAGTACTGCTGATCGACAGCGGCAGCGGTCCCGCCCTGGATGCCAAGGCCTCGATGCTGCGGGCGGAGGGCATTGCCGTGGCGCTGGGAGTGCCCCTGAGCGAGTCCCTGCTGCTGCAGCTGGATGCGCAACCCGAGCGGGTGATCGTCAGCCCCGGCATCCGCTGGGACCACCCCGCCCTGGAGGCCCTGCGCCGGGCCGACATCCCAAGCACCGGCGAGATCAGCACCGCCTGGGAAGCCACCCGACCGGTCCCCTGGATCGGCATCACTGGCACAAATGGCAAGACCACCGTGACCCACCTGGTGGCGCACCTTCTGGCGGCGGCGGGGCTGGATGCGCCGATGTGCGGCAACGTTGGCCATTCGGCCGCCGAACTGGCCCTGGAGCGGTTGCAACCCGGTCAGCGGCGGCCCGAATGGCTGGTGGTGGAACTGAGCAGCTACCAGATCGAGGCAGCGCCGGTGCTGGCCCCGCGGATCGGTCTCTGGACGACCCTCACCCCCGATCACCTGGAACGCCACGGCACGCTCGACCACTACCGGGCAATCAAACGCAGCCTGCTGGAGCGCTCCCAGGTGCGCATCCTCAACGGCGACGATCCGGACCTGCGCAGTCGGAGCGCCAGCTGGGACCAGGCTCGCTGGATCAGTGCCGGCAGCCGCGACGACGCCCTGGCGGCCGGCATCGACCCCCATCTCTGGATCGAGGGTGATCAGGTGATCGGCAGCGGCGGTCCCCTGTTCGACGCCCGCGCCCTGGCGATGCCTGGCGCCCACAACCGTCAGAACCTGCTGATGGCCACCGCCGTGGGCCTGGAGCTCGGCCTGGACAGCGCCGCCATGGAGGCCGCCTTCCGCGCCTTTCCCGGAGTGCCCCATCGGCTGGAACGCGTCGGCGAGCCCGCGGGGGTGACCTGGTTCAACGACAGCAAAGCCACCAACTACGACGCGGCCGAGGTCGCCCTCAAGGCCCTGGATGGCCCCCTGGTGGTGCTGGCTGGCGGTGAGGCCAAGCTCGGGGATCCGAGCGGCTGGATTGCACAGTTGCGTCGCCAGGCAGCGGCGGTGGTGCTGTTCGGGGCCGCCCGCCATGCGTTCCAGGACCTGCTGGAACAGGGGGGCTACAGCGGGCGGGTCGAGCTGGTGGAGGGACTGGCCGAAGCGGTGCCCCTCGCCCACCGCCTGAGCACCACGCTGGCCTGCAGGGCGGTGCTGCTCTCACCGGCCTGCGCCAGCTTTGATCAGTACAGCGATTTCGAAGCCCGCGGCGACCATTTCCGAAGCCTGGTCCAGGCGCTCTGAGCCGATGGCGGCCGAGAGGCCGGCGCTACCCTCACGCCAATTTGCAGCGTGCGGATGGCCCACTGGCTGATGAAGAGCGAACCCGACGTGTACGGGATCGAGCATCTTCGGCACGAGGGAACCACCCTATGGGACGGAATCCGCAACTACCAGGCCCGCAACTTCATGCGCAGCATGGTGGTGGGTGATCACGCCTTCTTCTACCACTCGAATGCCAAACCGCCTGGCATCGTCGGACTGATGGAGGTGATCGAGACAGGACTCACCGATCCGAGCCAGTTCGATCCGACCAACAAGTACTTCGACCCCAAATCCACCGCCGCGGCCCCGCGCTGGGATTGCGTGCGCCTGCGCTACGTGGGGCGATTCGCCGAGCTGCTGAGCCTGGACAGCCTGCGCGAGCAATTCAGTGTGGAGGAGCTGCCTGTGGTACGGCAGGGCAACCGCCTTTCGATCCTGCCGGTGCCCGAATCGAGCGCGGAGCGCTTGCTTGAGCTGCTGGGCCCCCTGCAGGATCCTCGGTGAGCCGATCAACCCTGCGGCCGCTGCAGGCTCTGCTCCAGGGGGTGCGGACGTTGCATCAGCAACCAAGGCTGGCGTTTGGCTTCAGCGCCCTCAGCTGCGGCGTCCACCTGCTGGGCTGGGCCCTGGTGGCCATCGGCGAGGCCAGCGACAGCGCCGTGCTGACCCTGATGCTTCGTGCGGTGGGGGGCGTGGTCTACGCCGGCAGCCTGCTCTGGCTGATTGAGGGGCTGACGCGGATCGGCCTGGCCCTCAGCGCCGGTCATGCCGTGCGCTGGCGTCAGCTCTGCCGCTGGCACGGGCGCCGCAGCCGCGATCTGGCCCTTGGCCTGCTGAACACGGGTATGGCCCTGGGGGCCGCCGCCTTCGCCGCGTTCGTGGCCTGGTCGCTGACCCTGTTCCTGCTGCCGGGATTCAGCCTGGTGCCAGCGCTTCTGGGGGGGATGACGATGCTGACCGTGGCGCTCAGCCAGCTGTTCAACCCATGTCTGGTGCTGGATCAGAAGCTCAGCCCAAGCCAGGCCTTCAGTGGCGGCTGGCTGCTGCTGCGGCAACACGGGGCAGGCACTGCGGGACTGGGGGGAGTGGTGGTGATCACCCTGCTGACCCCATTCGTGCTTGGACTCCTGAGCGAAGCACTGGTGCCGGGCCGATCGGCGATCGTCACCGTTGTCCTGATGGTGGCGGCCCTACCCCTGCTGGCCACCACCATCACGGCGGCGTACCGCCAGCTGGATCCGATCAGGCCAGCGGCTCGCTGAAGCGGGGCTGCTGCGGGAACAGGTTGGCCAGATAGCAGCGGGTGACTTCTCGGGTCTGCACGCCGTTCTGCACCAGGAAACCGGCCAGTGCCGCCTGAAACAGCCGGTATTGATCCCAGTTGGGATGCGACTCGATGAAGCCCTGCATGGATTGCAGCAGGGGCTCGGGCACCTCGGCCCGCAGGCTGACCGTTGCCGTCATCTCCATGCCCATGTCCGCGAACTGAATCCAGTTCCTCACGCCACGGCGCCAGGGTCAACCGGCCGCCAACAACGGGAGTCGCAGCCGGTCTCAATACGAGACGACTGGTGTGGCAGTCGATCGCGCCGGACGGTGCCCGACCGTCAGCCTGGCCCCGACGCGGCCCGAACGCCTGTCAACGGGAAAGTCCCAGACGGGGCTGTTATCCCCAGGACCAAGCGAGGCCGGGGCTGCTCAGAGGCGGTCCTGGGGAAAACCGGTGCAAAACGCTGGGGAGAGCGTCACGGACCTTGGGAGAAGGCCTTTGATCAGCACTGCTGATCAAAGGCAAATCTCGCCGGTGATCTCAGAGCGTGAGCCACCGCGGCCTGATCCCCAAGGCATCCAGGGCGGTTGAGGCAAGCTGGCCGCAACGGCGCACTTGCATGACCATCGCCCTGTTCGGAACCGGCCTGCTGGGCAGCGCCATCGGCACCCGCCTGCTGGAGCGCGGCCATGCCCTGCGCGTCTGGAACCGCAGCCCCGAACGCTGTGCGGCACTGCTGGCCGCCGGTGCGCGCAGCGCCGCCAGCCCCGTCGAGGCCGCCACGGGCGCCGACTGGCTGATCACCGTGCTCAGTGATGGGCCCGCCACGGCGGCCGTGCTGCTGGATGGGGTCGGCACGGCCCTGGAGGGCAGGCGCGTGCTGCAGATGGGCACGATCGGCGTGGAGGAGAGCGTGACCCTGGCGGCGGCGGTGATGGCCCGAGGTGGCCGCTACCTGGAGGCACCCGTGCTCGGCAGCCGTCCGGAAGCCCTGGCGGGGACCCTGCAGCTGATGGCGGGCGGCCCCGGCGATCTCCTGGAGGAGGCTCTGCCACTCCTGCGGGATCTGGCCCCGGAGCCGCGGCATCTGGGCGACGTCGGCAGTGCCATGGCCACCAAGCTGGCGCTGAACCAGCTGATCGCCAGCCTCACACACGCCTTCAGCCTCTCCCTGCATCTGGTGCAGCGGCAGGGCGTGGCGCTGGAGCCCTTCCTTGAGCTCCTGCGCGGCAGCGCCCTCTATGCCCCCACCTTCGACAAGAAGCTGCAGCGGGAACTGGACGGCGACTACGCCAACCCCAATTTCCCCACCGCCCACTTGCGCAAGGATCTCGGGCTGTTCCTGGAGGCGGCCGCAGCGGCCGGCCTGGAGGCCAGCGGACTGGTGGGGCTGCAAGAGCTGCTGCGGGGCGCCACGGCCGCAGGGCTGGACGGACTCGACTACTGCGCCCTGCACGCCCTCACGGCTGGCCGTGCAGCAGCTGCAACGCCTGACTGAAGGCCTGAGCGGCGGGATGGGGCCAGCCCCCCTCAAAGGCGCGCTGCCCCGGCGACGGCATCAGCATCACCCGCAGCCCCCAGCGGGTGCGATCCCCTTCGATCTCAACCCACCAGGGCTCACGCTCCAACTCCAGGCTGATCGCCTCCTCCGCCATCAGCTCATCCACGAGAGCCGCGTGCTGGGCCACAAGCTCCGCAACCGCACCGCGCAGGGCCTCAGCCTCAGGGGCCGTGAGCTCCACGGCCCAGCCTTCGCCACCGATCAACACCGAAAAGGGCCGGCGGTCGCCATCCCAGGCGAGCCGCCAGCCCTCTCCTTCACGCTCCACCACAGCGTTCGTGCGGCGCTTCAGCCGGGCAGCAGGTCGGGTTGGTCCTGCTCATCGCTGAGCTCGATGATCGCCCGCTGCACAGGCTTCACCATGCTGTCCTCCAGCAGGCCGTCGAAGTCGTCGAAGCGACGCTGCTTCGCACGAAAGGCGATGCGCACGGTGGTGAGGTAGCGATTGCTGGAATGCCGCACGAGGCTCTCGGCGCGCTGGGCAAGCTCCTTGGGGCTGACATTGACGCCGAGATACATGCACTAATCGCCGATAGACCCATCGTAGGTCAGCAGGCTGCTGGGCAACGGCACGACCACCGGAAAGACCAGGGGATCCAGGCCTGGGGCGAGCAGGCGGATCTCCCTGGCGAACTGCAGGGCCTGCAACGGCGGTCGCAGCAACGGGATCAGGCCGGCCACCACAGCGCGATGGACCCCATCCCGACAGTCGATCCGAACGCAGCCCCAGCCCCGCGCCAGGCGACAGGCCAGCAGCGGATCCAACCGCCGTGCCAGGTCGGGATCCTCGCGATAGAACGACCAGATCGCCAGCGACACCCGATCCATCCCGGCTTCAGACCTGCTGGTCTCACCATGAAGCGCCTGGGTGCGCCACGCTCGGAGCCGGCAGTTTCCCTTCAACTTTGCGCCGATGGGCGGCACCCTTGCCATCGATCTGGGCAGCAGCACCACGGTGGTGGCCTTCCAGCCCGCTGATGGCAGCTCCGCCGGTCTGCTCAGCCTGCCGCCCTACAGCAGCGGCGATCCGCAGGTGATCCCCAGCCTGCTCTGGCTCAACCACGCCGACGACGCCCAGCCCCTGATCGGACGCCAGGTGCTGGAGGCCGGCCTGCTGGAACGGGGAGGTCCACAGCTGCAACGGGACTTCAAGCGCTGGATCGGTGCGGGTCATGGCCCGGACAACAGCCTGCTCAGCCCGGAGCGCAGCGGCCAGCTGCTGCTGGAGCGCATCTGGCGGCAGCTACCGGAGACGATCCAGCCGCAACGGCTGGTGCTGACCGCGCCGATCGACAGCTACCGGGGCTACCGACAGTGGTTGCTGCAGGCCACGGCTGCGATGGCCGTGCCGGAGGTGGCGCTGGTGGATGAACCCACCGCTGCGGCGATCGGCGCCGGACTGCCCCCCGGTAGTCGGGTGCTGGTGCTCGACATGGGCGGCGGCACCACCGATCTGGCCCTCGTGCACCTGCAGGGGGGTGAAGGCCGGGCGGCGCCGATCGCCCAGCTGCTGCGCTTTGCCGGACGCGATCTGGGCGACAGCCGCCAGACCCTGCGCACCGCCGAGGTGCTCGGCAAGACCGGCCTGGCCCTGGGCGGCAGGGACATCGATCGCTGGATCGCCGCAGCGCTCTGCCCCGATCGCCCTGAAACCGCGGGGGCCACTCATCTGCTCCCCGATCTGCTCAGCGCCTGCGAGCGGCTCAAATGCCAACTCAGCCGCGAAGATGAGGCCCTCTGCCTGTGGAGCCCTTCCAGCGGTGATGCCGTGCGGGAGCTGCGCCTGCGCCGCACCGAGCTGGAGGCGCTGCTGACGCGCCAGGGACTCCTGCAGATGCTTGATGAGCTACTGGATCCCGTGCTGGCCGCCGGGCGGGCGGCTGGGGTGCAGCCAGGCGATCTGGATGCGGTGTTGCTGGTGGGGGGGAGCAGTCGACTGCCCCTGGTGCGCCAGTGGGTGCAGGAGCGCTTGCCGGGCGTCTCGCTACGGGGCGAGCGGCCGGTGCAGGCGGTGGCCATGGGTGCCCTCAGCCTGACGCCGGGGGTCGCGGTGAAGGACGTGCTGAGCCGAGGCGTCTCCCTGCGCTGCTGGGATCAGCGCAGCGGCGAACACCGCTGGCATCCGCTGTTCGTGGCCGGTCAGCCCTGGCCGAGCGAGAAGCCGCTGCGGCTGGTGCTGGCCTGCAGCCGCGAGGAGCAGGACCAGCTGGAGCTGGTGCTTGGTGAACCAAGCGGCGAGGACCGCAGCGAGGTGGTCTTCGTCGATGGGCTGCCGACGCTGCGGCGACGGCCGGCCGGCAGCGCAGCGGTGCACGGCTGGGAGCAGCAGCCCGAGCCCCTGCCCCTGATCCCGCCGGGCAGCCCCGGCTCCGATCGTTGGGAGCTGCACTTCAGCATCGACGCCGATGGCTGCCTGCAACTGGAGGGACGCGATCTGCTCAGCGGCGCCGTCCTGCCACCCCGCCCCCTGGGCCGGCTGCGCTGACGTGCCGGCTGGCGCGCTGCCCCCGCCAGCCTGATGCCGGGGACGCGGCTGCATAGAACGGATCGGCATCCCCATCGCCCTCCCGCCTTGGCCATCCGCCGGCACCGGCTGCCCCGCTTCTGGCTGGTGCTCACGCTCGGACTCGTGGCCAGCGGCGTCGGCGCGGCCTACTGGTGGGAAAAACAGCTGCCGCAGCGGCTGGAGCAGGCCGCCCGCAGCGGCCGGCTCGACGACTGCCTGCGCTACGGCGAACAGCTGGCGGCCCTGCGCTGGCTGGGGGGCAAGGCCCCGATCGAGCAGGGACAGTGCCGACGCCGCAAGGCTGCCGCGCTCTGGCAGCAGGGGGCCTGGGCCGAGGCGTTGCGGCTGCAGCTGCAGCTCGTCAATTCGGGCGCCAGCAGCAGCGGTGATCAGCAGACGCTCGTGCGCTGGCAGCAGCAACTGGAACGGCAGGCGGCGGAGCGCTATGCCGCCGGCGACCTGCGGGGGGCCCTGGCCCTGCTGCATCACCTGAACGCGGCCCACAACGCCGATGGCACGGCCCTCGGCGACAGCCTGCAGGAGGACTGGAACCGCAACCGCTGGTACCAGGAACGGGCCGCCCGGCTGATCCCACAGCAGCGCTGGTGGGAGGCCCTCGACGCCCTCAACCGCATCGAGCACCCCTGGTGGAAACGGCGCAGCCAGCCCCTGCGCGATCAGGTGATGAAGGGAATCGAAGGCCTGCGGAAGGGGCATGAAGCCGAGCACGACGCCCACGCCGGCGGCCCGACCTCCAATGTTCCCGAGGATCGCCTCAACGCCCTGATCTCAGCCCGGATCGCGGCCGGGATGGACGACCTGCAGGCCTTCAACAGCGCCTGCCAGTCCCTCGGCGGCAAGGTGGTGGAAGCCGGACCGGACGTGGCCTGCCGCCGCTGATCCTGCGTGACAGGATGGGCGGCATCGATGCAGCCCCTTCATGCAGCCGGGAGATCAGGTCAGGGTTTGCCAGAGCGTTGTGGTGTTTCACCACCCCGAACATCGCGGCCAGGCCTTCGATCTCCAGGGCCAGCAGGGCGAGGTTCTGCAGGTCCTGAACGATTACAAGGGTCGGCCGATCAGCCCGACCCTGCCGCTGGTGGTGGCGTTCGGCCGCTTCCGGGCCCATTTCCGCGCCGACGAGCTGGAAGCGGTGGCCTGATCCGGCTTTCGCGTCAGCGGAGCAGGAACACCCCCTCCTCGCCGTCGATGGACTGGAGGCACAGGGCGATCAGTTCCTGGCGGCTGGTGGGCACGACGCGCCCACAGAAATCCGGCTGGATCGGCAGTTCGCGATGTCCGCGATCCACCATCGCCAGCAGGCGCACCCGCCTGGGGCGGCCCCAGGCCTGGAGGGCTTCGAGAGCGGCGCGCACGGTGCGACCCGTGAAGATCACGTCGTCGACCAGAACCACCTCCCGATCATCGAGATCGGCCGGCAGATCGGTGGGAATCGGCAGGCGGGTGCCGACCCGCTCGAGATCATCACGGTGAAACGTGGGATCCAGGCTGCCGCAGGCGATGGGGTGGCCGCAGAGCGGCTCCAGGGTGGTGGCCAGAACGCGGGCTAAGGCGACCCCACGGGTGGGGATGCCGAGCAGGATCAGCTGATGGCTGTCGGCCACGCTCTCCAGCACCTGCGAGGCGAGCCGATGCACCGTGCGGGCCAGCTCCTCCGCCGAGAGGATCTCAAGGCGATCACCGGAAGGCTGAGTGGACATGGCCACAGCGGGCTGGTGAGCAATCGTAATGGCGCTGGCCGGCCTGTTCTGTGCACAAAAGCTGACCAGCGCGGGATCACGCCGGGATCGGCACCGGGCTCGCGGTAGGTTGTGAAGAGAACGTGTGGCGGCAGAGAGGCAGGATTAACCGGGTGACCGCTGTACCGTCCAAACCCTCTACAGGCCCCTCCACAGCACGGGACTCGGGCCGCCCCCCCGCCAGC
>Ga0129333_10007359_pt1 | contig 10393 bp, 22 predicted proteins | sample CPB6_08_DNA_FD_94474 | JGI IMG/M metagenome (GOLD analysis project Ga0129333, IMG submission 94474) | Freshwater to marine salinity gradient microbial communities from Chesapeake Bay, USA - CPBay_Sum_0.6_0.8_DNA | ecosystem: Environmental > Aquatic > Marine > Coastal | place: USA: Chesapeake...
CTGTTGTGCCATACCACCCCATATAATAGGAATCAGTTATTCAGAATTTTTAATATTAAAAAGAAAACTTTTTGCAACTGTTCATCTGTTGCGCTAAACACAATTTCAGAGTCATCTCCAAATGTTATCTTAACAATGTGACCTGTTATTAGGCCACCCTCTGTTGTTATCATTGATGTGGGAGGAGTTATTTCTACATTTTTTAACGCTGGCATAAAGCCAGAGAAATTAAATTCCGTCATTATTTTTTCTTTTTTTTCTTCTTAAATGTTGCTACATTTTTAGGTGCTTGACCTTTAGTGCCCTTAGATGGAGTTCCTTGAGCTCTTTTTCTCTGAACTGCGCTTTTTCTTTGCGAAGCTGACATAGCACTAGCTTTAGCAGCGGGTACACATTTAGCATACCCGCCACCTTTACCGGATGTTCCGCACGGTTGCCACTTACCATTTTTTTTCGGAGCTCCTATGTTAACCCACTTTTGATTAAACCACTTGGTAAGACCAACTCCTTTAGGACCAGCCATATTATATCATTTCTTTTTCTTCGGTGCAGAAGTAGTTCTCCACGTTCCACCTTTTGATTTATACCATTTGGCGGCCCACGCATTCGCATAGGCGGATGGGTATACGTCAAATTTAGATTTGGCTAAAGATTTAGCTTGACTCCATAGCTTGGGGTTTTTAGCGACGTTTCTTCTTTGTGCCATCAATCTTGATCCTGATCATAAAAACTACTTCCATTTCCGGAAGGCTTTTCCTTATCCTTTAATCCGTTTGCTGCCAAAACTCCTGACAAACAACCAGACAAGAATAATACTATAGGAACTAATAATGAGTCAATAAATGCCTTATCATTTGGCGACTGCTGATCAATTGGCTGTGTCACAAACACTAAGGCGTACATGACGCCAGCTACAATAATCGCAAAAGTAAGCGCTAATGTTGCGCCAACTATTAAAACCATTCTAGCCTTTATTTCACTATTTGTATATCTTTTCTTTTGATAATTATTCATTCTGGAACGCTCCCAAATATATCTTCAGGGCATGTCCCTGAGGCCTCACATAAAGGTGGTTTACATTCTGCTGTTTGCCAATTTGCTGGATCCTGACAAGGATAACGATATCGGTCAGAACAACCACTTAATAAGCCAGCTCCAAAAGCTAACACTACAGCTATAAGACTAATGATGTATTTTTTCATTAGAACATTTTATCCCATGTTACTGGGCCAACGACGCCGTCTTCTTTTAAGCCATTTGCTCGCTGCCAAGCTTTAAGTGCTTCGACAGATTTTGGTCCAAAATCACCATCGGCTTTTGCGCCTATGACTGCCTGGACTAACATTGCTTCAGGACCCTTGCTTCCAAGTTTCACTGGTGAACCTGGGTACTTAAATTCCATAGGACCTGCTTCTACAGATCCTCCAGATGGGACGATTGTTTCAGTGATAGCTGCAACTGATCCATCTGGAGTCTTATCGCCCAAGCAGTACTGCCAGTGCCAGGCCTCAAACTCTTTTGAATTTTTATCGCCTGTTTGTAAATAGAAACCAAACTTTGGGGCATTTGCACACATCCACTCAAAGCATGCGCCTCCCATTGACTGAAGTTTTCCACCGGCTTCATAGCCAAGATCAATTGCTAAGCCCCAACCATGGTTAGAGCCTTTCTTGCCAGTTGGATCTGGGGCAGCTGATGGCGCCTTGCCAGGCTTTAGATACCATGTTTTACCATCATACTGACGTGTCACCTGAGGTTTACGGCCAAGATCATTTGTAGTATAACGATCCATAAACATTGATAGCTGGCCCTCGAAAGATCGATAGTCTCCAACATTCTTAAGCTTATGGCCAGCTGCCAGGGCAGCGTCGTACATTTTATTAAACTGCTCTGCCACGGGGGCATACATTCTTCCGCCAGTTTTTACTTTTGCCAACATATTTTCTGGAAGCTGACCATTTTTTAAATTATTAAACGCTGATGGTAGCACCAATTTGATATACGGATAAACCATACTACACTCCTGTCACTTTTTCTTTTTTTTCTTAGAAATTTTTCTCAATGTAGTCGCCAGATTAGCTTGACGAACTGTAGTTGTACTATATTTTGAAGGATTCTTTTTTACCGCTGCAGCAAAAGCGGGTACAGACATTTTTGCTTTTTTAGCTTTTGCGGTAAAGGCACCAGGTCTTTTAATAGCTCCCTGAATCCACTTTTTCTTACTAGCCATAATTTCACCTCTTATACATTACTCTATAAATAGATAGTAATAGCGTATTTCACCTTTGCCAATTGTTAAATAATTGTCTAGATATTAGATATTTCGCTTTTGTAAGCGAGTAACTATTAATAAAATAATACCACTAAACATAAAAGTAAAGCCAAGTATAATCATACTACTATCAGAACTAGAACCAGTAACTGGAAGATCTCCGTGGTCATGAGAAGAATGATCATGAACAGTTGTTGTTGGTGCTTCGTTTGACGGTGCAGTTGTTTCTGGAATCGCATGCTCAGACCAAACGGCAACCAAATCCAAATCTGCAGCAATAAAGTAGCGCCACACCTCGCCATTAGGATCAATGATCAAAGGAAGGTTAGCTGATTCTGTGGCTCCACGCAAAGCCCATCCTGCAAGTGAAAATCCATCTCGCTCACACTCAGCGGGACCTGGTATATAGCGGTAACCGATGTAGGAAGCGGACACGGTTGTACTAGATATAACTCCATCAATTACGCAAGATCCGCCATTCATATCAAGTTCTACCGTATACAGGGGAACAACCGGCACCGGTGGTGCTGTTGTAATTGACGGAGCTGCTGACGTAGTTGGGGCTGCAGTTGATGGTGGCGTTGTACTTGAGGGTGGAGCCCACACCGTAGTCACGGAAACTGTTTTAAGAACTCCATTAACGGTAGCTGTTGCGGTATAAGTATTCGAGCCAACAGAACTGGTATTAATTGTAAATGTTGCAACTCCGCTAGCATTGGTGGTTGCTGTAAATGTTTGACCAGCATCGGGGCCAGATGTAACTGTCATTGAAACAGTAACATTTGGCTGAGCAACACCAGCTAAAGTTTGAGCAGTAGCGGTAATAGTTAGTGGCTGACCAGCTTCCGGACTAGTGGGACTAGCGCTTAGGGTAAATGAGCTGGGCAGGGATACTGAACCTCCACCAATTGACACAGCTTTGCGAGTGCTTCCCGTTGGATATGGCCAATCAACTAATGTTTTAAGCGTTCCCACATTACCAGTAAAATACCCGTGCCAACAAGCTGCTACAATTGAGTTACTTAAACCAAAATCAGTAGCTCCATCTGTAGTAGCTTCTGGCCCACCATTGCATCCGCCATTATTATAAACTGCTCCAGGCAATAGGGCGGTTAGCCATCCATACTGGCCCATATTTGAGAACAATCCACCACCACTATTAACAAAGTCGGCAATTTTTTCTGCGTTAGTAGTGAAAATGCTTTCCGTACTGCGACCGAAATTATCTGGAATCCAAATCATTCGCGGTGGTGCAGCAGAGATAGTTGTTGAAAAGAACGCTGTAATTTCCTCACTAGTACTATAGAAATCAACCTGTGGTTGCAGACCGGATGCAGATGTTCCAAACTCAGTCAAAAATTTATTAGGAAGAAGTGTTGTCCAATTTCCACCACATGCAGCGGACGTTGAACTTGCAGCTCCTACAATGGCGATTCTATTATTACTGGGACCGTTTGAACGATCATAAACAGATTTAATTACCTTACGAATATATCCATCTGTATTCTCGCCCATTGAGGCGTGGCATACAGGGTCCATTCCGTCAAGAACAATAGGACCACCAGTTCCACTAGCAGAAGCTCTGCTGATAAGAAATTCGCTTGCCTTTTTTACTTGACTATTTCCAGTCGTAACAAAAAGTAAACCAACAAAAATTAGTATTATTGAAAAAATATTAACACGATTAATTTTATTAGTATTCAACATATCTCCCTTATTCAGATTGTCCGCAGGAGATATAGTAACGAAAAAAAATAGAGGCGAAGGTCTTAGACCCCGCCTCTATTATAAACTGTATAAATAAATTACTTCTTCTTCTTTTTCTTTGCAATAGCTGCCTGTATAAAAGGAGGAAGTTTCTTTTGTGCGGCTGTTAAACCATTGCCAGCTTTCTTAGCTGACTTTTTCTTTTTCATTGCCATAATATTTATCCTTTTGCTTTAAACTAAAGCCAATAATTAGCTTCAGTACATCTTCTTTCCACCCTTTTTTGATCCCATTTTCTTTGAGCTACCCATTTTTTTGGAGCCCATCTTCTTGGAACCACCCATCTTTTTCTTCATCATATCACTGCACCTCCTTCTTCTTTCTAGCTTCACTAGATTTACGATAATGCCACATCATATGATCATTCATTTGGTCGTCAACCTTATCGACCTGTTCGTCTACATGATCTATCTTAGAGTGAAGATCTATTATTTGATCTTTTACATCTATCAACATTGTAGCAACTACATTGTGATCGTTTTTATTTTCTTTACGACTTTTCTGAACTAATGCTACTAGTATGCCACCAATAGCAGTTATAGTTGCAACAATAACAGCTTCCATTGTCGCCTACCACTTAACTTTATTAGCCCAGTAGGCAGCGGATAGCTTGCCCTTGGCTATATTCTTTGCGTGACGCGCTTTAAAAGACTTTCTTCTAGCAGCATATGAGGCTGATTCGCCCTTTTTCTTAGGAGATCCAGAGACACCCTGTTGGCCAAAACGAATTGTCTTAACTTGATCGCCCGACTTAGCAACTACGATATGAGACTTAGTTGGATGGCTTGGCGTTCTTTTGGGTTTATTATAACCAGATACACCTGCTCTGGTTAATCTTGAGTCTTTTTTAGCTGCCATTATTTTTTCCTTTTTATTTTGGTTTTCTTGTGCCTAATAACAGGACCATTACTCTTCTGATTATTAGTACCCATTCTTGGGCCACTAATATAAACAAATTTTTTAATAGCCATAACTATTTCTTTTTTCTTTTCTTTTTTAATCTTTGAGCGGAAGATATTGCTATTGCAATAGCCTGCTTGCGAGACTTAACAACAGGACCGCCCTTACCCGAGTGTAAGGTTCCACGACCATATTCGCCCATGACAGACTTTATTTTCTTTTGATAGGCTGATTTCTTTTTGGCCATCATTAACTCCTAAAAAGATAACTTATAATATAGTAATTGTTAAATCAAACAAAAACTATTTAACCCAGCCATATATTGTAATAACTCCACTGACTGGACTTGAAGAATCTGGAAGAACTAGAATTCCATCATAACTATCTGTTACTGTATGTATCTCGGCCCAATCATATATGGATGGACCAGCAGATCCACTAGGTGCTCCTACGCATATATGTGTTGTTGGTTGAGATAAGAATGGCGCAAATATGTAATCAGTTGATCCACCCCAAGCTCCAGAGGATCCAGTATTCATTGTAAAAAATGAACCCGTTCCTCTACCTGCTGTTACAGAAGTTCCATTAGTGTAGAGATACTGATAACCATAACCTGTTGATGATTCTGTTCCCGCTGATTTGCTTAATTTAAACCTAAGATCAAAAGCACCAGTTACGGAACATTGTGCAACCATCATATAGTTATCATATGTAGAAGAAAAAACATTATTTATTCTTAATGTAACAGCAGATGTAAAGGATACGGAGCCGTTTTTACCTATAGATGCTGAAGATCCTGATCCAGTAACTGCAATAGTTGATGGAACACATATGCGCAATCCTTTACCTGGCATTATTCAGTCACTCCATATACTGAAATTAAACCAGTTATTGTTCCACTGAATGGATATAGCGTAAATCCATCATAACTTGCCGGAATCACATGCGCACCATTGTGTGATGTTAAAAAATTTGTTTGATAACCTTCTGAAGAAATGCATCTATATGTTGTTTGTTTTTCCAAAAACGGTTCATACATATCTATAACTCTTCCTTCATATGTGTTGTTGGTAGTAAAACCAATTGGAAATCCTTGTGCGGCGAGATAAGCGTTATAGATCGACGTTCCATAGGCTTGAACTGTTTCATAATAGTATAATTGTGGCCCTGCGTCGGTTGTTTCATCAACTCCGTTTTTTCTTAAACGTAACAGTAAATTTACTGTTCCAGCATTACTGGATGTATTTCTTATAATAATTTTATAATTAGTATAAGTAGAATTAAAAATATTATTTAAACTTAACGAACTGACTGCGGAAAATGTAACTGAACCACCTCCACCTATAGATGCTGATGTTCCTGTAAAGTTAATTGAGGATGGACTCATAACTTGATAAGACGCTGCTGGCATTGTCGATCAGCCAGCCAATCCATGAACAGTTAATGTGCCACTCATTTGCCCCGCATTACACGTAATTGCTAAACCATTGTATTTAGATGTTCCACTTTGTGTAGTAGAATACTCAAAAAGATATCCAGCTGTTCCAACACCGGACGATAATGCTCTAGCGTTTTTAGCATTTGCCCTTTGTGTACCATATATGTTTATGGAGCCACTCGCCTTTGAAAAGTATACTGGATTAGAGAATAACGTGAAGGCACCCGTAGTTGTAGCTCTGACAGCTGATCCTGCCGACCCTTGATAAAAGAGTACATATTGATGGGAATATGTATTACTCTCAATATAGGTATCATTTAATATATACCTGATAAACAGTGTTTGATCTGCAGTAGCTGACCATATAATGCTTATCCAATAATGTAAATAGTTTTCATTAAACATATTGCAAAGCTGCAGTTCAATACAGTTAGAAAAGTTTATTGAACCATTGTTACTAATACTAGCGGTTGCACCGGTGCCAACAGCAAATACTACATTTGGCTTAACAATAATAGAACCATCTAGTGCATCAGCATCTCCGGTAAAATTACTGGAGATGCTAGTGGGCGCAGAATTTCCTCTTGTTGATAGTGTGGGCATTAGCTAACCTCACTTAAACTGAGTCATTGAGCCAATAACCAGATACGTTGGTGTTGCAGCTGTTTTGATTATTGTATAAGAATATAAATCTATAGAAGATATATTCCCAGTTGGGCTTAGTGACCCTTGCCACCTTACTGTAGCCGCTACACCATCTATGGTTATTGAGGTAGACTTATAAACAGTCAAACCTTGACTAAGGTGATTAACCGCTAGCATGCAAGTAATTGAGTTACCAACAGATAGTAAAGAACTCAGTGTTGTGGTAGAGTTACCCCTAAAATTAGGAGTCCAATCAACTGTAGATCCACCAGTATAATACCAGATGCTTGCTGTTTTGATGTCAAAATTAAAGCTAGACGGAACAGCTGTTGCCACAATATTCCAATTTTCTTCCAATTGGTCAACAAGCGAACCAGTTACAGTTCCTCCAGTCAAACTTGCTGCTGCTGGTCCTGTTGCACCTGTTGGTCCAGTAACGGTAGAAGCTGCTCCAGTAGGACCGGTTGGACCGGTTGGACCCACAGGACCACCAAACCGAGACCAGGTAGAACCGTCCCACTTCCAACTACGACCACCTACTGTATGTACATCATCGACAGCCGGACTATTTGGAAAATCTATTGCAGGCATGGTTACTTACTCTTTTTTTGATCCTTCCAATGATCAGAGTATTGACCACCCTTACGAGTTAAATCTTGAACATTACTAACAGCGTCTTTGAGTAGCTTGTAGTAATTTTTTTCTGAGGAAGTTTTACTTCCAAAACCTTTATTAGCCATGATAACCACCTTAAAAATAAACACTGGTTATATAGTAATGTAGATTACTACATAACCAGTGTTAAGTTGGATCTGCGCAAATATCAACTTTTATTTGCAGACTTTTTAGCTGGCTGACCCTTTGGTCTACCTGGCTTTTTTGTACCTGCTGAAGTTGCCTTTGCTGTTGACTTTGGATTCTTTTTTTCCGGCTTTGAAGTTTCGCTTTTTAGCGAAGCGTCGGCTTTCTTTGGCTCTGAATCCTTTTTCAATAACGGATCAACTGCTGGCTTTAGTTCTGTTTTGCCAACATAACTTACTGGATTAGCTTTCTTGACAAAAAGTTTTTTTAATAAATTAATCATTTTAACCTCTTACTTTGCTTGTTGTGAATCTTTAATTAATTGATATCTTTCTCCAGTTTCCTTAGAAGCTAAAGAAAACCCATAGGAAACAGCTTCCTGTATAGCTTGTGTCAACATTTCCTTATCCTCAAAGGATACACCCTGAAGCGGAATGGTAACACCAGCATAAACATCAATATTTTCAAAGTTTCCAATATTTATTTTTCTATTTACCCCACATATTACTATGGGAGAACTAGTTAAAGATATCTCATTACTCAAAAGGTTCACCACCTGATCTAGAGGAGAATCTATTGATTGCTCCATTGCTGTTTTAGTTATCTTAGGCATACTGTTTCACAAACGAGTTAACCACTTCAATGGTTTTATTTGTCTGCTCCTGCACACTAAGATCTGAACTATCTATTATAGCAGAAGACATAGATCTTATCATGTCTATCTCTTGTTCAGATTTATGATTCATTTCTGCGCTAGTCATTAAGTGGCCATCCCTATCTAGCATGCGCTCAGTTCTAACTTCATCCGATGCTTCATAACATACCACTATACCATTAGGCTGTCTAAGTATTATATCCGCTTCGTTCTTAAAGCGAACATCTGAAACAATAATACAAAATGGTAACACCTCTGATTCGTATTCATCACTCTCAGTTTCGCGAATATAACTTCTGTAATTCTTAATGCACTTTGCAATTGCCCACTTAGCAAAACATTCCGAGTCGTACTCGCGACATAGATCTCCCGCTGTTTGCAGGAACGTTCTAGGTTTAGTATTGGATGGTAGTGGCATTTGCCATATTCTATGCACTAGAGATGTTAGGTCGCTGTAGTCTGGCATATTACCTAACGTAGAGCCACCGAATAGATCATACAAGGTATTATGAATTGCGTATAGCTGTCTTTCTCTTTCGCGCAGCCCTCTAATATTACTCTTAATCGACACTAGTTCATATAGTGGTAGTGCAAAGAATATATGATCCCATACAACATGATCATTAACGGCGTTAATTTGAGCCTTAGGCACTATTGCCTCTGCTACCGAAGTCTTTCCAGTGGCAGCTTTGCCAGCTAACCCGAGTATAATTGGTTGATCTTTATAAAATTTTTTATTCATCATAGATACATTATATCATCTAATTGCGAGACACGTACTCTTTTCGTATTTCTAGTTCATTGAGAAATGCGTTTGCGAGTGAGTCTGGTTCCCATACAAAAGACCTATTAACTTGCACTACTCTAAAATTAAATTCTTGCTTAATTTCTTCTACAGTCATTAATAATGGTATAAGTAATTCGTTTTTACAGCGCCACTTTCCATTTATTTGATTTGCCACTACAGCGGAGTCTGTGTAGATAATCGGATCTATAAGATCTGCCATAGAGCAAATCAAGAGTCCAGCTATAACAGCTTCATACTCTGCTTCATTATTAGTTCTTGGGCCTAGCCCTCTAGCAAACTGTGCAATTTTTTTTCTATTCTTATATACAACCGCTGAACAAGCTGCTTCACCAAACTTTTTTTGACCTTGCCCACGAGAAGCTCCGTCACAAAATACCTCTATGTTCATAAACCACCAATGTTAATTATTCATTAGTAAAGAATATATATCCAGCAGCATGTCTTCCACCTCTTGCCTAGAGTATAATTCTCTATCCTGATTTGTTATTTCTGATAATATTTTTTGCAATTCATCCCTAACATCATTGAGTGGTGTTGAAGTCAATTCTAACGTCATATTCTATACCAAGTCTTTCCGCAGTTTTTCTAATATTATCCTCATGAGACTTAGATGATATCTGTATTGTTTTATTCAAAAGATATCTATCTTTTTTATACTCCACTTGCATGGGGAAATTTAGATCTTTATTTTTAATTGAATAAAATTCTTTTGAAGAACTTACACTCTTATAGTAACCTATAAACATATTTATCCTCTAATATGTAGAAAAGTCTGACTCTAAGTATAGACCTTTATCTTCTCGGTACGCAGCTATCTGCATTGACTGTATTTTATCCAGTAACTTTCTAGCTGACTCGGAAGCAATTCTTGCTGAGACTTCCATTGATTCAGCTAGATCAACTATAGCCTGACATGTAACCCATTCAGTATGCTCAGCTTCTGCAGCTTTCATAGCGTTTGCCTCGCGCTCTGCTTCGTTTTTTCCTACCATATTGGCTTTATAAATTTTCTTGTAGGCACCCTCCAGGAGTTTACATTGTGCTCGCGCAATCCCTGCAAATCTTGCAGAGCGGCCATAGACATTTGATGTCCTAGCGACGAGTGAA
>Ga0129333_10007360_pt1 | contig 10393 bp, 18 predicted proteins | sample CPB6_08_DNA_FD_94474 | JGI IMG/M metagenome (GOLD analysis project Ga0129333, IMG submission 94474) | Freshwater to marine salinity gradient microbial communities from Chesapeake Bay, USA - CPBay_Sum_0.6_0.8_DNA | ecosystem: Environmental > Aquatic > Marine > Coastal | place: USA: Chesapeake...
GAGTCATCTGTTCTAAAGAAAATATCATCCAATTTTTTTTCCATATCCAATTCTCTCTTATTGGATTTGATACCTTCCCTAATCACACGTCTAACAATACGTGATAAATCTCTTTCAGTTAATTTAATAATTTTTTCCATTTTGTTTTTTATTATAAATACACACATGAACATAAAATAAAAAACCCCATTTAACAAATGGGGTTAAATAATTTCTTAATAAAAAAAATTATTTTTTAACGGATGATCCGTTTTCAGATGCGTTTTGTGTTGTGTCGGCATTTGCGGTTGAATTTGTTGTAGTTACATTTTGTGTTGACTCAGTTTTTGAGTTTTCTGAACTACAAGAACTAACTAAAACCGTTAAGATAATGGACATAAGACCTGATAAAACTAACATTTTCATAAATTAAAAAATTAATTGGTTTATTTGTTAACAAATATTAACAAATATAAATATAATAATCAATAGTGTTTATGATTTTTTTTTAATAAAAGTCATCATCCCAAAAAAGGTCAATAATTTTTGAAAATCCAAGACCCAAAGAAAAAAATTTTTTTAAACTGGGTATTTCATATAAATTATATATAAAACCATTTTCACCAATAAACCACTCCTGATCCCCCCTATTCTGATATAAAAATTTTTCACCATCAATATTAATTACAAATATAGGCCCAAAAAGATTTAACATACGTCTCATATATTCCGGAGGTGACACTCTTCTAAATTCAGGTGGAATATCATAGGTAGATTGGACTATTGAAATTTTATCTGTAAAATTTAAACCAATTTTTATTAAAAAATTTTTTAAAACCTCATCATTATTTTCAAGTAAAATTTTTTTTTGGTTTTGGTTAATGATAAGTTTCATAACAAATATACTTTAAGTTAATCGGGGTTTGGGTTTAAATTGTCATATTTGAAAATCTGACGGATCTATATCACAACCATTTTCAATAAGAACTCCCTCCAACATATTTAAAGACTCATCAAATAAATAACCTAATTCTAACAATTCAATTTCAGTTTTATATTTGGACATATATTCATTGTGAAGCCCAATTATTTCATCCAAAAATTCATACCCATCTTCACATAAACTATCTTCACTTGAGTTTGATCTAAGCATTTCTATATCGGAATTTATCAAAGATAATTCACTTTTGATTTCTTCTTCTAACTTCAAAAAATCATCCCTGAATTTTTTCATGCCACTCGAAAGGGTATGATCTCCTTTTTTTGATAAAATATCAATTACAAAGTCAAACATATCTGTTATACTATGCATGTCTTCTATATTCTGACTTTCATTAATTGTTTTGTTTATAATTCTTACTAGGTCTGACTCTGTTAATCTTACAATTCTTCTCATAGTTTTGTTTTATAAATATTAGAACTTTATGAAATTTTCTTTAGCACCTAATTTAGTTAATTGTTCTATAAACTTTTTTTTATCACTAGGTGAGGGTAAATCATATGTATCAAGAAGTTGTCGACCATACTTTTTAAGAAATTTCAAATCCCCACCTTTTTGGTTTACAAATTCTGAGGTAAATTGGATATGGTAAAAGTCCCAACCCCAAGAAAGACCATACGATTCAAATCCCATTTTCTGGGCTATTTTTAACATTTCATCAGAGGGTCTATCCCATTTGTTACCGTTCCAATTATAGACATCGATGGCGTGCCCATAATTATGAATCCCTAAACCACCAGGTACTTTACTTGTTCCTCGATTAAAAAACTCTTGTTGAGTATCAAAATTTCTATAACTGTCAGTCACTTTGAAAATAAAACCTTTTGATTTCCAAACATTAAATAGTTCATTGAATTTTTCTTGAACGTAGGGGTGAAGTTTTTTCAAATGATCATTGATTGAAGAATCCATCTCGAGGACATGTGAATTTTCAGAAGAAATCTCTTCAACAAGATACTTGAATTGTGATTTAGAAATTATAAATTTCATATATCATAAATAGCCTATAAAGAACTTTTACTTAATATAAATTACTAACCGATATAAAATAAGTGCCAAGGTTCCTCACCTCTTACTTTTCCTCGAGTTGTTTCTTCTGTATAAGTTACCTCGAGATTATATTTAGACGCATTATTTCTTATACATGATTTTACGTTTGGTCTTGAATTCCACCATGATTGATCCGTACTGAAAATATCAAATGCTTTACCGGTATGGTGTTGACTAAATCCAGGAAGTGCGTTCATCTTTTGAGTGTTATTTACACCTCTGCCAGACGCCGCCTTACTACCAAAATTATCAATTTGTTGTTGATAACTTCTATAACCAGATACGATGTCCGGTGCTGATCCAATTTCTTTTGAATACTTGCCTCTACAAAATTTAATTAATTGTTTTACTGCAGACTCAGCCTTTTTATTTACACCTCCGGCATCCTCTCTTATGGTACCTTCCTGTTCCAGTTCTTTTTGTATGTGATCCAAATCAATTTTTAGTTTGTATTTTTTGGACAAAAGTGAAATCAAACCATCAACCTCTTTACTCCCCGTGGATGTGGAATTTGTCGACTTAGGTTTTTTTACTTCTGGAAAATCTTCTACCTCTTCTTCGTCGTCTTCCGGTTTTACTAACGGTTCATAATCCTTTTTATCGATCGTTTTTTTACTTTCGGTTTTTGAATCCCCAGGTCTCCATCCCTCACAAAATTTGATTTTTAATTCGTGATTTTCTGAATAACTTCCAGAAGATCCATATGCTTGTCTAACCTTTTTCCATGATAAACCGGCTTTAGTTACAACATTATAAGGTATATCCTTTTTACATGCCGACATACTACCATATCCTTCATATTTCTTTCCAGAGAATCCTTCAGACAAGTAATACATGTTTAAAATTTCTCTTTTTTCAGACTCAGATATAATAAATCTCATAATTAATAAATAAATTTTAAACCATATGGTTTTATGGTATATTAATTTCTAGGGATTATTTTTGATTGATCTGGAGTTTTTGATTGATCTAGAGTTTTTGTTCCCGGTGAGTTTAAATCGTCTGATGGAATTGGTGCAATATCATCAAATTCATAGTCAGGCACGTATTTAATAATTTTTGATTTATTCCAAGTACCATCACAAAAAGCATTTCTAAGATTTATATTTGTGTTTGCATCTCCCAAAACACATGGTTTTGTACCATTACATCCGGAATCAACCCATTTTTTTCTTTCTTCATACCAATCCAATTTTGCGTCTGCAAATACTTGATAAGGTGTTTTATTTTTACAACCAACATCTTTTGTTCCAGGATCTTTTGTTCCAGGTTGTTTTATTGGATATGGTCCTACAACAGGGGTAGTTTTAGTTGGGATTCCTCGGTTTGGATCGATTCTACCTTGACCACAAAAATATTGGTTTATAACACGAGTTAAATCTGCATTCCTAAGGTCACTAATAACGGGACCGCTTTGATTATATATAAATGTACTTGATGTGCATGAGGCAAACATAAATTTACCACTACCTGCGACTTTTATTATTATTGGGTAATCGTGTCCTGGATAAGTTATCTTACCAACATCAGGATCTTGAAATGAATATCTATAAATTTTTGATCCGGGACCAACATTCTGTGGCCATCTTAAAAAATAGTTGTCTTTAGAAGTAATTTTGTTATCTTTTTCAACAGTATAAACTTTTTCTATGGGGTCATAAGATTCTTTTAAAAGGGAATCTTGTTCCAAAATTACTCGTTTTACAATACGAGCCAAATCGTTTTCTGTTAATCTTATAATTCTTTTCATTTAATTATTATTTATCTATGTTTATTTCTTTTTTGATACCCTCGTCTCATTTCACTTGATTTTTCCATATCGTCCAAAATATATTTCAAGACCTCAATTTTTTCTTCTTTTGTTGCAATTGAGTTTCTTAAAACGTTCATGACACCATCATAAATGTCGTTATTATAAATATCTTCATTTATAACTTGGTATACAATACGATTTAAATCATTTTCAGTCAACCTATTTATATTTATCATGTTTTTTATAACAATAAATTATTAAGAGTAAAAATCCAGTTCAAAATCGTCTGATTCAAAATTATCGTCCGGGTCACCACAATGTTGGTCCATATAATTTTCTACGTATCTTATAATTTTATCGATGTGATTTTGATAACTTTCAGCATCAACGCTATCCATAGATTTATCCCTTCTAATTTCTTTTAATTCTTTGTTGAGAATTTTATCAAGTTCGTCAATTAAACTTTGTGCATCTTCACAAGACACGTAGTTTTGAACGTCCATTAATTTATCAAATTCATCTAAAAAATCTTCGGCGTAATTTTCCGCATCTTTTTTATAAGTTTCTAAATTAGTTTTTTTTGATTCATTGACCATCTTTTTAATCAATGAAATTAATTGTGATTCAGTTAGTCTTATTTGTTTTTTCATAATGATCTACTTATATTAAATTTAGGTATTATTGTCCCAACCGGGTATGGGGAACCTTCAGGTGCTTGTGTGATTGACGTTTGTCCAGGACGAACTCTAACGGATTTCCGTAAAGGAATTGCCATCTCGTTGAGGGGTCCAAAACATTCCGCTAAGTCAACTCCATTAACATTTTTGAAGATCCTACAAGGCATACAAAACATATTGCTCATTTGATTACTTTCTCCTTGCCCAATCACAAAAGATCGATTCACGGTTGGTAATGTTTCCCAAGAAGGTGCTTGTGGAACTTCATCATAATACCAAAAAAATGACCAAACAGTATTTTCAGTCCCGTCAGGAGTGGTTGATGGATCGGAAACCAATTCAATATTAGCAATTGAAGGTCCGTTCATAACAGGACAAATTGATCTTCCCTCTTTAAATTTTTTTCCTTGTACCTCAATGATTTTTCCGGTAGGTTCCGCACCTGATGCACCACAAAAAGCAAACTTCCCATTATATATTCTCAAGGCATGTTCGATCGAATCTTTTTTGGTTTTTTTCTTAAAAAAAGAAATTAAATTTTTCATGTCAAATTATAAATATCCACAAAAGTTGTTTTTAACCATTTGCCAAGTCAAAACCGGTAATAAATTCATCCTCGGTCACTCCAAGAACTTTATTTTTTTCACCCCCAACTGGAATACCCGTCTCCATGTTTATAATTGCTCTTGCAATTTGTTTACCATATTGATCCCAAGTCAATTGATCTGTTGTTTTCACACCAATTTTATTTGCAACAAAGGTTGCATAATTTGTTGGGTCATTAGATCCATGACCTGCTGGGGCATATTTTTTAAATAATTTGATTAAACTTGTAGGAGTCGATCCTTTTCCAAAATAACTATTTTTTAGATTTTTGACACCGGCTCTTACTCCATACTTCATTTCCTTAAATTGAAGTTTTCCATTTACATCTCCTTTTAACCCCTCCCATTGATCTGGGGGGTTTTGAATAATTGCCATAGGATTTTTATAAGTGATTGTCCAACCACCGGTAGATGTTATAGACGAAGACTCATCTTCTTTAATTATTTTTAGGATTCTTTGTATATTTTCTTGTAGGTTCATAAATTAATCTTCTAAATCTTTTATTTCAGGATTATTGTCTACATTAACTAACGCATCTTTATATTGTGTTATATCTTTCTTGGTTAATTTTCTACCCATTCTTTTTTCCAAGCAACTTTTACATAAAGTTAATTTATCATTACCATATTTTTTCCATATGTCATCATTAACCATATACATCTTGTAATCTTTTTCTCCACAATCCGCACAAGTAAATCTTTGTTCTTCAGTATCCAAAAAATCCTTATCATTATTATTAATTTTGGAAATTTTAAACCAATCTAAAAAAGATTCGTTAATACCCATCATTTCTCTGATTCTTGATATGTTTTCTTGTAGGTTCATAATAATAAATATTCTTTTTACAAACTATTGATGTCACCACAATTTAAATTACACATTTCACAGTATGATTTATAAATTTCTTGTTTTTTATGGTTCTCGATAAATTTATCAATCATTGAAATTTTATTACTTAACTCAGGGTGATCCCGTTCCAAATCCTTGAGCAAATGAAATTTAATATTTTCCAGAAAGTCCTCGAATTTCATTTTTTCACAATCTTTCGGATCAAAAAAATTGTGTTTGAAATTATCAAGTTGTCTATTTATGGAGTCATTCATGTATGACATTCTTCTTAACAAATAATATTGTGACTCAGAGATTATAATTTTCATTTTATTGATGTTAAGTTTTTTGTTTTTAGATATTCATTATATTCTTTATTATAAATTTCTTGTCGTAATTTATCTTCTTTTGTTAGAGGCTCCAAAAACTTAATTCTTCTTTTATTTCTCTCCGCCTTTTCAATTTCTCCTTCCACATAATCACCATTGTCATCATAATAACCATTATAATATTTTTCAGCGTCCTTCATTCTTTTTGATAACTTTGTGTAAAAGCCATCAGATTTTGTTCTTCGACTATGAAATTTACCTCTTCCATATTGTTTATCTGACTTTTGCAAATTATCAAATGGACTTATTGTTTTTCCCACCGGGTCATATCCAATTGCTCTTTTGGGAAGATGCGGTTGATACGATGGGTAGTTATCAGGTGATTGTGGTTCTAATGGTGTAGAAACAACTGGTTGAGGTGGTGGTGGAGGTTGAGGTGTTGGTGTTGGTTGTGGTGTTGGTTGTGGCGTTGGTTCTGTGGTGCCAGATGTTACCGTCCCTTCAGGACACGCAAGAACAACAGTTGGTGGTGTTTTGAAATGTAAGTGTAAATCACCACCGTTACGTACTTCTCCCATATAGGACACGTAAACTTTATCAATTAAATTTGATAATAATTTTCCTTGTTTAGTTTTTAACCAAGAATCTAAATATACCTCTTTCCCCATATTATCAAGAAGTAATGGGTGATCAGGAGTGATCCATGGGTATGTTGCACCGTACTCTCTATATGCCATTACTTCTTTTAATGAATTAAATAAATGTTTATAGGTCTGCCACCGTGGTAATAACAAGTATTCAGTCATCAATTTTTTTTCATCTGATGGGGACTTATTAATCCAATCAATAACTGCCTTATTTTGGGGTATATTTGGAATTTTAGGGTATTTTTCACCTTTATTTAGTTTTCTTTTAAAGTCATTAAAATCGGTATAAGTATAATATTTTGGTGAGGTTTGTCTTTTATGGTTTTTATCCCAATACACTTCCGTTCTATTCGATTTTAAATAATAATTCCAATCCTCAAGTTGAGATTCATTTACTTGTTTTTCATAATCTTGATTAAATTTGGTAACATCAGTAAATGTTTTTTTTATGAAATCATATTCTTGTTGAGTATAAGCAATTTTGGTGTTTGCAGGTATTTGTGTACATTGTTTTGTATTACAATCCCTGTAATATCCCTTTTGACATCCATCAGGGTTTAGTTTTACGGGAGTTGTTTGCTCGCTTATAACCTTACCTCTTTGATACCCAAAAAGGTATTTCATATAATTTAATTCTTCTTTAATTATATGTTTCATTTTTAATCTAGTGTTTCTTTATATCTCTTTTTTAAATAATCGTAATAATTTGATTGAATAAACCTTTGTAACTGATTTCTGTAAGTTACAAAGTCATCGTTGTCGTCGTCCTCTCTTGGATTCATTTCGTTTTTTGCGATTTGATGTGCAATGGTGTATGATATTGCAGGAATAAACTCATCTAACGTAATCCTATGAGTCCCAAAGGCACCTGGTCCAGTATCCAAAACTCTATAAATAAATTCGTCGTCATCAACATATTCTTTAAAAAGATCTTCAATTATACCAACCCTTCTAAGTAAATTGTATTGAGCCTCGTTAATTATAATTTTCATAATTTTATCAATAGTCAATACCTTGATTTCCATTAGTGGTAGGTGGTACTGGTTTCACTTCCTTAGTGTCATTATAACAGTATCCAAATAATTTAGAATCAGGAAATTTTTCTTTACAAAGTATAACCATTCTCTTTGTTGATGTTTCACAACATCCTGGTGATTTAACACCAAGTGATCCACAACCTACAAACCGAGGGTCAATTTTAGAACAATCATCATTCGATGTTGTTTCTTCGATTACTCTTCTTACAATACGATTAAGATCGGATTCTGTCAGTCTTACAATTCTTTTCATATCAAATTCTTTATAAATAAATATGTTAAAGATTTGAAAATATTTTTAAAAAATTCGCAATTAAGATTCTCCCGACATAAAATCGTCAAAGTTTGTTTTTAAATTCTTGAAGTATTTTTTATACAAATAATTTTCTAATTCTTCTCGAACCTCATATGCCGATTCTGGGGGTAAATCATCTTGGTTTTTTTCTGGTTCATCATCTTCATCCCAACTATCACCCCAATCATCATCATCGTCATCAGTGTATCCTTCATCACCGAAATAAAACCTAACTGCCGTATCAATACAAAACTCAGCAAACTCATCCCCACCATCAAAATTTTCTACTTCTTGAATTGACTCTTGAAAATAAATCATTTCTTCGAGTTTTTCTAAATCAACTCCTCGTCTTTTAAAGAAGTTTTCTTCATTTTTCAGATCGTAATTTTCGATTGATTCTTTGATGAAACGGATCAATTGAGTTTCGTTTAATCTAATTACTCTTTTCATATTTTTTTTTAATTTTATTTATCAACACATTCCAAATTTACATTAAATGACTGAGGTACTTCACTACCAAATGGTGAGAATATAATAATTTTTAAGGTGTCGGTTTCATTTTTATTCAAATAAATTGATCTCCAAAAAGAACCCTCAACATTAATCAATAGATTATTTTCTTCTACTTTTAGAGTTCCACCAATTTCGGCAATTTTTTCATTTACATTTGTAATTAATTTCGATTTGATAGATGTTAGTTCCGAGTCAAAATTTCTTTTACTTAGAGTGTTATATCCCAACAAACTACTCAAAAATTCTTTATTTCCGTACTTAACATAGACCATATCCGGAACTTTAAAACCATTAACCACAACTCTGAATAATCCAGTTGTTTTATTTGTGTTCAATCCACTCATATCATACATCACATATTTATTTTCTTCAGTTGGATCTGTTTGCGTCCAATTTAAATCCAAACCACACTGTTGTTTCATGGGGGTTGGTACTACTGGTTCTTGTTGTGGACCTGAATTAGGAATTTGATTTGTTGTTTTCAAACAAACAGGTTTGATCGGTTCCCATATTGCAAAATATAATACATCACCCTTTTTCTTCTCATCTTTCAATTTTTCCTTTAGTATTTGGTTATTACTAAATTTTTGAATAGTTGGTATTCTATAGGTGCCATCGGTATGTAACCAAGTAATAAAATCGGATTCATCGAGTTTTATTGTTGTTTTAAACACCTCAATTAAATCCTTCCGATGATCAATTTCATTTGGATAAAATGTTTCTAAATAAAAGTTTTTGTCCACTGGTTCAAAAAACACACCCGCATTTTTAAGATCATTATAATCTTTTTTAGTTTTTTGTCTTTTGTTTGAGGATTTTATATTTGTTAAATAAAATTTTGCCTCATTAGAATTTATATCGTCTACTTGAATGAAACGACTTAATTCTGTGGCGTCGGTAGGACATGTAGGTAACATTGAGGTTTGCTCTGAAATTATTTTTTTTTGTTCACTGATTACTTTTCCCTTTTGATAATCAAAAAGATATTTGATGTAATTTAATTCTTCTTCAATAATTTTTTTCATATTTAATATACATTATTCACTTGGTTTGGCAAGTGTCAAAATAGATGTAAATAACCCTAACAAACCGCTAGCCACACCAATCCATGCGGAAACTTTTTCATCTGCCGATTTATCTCCACCCTCCGAACTTGGCATGTCATTCAACATGTTGAGTTCATTTTTCAAAATTTTGATTCTATCGTCGGTTATCTTTTTTTGGTATCGTGTCATTTTATCTTTTGACATGACCTGGTCGTTAATAACTTTTAATTCCAGATTAATTTTATCAATTTTATCTTTTTTTTCTTTTTCAACTTGTTCTTGTTTTAATTCCTCTTCTTTTTGAACCAATAATCTCGCTTGACTTAAAACATCTTCCTTTTGTTTCGGCGTTTTACCAACAACTACATTAGCAGCAGAACCCTGACAACAAGACACGTTATACGTTCCATCGGGACACAAACATTGATCGTTTTCAACAATGACAAATTTTTTATATAAATTTAAAATTTCTTTTTTTTCTTCTTCAGTTATTAAGAATCTTCCCATGATAAATCATTTATTTTATAAATATAATAACAAACAAAAAAACCACAGTATTCTGACTGTGGTTAAAATAATTGTGTTCTAACAATTAATTTTTGGTTACTTTAAATCACACCAACCAAAACATAC
>Ga0129333_10007361_pt1 | contig 10393 bp, 10 predicted proteins | sample CPB6_08_DNA_FD_94474 | JGI IMG/M metagenome (GOLD analysis project Ga0129333, IMG submission 94474) | Freshwater to marine salinity gradient microbial communities from Chesapeake Bay, USA - CPBay_Sum_0.6_0.8_DNA | ecosystem: Environmental > Aquatic > Marine > Coastal | place: USA: Chesapeake...
AAAAAAAACAACATTTACAGAGAAATTCAATGTCATATCAGTTATCCTATTATAAAATGGAAATTTTTGATTAACTGCTTTTCTATTTATTTGATTTCTTCATCTCGGCCACTCGAGACTTGCTGAATGATGGTCAAAAAGAAAAATAGATGAGTAATTTGATGAAATATCGAATATGCCAAGCTAATTAAATAAATAAATAAAATCAATTTTCAAACAAATGGAAAAGAAAAAAAATCCACAGCCAAAACAATTCATTGGAAAGGATTTAAAATCCAATCCACAGAACATTAATAAAAAAGGCAGACCAAGGAAATTCACAACAAAACTGAAAGAATATGGATATGCCAGATGTGAAATCAATGATACAATACAAACCATGTTAGCCATGAATATGGATGAGATAAAGGATGTGGAGAATCATCCAATGGCCACAGCATTAGAAAAAACCATAGCAGTAGCAATTATTAAATCCATAGGCAAAGGATCATTATTTAGCATTGAAACATTATTGAGCAGAGCATTTGGGCAGCCTAAACAGGAAGTAGAACAAACAATATTAGCAGAACAGCCATTATTTGGAGATTCATCTGAAAAATGAAATTTAGATACACCAATGCCATCAAGAGGATTAGGGGATTAACATCCAGGAAGAAGATCATACAAGGAGGTACATCTGCTGGTAAAACCATTGCCATATTGAGCATCTTAATAGATTTGGCAGCCAGGGAGAAAACAGATATATCTGTGGTATCTGAAACCATCCCACATTTAAGAAGAGGATGCATTAAGGATTTTAAAAAGGTGATGGATGCAACCAACAGATGGAGGGATGGTGGATGGAATAAATCCCTATTGATATACACATTTGCCAATGGATCAACCATTGAGTTTTTTAGTGCTGAATCAGAGGCCAAATTAAGGGGAGCAAGGAGAAAAATATTATATGTGAATGAGGCCAACAATATTGATTTCAATGCCTATCATCAATTGGCCATTAGAACATCTGGGGATATATACATTGATTACAATCCAACAACAGAATTCTGGGTACATACAGAAGTTTTAAAGGAAACCAATGCAGAATTATTGATATTAACATACCTGGATAATGATGCCCTGGATCCAGAGATTAGAGCAGATATAGAATCAGCCAGGGATAAAGCAGAAACATCAGAATTTTGGGCTAATTGGTGGAGAGTAATGGGATTAGGCCAGATAGGAAATCTAACAGGGGTAGTATATTCAAATTGGGAACAGATTAATGATATTGATCCCAATGCCAAATTAATTGCATACGGATTGGATTGGGGATATCAATCAGATCCAACAGCCATCATTGGAGTTTACAGGTACCAGGATAGAATACAGGTAAAAGAATTATTATATCAAACAGGATTAACTAATTTGGATATAGTGAATGAATTAAAGAGATTAGGGATAAATAGACAATATGAAATCATAGCAGATAGCGCAGAGCCAAAGAGTATTGAAGAAATATATAGATTTGGATTCAATATTAAACCAGCAATAAAAGGAGCAGATAGCATTAGGAATGGAATAGATATATTAAACAGATATCCATTGCAGATCACCAAGAATAGCATTAATATCATTAAGGAATTGAGAAATTATGTATGGGATACAGATAAAATGGGGAAAACATTGGAACATCCCATTGATGCCTATAACCATGGCCTGGATGCATTGAGATATGTGGCATTAAACAAATTATCAAAGAATGCTGGTGGCAAATACCTAATCATGTAGATTTGTACAAAAAATATGAAATACCCAATAATCATCAATAATTATAATTTATTAACATATCCAAGGGATATGGTGGAATCCCTATTAACCTGGGATCATGTGGAAAGGATATTCATAGTTGATAATAATAGCACATATGAGCCATTATTGAAATGGTATGAGCAGATGAAGAAAGTGGATTTAATTACCATAATTAGATTACCATATAACTATGGCCATCTGGCACCATGGCAATTGAAGATAGTAGATATTATTTGCAAGGAATTTGGATCAGAGCATTATGTGGTTACAGATCCAGATCTGGATATTAGCCATTTGCCAGGAGATACATTAGATACCATGGCCACAATGTATTATGATTTGCCTAATGGATTGTATGATTATCAAGGGAGGCCAGATGATCCATTTTACAGGAGATCCATCCCATATAGAACAAAGATTGGATTAGGGATACAGATAGATGATATACCAGAAGATTCATTGTTTTATACCCATATGGAAACCAGGTATCATGAGCAGCCAAAAATAAACCAGGTACAATTGGCACCATTGGATACAACATTTGCCATGTATCCAGCCATCATGAATAATGAGCCAGGGATTGGTGGTGTTAGGATGTTGGATCCATATACCTGTAAACACATCCCATATTATTTTACAGAATCCACATTAAAGGATGATCATGAGTTTATGTATTATTTAGAGAATGCCAATCATGCAAGTAGCACCAAGAAGAGATTTTTAGGATTAACAGATACGATTATAAATAAATAAAATATGGGATTAAAAAAGGAAAAACAAATGGTGGAGCAGTATATGGCCAAATATTATGGGCTGATTACTGAAAAACCATCTGCATGGTTAGGCCATGGTAAATTTGCATTGAGTATTCAATTTGCATTAAAACCAAAAATAGTAGTAGATCTGGGAGTTGATTATGGTTTTAGTACATTCATATTTGGGATGTTGCGAATTGGCAAGGTATATGGTATAGATTCATTTGATGGGGATATACATGCTGGATATCATTCAGATGCATATAATCATGTTATGAGGATCCATAAGATCATTCAAAAGGAGATGAAAAATTATTCTGTTGAGATCATTAAGGGATATTTTGATGATGTGGCTAAATCCTGGAATAAGCCCATAGATATTTTACATATTGATGGATTACATACCTATGAAGCAGTTAAAAATGATTATGAAACATGGGGAAAATTTGTAACAACCAATGGGATAATTATGATGCATGATACCCATTCATATCCAAATGATGTTGGTAGATTCTTTAATGAATTGGAAGAGCCATATAAATTTTGTTTTGAACATTCTGCTGGATTAGGAGTAATATGTAAATCAGAGAAAGCATTTAGATCAATACAGCCATACATCAAATTTCTATGATTAAGATAGCAATAACAGGTGGATCTGGTATGATTGGTGCCAATTTAGTTAGGGCATTAAGATTTTCAGATCAACATTATCATATAATCTGCATTGACAATTTTAGCAGAGGCCAGAAACAATATATTGATGGTTTATATGATGAGATATATGAGATTGATTTAAGAGAGCCAATAGGCAATAGATTAAGGAAGATAAAGAATGTGAATGTGGTGATCCATCTGGCTGATATTGTAGGAGGGATAAAATATGTATTTGAGAATGAATATGATGTTTTTTCTGATAATCTGATGATCAATACCAACACATACAATTGGATGGCAGAAAACAGCAGTAGTATTAAGCAAATCATATATGTTGGTACAGCATGTTCATTTCCAAAGAGTTTACAGGGAAGAGATAGAAGATCAGAGGGATTATTGGAAATGGATTTATATCCAGCAGATCCAGAATCTGGATATGGATGGAGCAAATTGGTAGGCCAGAAGCAATTGGAGATATTGGCACAGAAGATTAAAACGCATTGCACAACATTAATGTTACACAATGTGTATGGGGAATATTGTAATTATGAGATGAATCCACAGGTGATACCAGCATTGATACATAGGGCTAATCTATCATGTATGAGTGATGATCCAACAAAATATCTGGATGTATGGGGAGATGGATCCCAGGCCAGGGATTTCATCCATGTTTATGATGTTTGCCAGGGTATTGTAAAATGCATTGAGAGAGAATGGCAGCATCCATACGGATTATTATCATATTATAGAACATTGCAATTAGGATCTGGCAAAGCAACAACCATTAGAGATATAGCCCAATTAATAATTAAAAATCAAATCTGTAATTTAAATTTGAGATTGATGCCCAATGAATTGATGGGAGATCATGGTAGATTTGCCAATATTGATTTAGCCAGGGAAGTATTGGATTGGCAGCCAACAAAGAGTTTAGATGTTGGTATCCATGAATTGAATAAATGGATTTCAGATGAAATGAAAACTAAAAGTATTTGAATATGAAAGAAGAGATTATATCAATTTGCATTCCCACAAGGAAAAGGCAATTAAGCATGATTGAATGTGCAACATCAGCCATAAAATTAGCCCATGATCCAAAGAACATTGAGATTATATTTTACCTGGATGATGATGATGAAGAATCAATAAATGCAATACACATAATTCATAAATTCCACAGCCAGACCAAATTTGTAATGGGCAAAAGAATAATATTGTCTGATATGTGGAATAAATGTACAGAGATAGCAACAGGTAATATTTTCATGCAATGTGGGGATGATATTAGATTTAGAACCAAGGATTGGGATAAGATGGTTAGAGATGCATTTAACCAGGTACCAGATAAGATTGCATTTGTATTTGGGTATGATGGCATACATCCCATGGGCAAATTTGGTACCCATGGATTTTTGCATAGGAAATGGATGGATGTGGTAGGGTATTTTTTACCCCCATATTTTGAAGCGGATTATTGTGATACCTGGATTAATGAAGTTGCAAAGAGCATAGATAGATACATATTCATAGATGTATTTACAGAGCATTTACATTATACCATTGGTAAGCATGATTTAGATATTACCCATGTTGAGAGATTGAATAGGGCAGCAGAAAATAAGGTATTAGAAAAATACATATCCATGAAACCACAGAGGATGGATGATGCCATGAAATTGTATAAATACATAGTTGAATCAGCAAGAAAAAAACCAGAATAATATGCCAGATATAGCATTAAATGTTAGACAATTTCAAAAGATCACAGCCATCTGTTTGAATGACAATTTAAATGATTTACAGAAAAAAATTAGCGTGGTGGCCATAGCCATAAATAAATCATTTGAAGAAGTAAATCAATGCAGTATTCAAGATATTAATCAAACAGCAGCATTTATATTTAAGAGATTGGATAAAATAAATACAGGAGAAATACCTGTAAAGCATGTGATTAAAATTGGTGGGAAGAGATTTCAAATGGCCAGGAGTATGAAAGAATTAAAGGCAAATCAATTGGTGGAATTTATGGAATATGATACCAGCAGCACAGAGGCCATTAATTCTAACATGCATAAGATATTGGCATCATTAGCCAGGGAGATCAAATGGATGCATTTAAAACCATCTGATTATGATCCAGGGAGCCATCCAGAAAGAGCAGAATTATTTTTAGATGCCAACATATTTGATGTGTTTGGATATATAGGTTTTTTTTTAACCTTTTCAGAGATTTTACAAATGAATTTGAGGGATGTTTTAGAACAGGAGATGATGAAGATATAGACAATGGCCAGGGGATTAAAAAGCCATCATTTGGATGGATAGGGATTACATACAAAATGGCTGGGTATGATTACATTAAGATGGATCAATATTTCAATTTATCACCACATGATTACATGAATGCATTTATGATATGGAGGGATATAGATAGAGGAGAAAATGCACAAAATAATCCTGGTGGATATTTATAGAATATGAAAGTAGAGATATTAAGCCAATTACAGAATTATGGAATATCTGTAACAAAGGTGCATAATGCCAGAGGATCAGAAACATATAATGCCATATTGAGATGGATTATTGATGTGAATACAGCCATGGTTGATAAATTGAATGATAATGATAGCAAGGCCACATTAAATTTAATGCAATCATTGAGGGTAAAGGAATTTCCCATCCAGGATGATCAAATCAAAATGGAGATCATTGGAGATTATTATTGGAAATTTGTAAACTATGGAGTTGATGGTGTAGAGTTTAAAAGAGGATACCCATATTCATTCAGATACATAAGACCAACAGAAAGGCACATTACAGCCATTAAAAAATGGATTGTAGATAAACCTGTATCCATTACAAATTATGATGATACAGATGCTGAAAATAGCATAGAGAGGGCAGCATATAGTTATGCCACAGAAACAAAGAAGAGAGGGATTACAGCCAGGCCATTTGTGGAGCCAATATTGACCAGGCAAAAGATAAATGAATTGGTAAAAGATATAGCACAGGCAACAGGAAAAGATATAATATTAAAATATTTTGGTGCATTAGCACAGGTAAAATAGACAATATGGCCACAACAATCATTGAATCATTGCCATTGATCATAACCACAAATAATTATGATCCAGTAATTGTATCATCCAATTTAACATCTGGGAGTGCATTTAGATATGTATTGGATGTATCTGGATCCATTGGATCAGCCAGATTAAAATGTGATCCGATACCTGGAACCAAGTATGGATTTTTTGGTGTAAATAAGGTAGTTGAAACATTATTTGTGCCACAGATCCCACAAATTGTATCATCATGGCAAACAGGAGGATGGGCAGTTAGAGCCAATTTAATTCATAGAGAGGAAGTAAGTGGATCATTGGTTACAGGAATTGTATCTGGTACCATTTTTGCAACACAGGGAAGTAATGATTATATTGATTATAATGCGGATTGGCTAACAAATAATTATAGATTCATTGCCACAGGATCATCTGGATCTGCTGGTGATTGGCATTTCAGCAATAGACCATCTGAAAGGAATTTATTATTTACAACACCAGAATATATACATGCTATTGTAAATGAATCCCTGGTAACAGGAATCCAGATCAGAGTGCAATATTATGATTCAAATGGATCTGTGGCCAGAACATTTTATGTAACCAGATCTGGAACCACAACCAGCAACATCATCAATGTAGGAGGCCAGGCATTATATAATTTATCTGCTGCTCAATGTTCAGATAGTAATAATGGGCAGTTAAATTTCCCAGCAATAGGAGGATTTTATGAATATCAATTAATAGCGGATACAGCCAACACAATAACAGGTAGGAGGAGGAGCAATGTATTTAGGGTATATTTAAAAACTATATCTGGCAGCAATATAAATGCAGCATGTTTGGCAACCACATATGAGAATGCCAATGGCCATTATATGGTATTGCTGTTTATGAATAAACATGGATCCTGGGATACCTTTGAGTTTACCATGAAGAAAAGAGAATCAATAAATGTTGAGAGGGTACCATTCAAAAGAAATTTTGATGTGTATGGGTATAATAGCCAGATGGAGAATGCAGATGTAAAATATCAGATCCAATATGAATTAAATTCCAATTGGCTAACAGATGCTGAATTTAATTGGTTACAGGAGTTGATATATAGCCCAAAAATATACATGCATGTTCCCACAATATCCTGGCAGCCTGTGATTTTGCAGAATAGCAATTACACCATCAATACCAGGAAGAATGATGGATTGAGACAATTGCAGATCATAGCATTTGGGGAAAAAGTTAGAACCATATAATATGGATAATATTGTATTTATTCTATACCCAGAAAATGGGAATCCAAACAATTATTATTATTTGGATGTAGCAGAAGAAACCATTATATCTGTTACATATAGTATCCAGGATATCCAGGATATAACCAAAAGGAAAGGCAGTTATAGTAAAACTATATCATTTCCAGGTACAGAAACCAATAATAGAGCATTTAAGAATGCATATAATGTACAGGCATTCATTGGTGGATTTACACCAAATCAACAAATCAAATGCCAGGTACATAATGATGGAGTACAGATTTTTGTTGGCACATTGCAATTATTAAGCATCAATTTAATTGATGGAAAACCTATATATGAATGTGCCATTTATTCAGATGAGATTACATTTTTTCATTTAATCAATGATGTTTTATTACCAGAAACCACAGGATTAAATACCTATGATCATACATGGAATAGAACAGATTTTCCATCTGTATTTGAGAATACATATGTGGATGGATATGTATATGCGCTGGTGGATAATGTTGGCTTGTGGCATTGTAAGGAGATGAATAGCCAGGGGAATGGAGGATTGATGGGAGGGATATTTACCTGGTTACAACAGATAATGGATAGGATTATTCCATTGGAGGTATTTAAACCATCCATGTATGTTAAAACCATGGTGGATTTAATATTTGCCCAGCATGGATTTACATATCAATCTAACTTTTTTAATACAGCATTATTTGAAAGATTGATCATTCCATATTGTGGGGATGGGATGATTTATGATGATACAGCGAATATGTGTTATGTGGGCAATAAGGATGAGATTGTGCCAGATGGATATCCAGATACACAAACCATTATCTGGGATCAAACAGCATCACCATATATCAATACAAATTGTGGAACCATGAATGGAACCACAGGAATATATACAGCATGTAGCAGTTATAATGGCAATTATTATATGGAATTATCATTGCCATTGGTAGGTGGATATATAGATGATTGGAGTTTAATTATAGCCATTAAAGATTTTGATACAGGATTAACTATTTATGCCATTGATGGACAGGAATTAATATTCACATATTCTGGCCCAACAGCAGCATTTAGGGCTGTTATAATACAAGCCCACATTAGTTTAAAGGCATCACAGCGGATATTTGTGGAGGTATCATTTATTCAAAATTCAGTTATTAACAATAGCCTGGGAGATGGTTATTGGTTAATTGATTTGGTTAAAAGATTATCATTAGAGGGAGTAAATGTAGAAATGGCATCTACATTACCAGCAACAATTAAGCAAATTGATTTGCTATCAGATCTGCAAAAGATGTTCAATTTATATTTTATGATTTCACCAGAAAATCCTAAAAAAATAATCATTGAGCCATTTGATTCATTTTATACTACAAATTCATTAGATTGGAGTAAAAAAATAGATGCATCCAAAGAAATACAGATTACCTGTGGGGATCCAGAAAACAGGAAGAGATTTATATTTTCATATGCAAGTACGAATGAAGCACAGGCAAAGCAATATAGGGATGATGAAAATGAGCAATATGGTAATAGAATATTTGATACCTTAAATTTCTATGGGAATGGGGATGATTCCATTACAACCAAATGTGGGATCTTAATTCCATCTCAATACAGAACAAAATCTGTTATTGGTAGAACATGGAGTTTAAATGGAAATGGTGTAATAGCAGAGGGAAAAGTAGGATATAGGATTGCCCAATATAATTACATCTATTTTAATCCAGATGGAGGGAGCAATTATGAATGGTGGTTATATCCAGATGCTAATAATACAATAGATTTAGATTCAGCCAATGTACAAACATTGTGGCCATATTGTGGGCATATTGATAATCCATATGCACCAGCAGAGGATATATCATTTGGGATGCCAAAGAGATTGTATTATAAATTATTTGATGAGCAAGGATCATATATGCAATATACCAATAATAACCTATTTAATAGATTTTGGTATTTGTATATTACTGAAATCACATCTGCTGAATCCATGACAATTGAGGCCTATTTTGAAATAAATATTACTGATATAGCCCAATTAGATTTCAGAAATCCAATATATTTTAATGGTATTAAATGGAGATTATTGGAAATAGCAGATTATGAAATAGGGAAAAATAAATTAGTTAAATGCAAATTAAGGAGGATATTAAATTTAACAGCATTTGAGCCAATAGGGATTACACCATTGAATAATACAGGTGTAGTGTATTCACCTATTAAAGAGCCAACACCAATATTTAGTACACCAACACAAGGATTATAAAAGAAAAACCATGTCTGAAACACAGGATATTATTGTTAGAGTTTTAACTGAAAGCGAATTAGCAGAATTAAATAAGCAGTTAGAACAGGCACAGAAAGAATTGGCACAGATGGCCATTGATGGTAAGGAGGCCACAGATGAATTTGATAAATTGAATCAAAAAGCATCATCATTAAAGGCAACATTAAAGCAGCAAACACAAGCAACCAAGGAGTTAAATAATGCCCAGGAAAAGGCAGCAGAAAGCACCAAGAAAACAGGTGAAGAAGCACAGAAAGCAGATGGAAAGGCCGTTAGCCTAAAAGCACAATTGAGGGCATTAAAGGCAGAATTACAGGCCATGGCAGATGCTGGTGATACATCATCTGAAAAGTTTATGAGGATGAGCCAGGAGGCTGGGAATTTAACAGATACCATTGGGGATGTGAACAGCAGAGTAAAAGCATTATCATCTGATACAGCCATGTTGGATACAGGTGTGGCAGCCATTGGTGTTTTGGCCAATGCATTCAGCGCAGCACAGAGTGCTGTTGGCCTATTTGCCAAGGATAATGAGAGATTACAGGCAGCAGTACAGAAATC
>Ga0129333_10007363_pt1 | contig 10392 bp, 8 predicted proteins | sample CPB6_08_DNA_FD_94474 | JGI IMG/M metagenome (GOLD analysis project Ga0129333, IMG submission 94474) | Freshwater to marine salinity gradient microbial communities from Chesapeake Bay, USA - CPBay_Sum_0.6_0.8_DNA | ecosystem: Environmental > Aquatic > Marine > Coastal | place: USA: Chesapeake Bay...
GGAAAACAGGTGTTAATTACGGGAACGGCGAAAGAAGGGATTCAAATAGGATCCGCGTTCGATCACATTGCAGGCGTTGAAAATGTTTGCGGGAAATTTTCGCTTGGCGGTTTAATTTCATTAATAAGTAAAGCCCATGCCCTCATTGCCTGTTCTACTGGTCCTCTGCATATCGCTGGAATTTTAGATATACGAGCGATTGGTCTATTTTCTTCTCGTATCCCCATTCATCCGGGCCGATGGAAGCCCCTCGGTAAACATTCCATAGTAATGGTGAAAGACCCCTTGTGTGAACGCTGTGCTAAGGGATTGGATTGCAGGTGTATTGAAGAAATACCAGTTGAAGCTGTTGTAAATGCAGTTTAAGTCAACCCATATTTTACTTGGGTTCTCAACGTTTCTTTTTGCTTATTCATTGAATAAAACAACCGATTTATGGTACCCAATCCTGCTCGGTTTTGCAGTGTTTGTGTATTATTCTTTTCCTAGAACTTCAGTCATTATGCGGGTATATTTACTTTTCGGATTGTGCTTGGTTCTAACCTTGCCCTGGACAGCTTATCATGTACTTGTTTTCCCCTTGCTGTTTGCAATAGTGCTGACAATAACTTACCCCTGGTTCCGTGAAATACCCTGGGCAAAAACGCCTATAATTGCAAGCAGTTGGACTATGTTCATGCTTAGTGTAATGTCAACACCAGAGGCTTTAAATTTGGTTTTATGCCTGGTGTTACTACTCGTATTTGGAGTTTTAGCAACAGCGTCTGACGTTAAAGACAGTGAAATTGATTCGATTAGATTGAAAACACTACCTCAAGTACTGCCTTGGAACGTATTGCGTTGGGTTCTATTCAGTATTATTTTCGTAATTCTTGGATTAACATTTTTTTTCCTGCCTAACTGGGTTTTGGGAGCTATATTATTTAGCGCTTTTTCTACTTATGTTTTGTTCAGCAATTGGAATATGCCAAGGCGTTTTGATTTAGACCCTGGCCTACTATTGTTTGCTTTAGGTAATCTTCTTTACTTACGTTAATGGGGCTTTTCGTATCTTTGTGGCTTAAATTCACCCATGGAATATCGCTTTCAAGAGATTGAAAAGAAATGGCAACATTTCTGGAAGATTAATCAGACGTACCGCGTTGAAGAAACCTCAACAAAACCTACTTTTTACGTATTGGATATGTTCCCGTATCCTTCCGGTGCTGGATTGCATGTAGGCCATCCCTTAGGATACATTGCTTCGGATATCTTTGCGAGATACAAAAAGCATATTGGGTTCAATGTGCTGCACCCTATGGGGTACGATTCATTTGGCTTACCCGCAGAACAATACGCCATTCAAACAGGGCAGCATCCGGCTAAGACAACCAAAGAAAATATCGATAGGTATCGGGAACAATTAGATAAGCTTGGATTTAATTATGATTGGTCCAGAGAGATACGTACCTCTTCGCCATCTTATTACAAATGGACCCAATGGATCTTTATGCAATTATTCAACAGTTGGTATAATCCAATAACGAATAAAGCAGCGTCAATTAATGGGTTAATTAAGGAATTTGAGCAACAGGGCTTATCTGCGGATTCATTAAGCGCTTTGCATGGAGGAATAGAAACTGAAGTTGCTCCATTTTCAGCTGCAGAATGGGCAACGTTTACAGAGCAAAAACAACAGGAAATTTTAATGAACTTTCGCTTAGCCTATCTGGGTGAATCTTATGTGAATTGGTGTCCTGCGCTAGGAACAGTCTTGGCGAATGATGAGGTGGTTAACGGTCTATCTGAACGCGGTGGTCACCCTGTGGAGCGCAAGCGCTTAAAGCAATGGAGCATGCGGATTACCGCCTATGCGCAGCGCTTATTAGATGGGTTAGACGGCGTGGATTGGTTCGATAGCATTAAAGAAACTCAGCGAAATTGGATTGGCAGAAGCGAGGGGGCTTCAGTTCATTTTCCGTTACTAAATCATGAAGGCTCTATTGAAGTATTTACCACGCGGCCGGATACCTTGTTTGGGGTTTCGTTTCTTACCTTGGCTCCAGAACACGAGCTTGTAACCCAATTAACGACAGATGAACAGAGCGATGCGGTTGCAACTTATGTCTCTACATCGAAAAACAGAAGTGAGCGCGAACGGATGGCCGATGTAAACACGATATCGGGTGTTTTTACTGGATCATATGCCACCCACCCTTTTACCAAGGAACCGATTCCAATCTGGATTGGCGATTACGTCTTGGTTGGTTATGGAACAGGTGCAGTGATGGCCGTTCCGGCGCATGATGAACGAGATTATAAATTTGCCACTCATTTTTCATTGGCTATCAAACACGTTATAAATCCTTCAGCTGATCACGATTTTAACATGGGCGCATGGACTGAGAAATCAGGCACAATGATCAATTCCGATTTCCTCAATGGCTTATCTGTAACCGAGGCTGTTCAACGAATGATTTCCGCTATAGCCGAACACGGGTACGGCACAAAACGAATTAATTATAGACTACGAGATGCAGTATTCGGTCGTCAGCGGTATTGGGGTGAACCAATACCAGTGTATTTTAAAGACGACATTCCCTACCTGATACCTGAAGATCAATTGCCCTTGGATTTACCGGAAGTAGATAAATATCTACCCACAGAAGATGGTGATCCACCGCTTGGCAGAGCAACGCATTGGAAGTTTGAAGAGGTGTATGAATATGAGAAATCTACCATGCCGGGTTGGGCAGGAAGTTCATGGTATTTTATTCGATACCTTGACCCAACCAATGAATTGCAATTGGCTTCACCTGAAAAAATTGCGTATTGGGGAAATGTTGATCTGTATATGGGCGGTGCAGAACATGCTACCGGACACCTATTGTATGCGAGGTTTTGGTGTAAATTTTTACACGATTTAGGGATTATTCCGTTTGATGAGCCTTTCAAAAAGATGATCAATCAAGGAATGATTTTAGGACGTAGCAGTTTTGTGTATCGCGTGATAGGAGAACAAACTTTTGTGAGTGCTGGGTTGAAAGATGGCTATGAAACCACCCCAATCCATGTCGACATTTCATTGGTTTCCAATGACCAATTAAACATAGAGGGATTCAAAGCATGGCGCAGTGAATATAAAGATGCGACGTTCATATTAGAACCCTCAGGAGTTTACTTGTGTGGACACGAGGTAGAAAAAATGTCAAAGTCTAAATATAACGTTCAAACACCCGACGAGTTAGTTGATCGGTTTGGAGCAGATACCCTACGGATGTATGAAATGTTTCTAGGTCCAGTGGAGCAAAGTAAACCATGGGATACCAAAGGAATTACAGGGGTACATGGGTTTTTGAAGAAATACTGGAGATTATTTCATATCGATGGGACATTTGAGGTGAATGAAACAACGCCAAGCAAAGAACACTTTAAGACCTTACATAAAACGATTCGTAAGATACGCGAAGATTTAGACCGTTTTTCATTTAATACGGGCGTTTCGAATTTTATGATTTGCGTGAATGAATTGACAGAGTCTAAAGGTAATTTCCGTCAAATTTTAGAGCCATTAACGGTTTTACTCGCACCATATGCCCCACATATTACCGAGGAGCTATGGGAGAAACTTGGCCATGAACCCGGTTCCTTGTATGAGGAGACCTATCCAGAATTTAATCCGGATTATCTGGTTGAATCTGATTATGAGTACCCGGTATCTTTCAATGGCAAGATGCGGTTCAAAGTATCCTTATCCTTATCGCTGAGTATTGAAGAAATTCAATCGGCTATTTTATCTCAAGCCGAAACGGTTAAATGGCTTGAAGGTAAAGCACCAAAGAAAATTATTATTGTGCCTGGGAAGATTGTAAACGTGGTGATTTAATCAAATTGATTAAATCTTCGGCGTGTTGAAGCGGCGTAACCAAGTTACTAATTGATGCATGGTGTATTCCAAGTTGAGCTCCGCCGGCTATAATTAATAATTCTGGAAATTGTCTGCGCAATTGTGCAAAATAACCGTGTATAAACCCTTCCTCTACAGAGGTCAGCCAAGAACTAACCACACATCGCGGCTGAACTTTTTCAATACTTAACACCACCGATTCATAAGGCAGGCTCTGACCTAAATACAAAGAATAAACACCCTGGCTTCGTAGTAAATAATGATAAAACAACAAGCCTATTTCATGCCATTCGTGTTCTGGTAAGTACAACATAATGGGGTTTGAACGGTCTTCAGGAACTTTAAGCTTGTCCACCTCAGAGACAATTTTTTGCCGTACCAAGTTTGAAATAAAATGTTCTTGGGCGGGATTTATCGATCCCGTAAGCCACATAACACCAATGCGGTCGAAAAAAGGAATTAGACACTGTCGGAACGTATCTTCTAGTGATGTTGATTCGATGATTTCATTAAGTGTCGCATGAAATAAACCCTCGTCCATTTCTACTAAAGAAACAATCAGTTTCTCTTGGGCACTACCGGCTGGTGTGTTCAATTTGACTTCGGCAACCTTAGCTCTGATTTCATCACGTGATAATTCAGCCAACCTGGAAATTTTCATTCCATGGTCCATCAGAATTCTAATGTTCAGCAAGTAAACGAGCTCCTCATCGGTGTAAGTACGGATTTTAGTTTCTGTGCGTTCTGGAATCAACATACCATACCGCTGCTCCCATATACGGAGTGTGTGGGCTTTTATACCTGTTAATACTTCTACGTCTCGAATCTTATAGAATGCCATAAAATGAAAACAAGTCGTATGCAATATTGTTCAAGCCCAATCTAAAGTTTACCTTTGGAGTATGAAAATAAAAACAGCGGAATTCCTGATTTCAAGTGCTGATTATAAAGGATGTCCCGATACGAAGCTTCCCGAGTTTGCTTTTATTGGTCGATCCAATGTTGGAAAGTCTTCACTTATTAATATGTTAATGGGGAATAAAAGTTTAGCGAAAACCTCAGGAACACCCGGAAAAACCCAGCTTATTAATCACTTTATTGTCAATGAGAAATGGTATTTAGTAGATCTTCCAGGGTATGGATATGCTAAAGTATCAAAGAATCAACGGGATAAATGGCAGAAGTTGATTTCGAATTATTTAATACAACGTACGGCATTAACCTTGGTGTTTGTTTTATTGGATTCGCGGTTGGAGCCTCAAAAAATCGATTTGGAATTCATGAATTGGTGTGGTGAAAACCAAGTGCCCTTTGCCATGGTATTTACTAAAATTGATAAGCTCTCAAGTACAGAATTAAACCGAAATTTAGCCAAGTATAAAAAGGAGATGTTAAAAACATGGGAAGAACTCCCCCCCTTGTTTACTACTTCTGCCACTTCCGCAAGCGGTAAAGAACCCGTATTGAATTATATTACCGCGGTATTGTCACAGTTATCAGGTGTTTGAAAATTTCTACGGATTACATTACCTTTGTAACACATCATATTACTATGGGAAGAGCATTTGAATACCGCAGAGCAGCAAAAGAAAAACGTTGGGACAAGATGTCCAAGATGTTTCCGAAATTAGGTAAAGCCATCACAATGGCTGCTAAAGAAGGGGGGATGGACCCAACGACCAATGCTAAATTGCGCACAGCAATTCAAAATGCGAAGTCTGAGAATATGCCCAAGGATAATATAGAATCTGCTATTAAGCGTGCAGCTCAAAAAGATATCGCGTCCTTTACTGAGGTTAATTATGAAGGGAAAGGACCGCATGGCGTGTTGGTTTATGTAGAATGCGCTACAGACAATCCAACCCGAACAGTAGCCAATGTAAAGTCCTATTTTAATAAATCGGGTGGCATGGTTGTTCCAAATGGTTCTATGGAGTTTATGTTTGCTCGAAAAAGTGTATTCGAAATTGCAAAAACGGCGTCCATGGATCCAGAAATGTTGGAATTGGATTTAATTGATGCGGGATGCGAATCCATAGAGATAGAGGAGGAAATGATTATCGTTTATGGGGACTACACTTCGTTCGGAACGATTGCCAAAGCCCTGGAAGACATGCAGATAGAAGTTCAGAAATCCAGTTTAAAGCGTATTCCTACCTCTCCTGTTGAATTTTCTGAGGAACAATTAACCGATATTGAAAAAATGTTGGATAAGATCGAAGACGATGATGACATCCAACAAGTATTTACAAACATTGCTTAAGAAACAATAAAAGGCGAGGAAATTCGTTTTGTCGCGCGCACGCATGAAGAAAATACTCAACCCATATCTTAAAGCAGCTTTACTGATATCTCCACTTTTCTTGGTGTTTTGTTCAACCAACAAAAATGCGTTTATTAATCGTACCTACCACGGGATGACCGCTAAATATAACGGGTACTTTAATGCCAATGAACTATTAACTATGTCGGTAAATAGTTATGAAAAAAACCGTAAAGAAGATTTTTATGATTGGTTAAAGATTCAACCCGCTCCAAGTGAGGAAGAGTCTAAATCTATGTATGCGGCAATTGATACTGCGGTTGTCAAGTGTGCGAAAGTAATTCGTAATCATTCAATGCCTTCAGCTGATGGGCCAAAAGAAGCAGAATACAACGCATGGATTGATGAAAACTGGTTAACTATTGGGAAAGCCTACTATTACCGAAGAGATTTTGATAAAGCCCTTAAAAACTTTCAGTTTGTAAAACGATTTTTTCAGAAAGATCCATCAAAATACTTGTCTGAATTATGGATCGCAAGAATTTATATCGAAGAGAATAGATTAACTGAAGCCCTAACCATTCTGGATGAATTGCAACAAGAGGCCTTACAACAAAAAAAGAAGTCGTTTTTTCAAAAGATTGGGAAAATAAAAGCAAAAGATAAGAATGCGGATGATTTTAAACCCGAAATGAATGACCAAATTCAATTTGAAATTTATAAAACCCGCGCAGACTTATTTATGAGGAAACATCAAGCTTCTGAAGCACTTTTTCCTCTGACCATGGCAGTGAATAAATGTAAGTCAAAACGTGAAAAAACAAGGCTTTCATTCATTCTTGGTCAGCTCTACTTGAGCAGCAATCGCGTGGATTCAGCGCTTATTTCATTTAAGCATGCCATTTCGCCCGCGGCGTTGTATGATGTAAGTTTCAATGCGAAATTAACGTGTGCCGTATTAGGAACCTCAGAGCGGGATGTTAAAATGTTGGAGAAAATGTTGCGTGATGAGAAAAACGCGGCTTTTAAAGATCAAATATTTTATGCAAAAGCCCAACTAGAACAATCCAGAGCTAATGTGGCTATGGCCAAGGTTTTTTATACAATGTCCGCATTCTATTCAACTAAAAATAAACGTCAAAAAGCCCTTTCCTATGAAAAGTTAGGAGATTTAGCGTACAATGAAAAATCCTACCTGGCCGCTCAGAAATATTACGATTCATGTGCTACAAGCATGCCGGAAGGGTATCCAAACGGGGAATTAATTCGGTCAAAAGCATCTAAATTGGCCAATTTGGTTGCGGCGATGGAGATTGCACTCTATGAAGATAGCGTCCAGCGCATTGCGAAAATGGATGAAAAAACCCAAACAGCGTTCATTAAAGATGTTATTAAACAACTTAAGGAAGAAGCCCAACAACGTAAAGAATTAGAAGCGGCTAAATTGCGGGCCTTGCAAGACCAAGCTCAAGCGGGGTCTCAGGCAGGTGCTGGAGATAAGTGGGTGTTCAATAACCCAAAGTTGAAACAGGAAGGATTTGAAGAGTTTAGAAAATTATGGGGTGATCGGAAAAACGAAGATGATTGGCGCCGCTCCTCTAAATTAAGCACCAACATAGATCCCATGGCCTTAGAGGACCAGAAAGATTCCCTCGGGACAACTCAAACAGCTAAAAGCTCGGAGGACACCTTGGATTTAGAAACTATGAGAAAACGATTGCCGCTCAGTGATAGTGCTTATCAGGCATCAGTGCTTCGTGAAATAGATGCGCGTTATACCGCAGGCTCCTTATACAAGGACTTACTTGAAGAACCAGCCTTGGCTTCTGAGCAATTCGATTTGGTGTTAACCGAACAAACCAGAAACTTAACAGATTTATCCGCTGCGTACCAATTATATAAAATAAACGAGTCTACAGGAAAAGAACCGCCGTATAAAACTCATATTTTAACCCACTATCCAAAATCAGATGTTGCGAATTATTTTTTAGATCCTGAATTCTTTGAGAAGTTAAAGGAGAATAGAGTGAAAGCAGAGAAGGACTACTTACTTGCGCTTCATGAGTATGAAATGTTAAACTACAAGCTCGCTTTTGAGCTTTCGGAAAAGGTGGTGTTGGAAGATAAAGCGAATGCATACCGTGCGGAATATCTTCTACTCAATGTATTAGCGTATGGACAACTTACACAAGATAAAAAATTATTAATCCCCAAATTAAAAAATGTAATTGAGGAAAAACCAGGAACCCCTCAGGCAGATAGAGCAAAAGAATTATTAACCATCCTAGAAAAAGGGGTTTCTACATTTGAAACCTATCGCCCAAAATCCAATGGCATTTTTGTTTTTAATGACTCTGTTCCACAATTTGTTATGGTGCTCTTGGATGCAGAGGAAGACTTCGATGACTTGAAATCTTCGGTTTCAGATTTTTCAACTAAAACATTTAAGAAAAGTAAACCGAAAGTAACCAGTGCAATGACCTTAAAGGAAACCAACATGGTACTAGTTTCAGATTTTAAAACCGTCGCTGCAGCAATGGATTTTGTGAATCTATACAAGGCATCTACGGATGTACTTGGCGAATATCAAAATAACAAAATCTCAATTATTACCCAGGAAAATTTGAAAAAGTTGATTGAATCCGATAACTTTGAGGGGTATAAGACATTTTACGATCTTAATTACTGATTTTCATGCTGAAGAGAAAAGACTTTTTTAATAGCACCTCACAATACGAGGAAAGCTCGGAAACCAACCGAATTGTTGGTGGTACAGAATTAACTGGCGATGTAGTTTCTGATTCTAATTTTGTGTTAGATGGAGAAATGAATGGTAATTTGTCCTGTTCAGGAAAAGTAATTATTGGATCAACCGGAAAATTAAGAGGGAATTTGGTATGTGTGAATGCTGAAATAAATGGTACAGTAGATGGAGAAATTACCGTTGAAGGCCTACTAAGTTTGAATCAAACGGCAAGAATTAAAGGGGATATCCAAACAACAAAGTTGATTATACAAGAAGGCGCTATTTTCGATGGTTCTTGTGTAATGAAATCTCCAACATCGCATACTACATTCACAGCAGATGTGAATTTAGATGATTGATAAAAGTCCTAAATCGAATAATAACTCGTTTATTCAATACGCTAGTCTTGGATTCCAAATGATTGCCTTCATGGTAATTTTTGGGTATTTAGGGGATCGATTCGATTCCTGGATTCAAAGTGAAGATTCCTATGGGTTGATGGTAGGATTATTATTTGGTGTCGTTGGATCAACCATCTATTTAATTCGCACCATTAATCGCACAGATCAATCATGAATTTTGTTTGGGGATATTTTTGGGTAATCATCTCGTCAGGCGCAGCATGGTATTTTAATTTTGATCACATTGTTCCCTTCTTGTTTATGGGTGCTGTGTTTCAAAGCATCTATCTTCTTTCTTTCTATAAAAATTACAAGCTTAATAAACCCGATGTGATTGCCTCGATTTTAACGGGAACAACCCTCCAAATTTTATCGTTTTTGATTTTTCTTTTCCTTTGCTTTCAATTCAATTGGTCAGACCAAACCGTTTTGACAGCATTATTCATTTGTCTTGGCGTGCTTACCATTCAAATTTTTGAACAAATCAGGTATTTAAAAAGTCTGGAGAAAGCGAAGTAAGAGATAGCTTAATTCATCGAATCGATTAAACGATAATGCCTCAGATTTGTCAAAAATATCATGATAGTTTTTATTGGGTCCCATGGTGTATATGAATAGCGAGGGAACTCCTTTCTCTGAAAAGGGATAGTGGTCCGAATTTGCTGCTCTTCCCCTTGTTTTTATTGTGCTTACTGACAATGTAGAATTATTGATTTGTTTTAGCTTATCAAAAAGTGCCGTGTATACCGAACCATTTACTACGGTAATACCTTCTTCTCCACTTCCCATTATGTCTAAGTTTAAAACCATTGAGATTTGGTTAAGCAAACCGCCACTTTCATTGACAAAGAATGTTGAACCCTTTAAGCCGATTTCCTCACCAGCAAAAGCGATAAACAATACGTTGTGGTTTGGAAGTGGTTGATTTTTTATTGCCTTGGCCAGTGTTAACATCATGGCCACGCCACTGGCATTATCGTTTCCACCTGGGAAATATGTTTTTTTACCCATTCGTCCTAAATGATCATAATGGGCACATACAACAATAAAACTGTCGCTTGAATTCTTAGCAGGAACATATCCCATGATATTATCA
>Ga0129333_10007364_pt1 | contig 10391 bp, 16 predicted proteins | sample CPB6_08_DNA_FD_94474 | JGI IMG/M metagenome (GOLD analysis project Ga0129333, IMG submission 94474) | Freshwater to marine salinity gradient microbial communities from Chesapeake Bay, USA - CPBay_Sum_0.6_0.8_DNA | ecosystem: Environmental > Aquatic > Marine > Coastal | place: USA: Chesapeake...
GTGCATCGTTGCTACCATTCCACCATTCCTACCATTCCATCATTACAACCATTCCACCATTCCAATCATTCCACCGTTGCAACCGTTCCATCATTCCACCGTTTCCACCATTACACCATTCCTACCATTCCATCGTTCCAATCGTTTTATCAAATGCCCCTGGCGATTGTTATGAGTCCCCCACTATCAATCCATCAATGTTCACTGTGCTGCCATTGACACCGGCTGATGCAAAAGTTGGAACTGTATTTTTTGACACATTGACACTAATGCGTGTAAACAAAAAGGGGTAGCACCCGTAGGCACTACCCCTGCTGCTAGCGTTGCTAGCGTGCTAGTGAATCAGGCGTTGCTGTCGTTGATAGTGTAGTCGTGATTGCACCTATCGAGAGCATCGATGGCTTTAGTGTAAACATCGAGGTTAGCGATGCTACCCCTGCCAGCATTGACGTAGGTGTGGTTGAACTTGTTGATACGCTTAATGACGTAGCACTTCAAATCGAACGGTGCATCACCGTTCATGAAGTCGTCAAGCGTGTCAATGCTTGCACCCTTGCGGCACAAGTATTGCAGGAAGCGCGACCAATACATCAATTTGACGGGATTGAGCGTTGGCATACCAAGACGCACCTCGAGCGTTCGATGCTCGCTCCAACAGGCAGTATTGACAGCAGTGTATCTGTTGCCCGTGTGACTGTTGAGGATGGAGCAGTAGCGATTGTAGGCACGCTTGTATGACACCAATCGGTGCGCCCACGTATTGATAGCGTCACGAACCCTGCCAGCGGTGCGATAATACGACGCTTGCGAGAGATGACGCATGTCAATGTGAACGTGATTGCCACAAGTTTGATTGATGAGTGCACCAGCATCAGTGAGTGCTTTGAGAGTGGCGCTAACTTTGCTCCAATCTTCAGCACTGTCACCATTGATGAAAGCCGTGTATTCTTGGAAATACGCAGTGGTTTCATCATCATCAACGCTACTGATGCTACCGTCACCCTTGAACGAGTGGAACGTGTTTTGAGGGAAATCATCGCCGTCCCATCTTGCGAGGTCGCTGTTTTTGCAAGCAACGAACTCAAGTTCGATTCCCAAGCACGCACCCTGCGGACGCATACGATGCGCAAGTTTCAGTGCGAACGGCGCTAGCGCTGACTCCCAATGTATCGCACGAGTATTGCTGATGGTATTGCGAACTTGCTCCAGGCGCATTGCAAGCGGCAGACTGTCAATAGTAGTGACAGCACTGCGATAAGAACTGCGAACGTGCCTGTTGCGAGCAAGATACGTAATGACATCGTTGATGGTGGTGCAGTTTTGCATGCACCACTCACGAAGCCACAGATGCTTGGCGGACTTGCAATCCTCGCCTGCTGCCCAAGGTTGCACCACGAGTTCTACATCGGGGCTAGCATCGGGGTTAAGACACTGACGCTCCCAACGCTCATTGAGCATGTATTCGTAGTAGCGATGTGCGTTGTAGCGGTCGTAGCGCTGCAACCATTCGTAGTTAGCACCAATCCACGCAAGGATAGTAGGGCTATCATTGCCATTGATGCGAACTTTGCTGCACGCAATGATTCGAAGCGCTCGTCCAGTCATAGCATTGATACTGATGCTGTTACGAGAGTTCGGATGGTATGCTGACGATGCCCGCAGTGCGGTCATGATTGCAGCAGGATGATTGCGAACGGTGTCAGGAATGTTGTTCCAGACGCTTGTGATGTTCACAGCCGCTTCGTGCGTTGCGCTCTTGAGAAGCGCTGCCGCCTTGAGTTGCTGCTTGCGGAGGGAGGGACGCACGGAAAGGTGCATCGCCGTATTGCTTGCATTGATGTCGTGAGACATAGTGTTGTTTTTGTTGTGTTGTTTGTATCGCTGCGATTGCTCGCAACAAAGGGTTTACTTGTTGTGCTTCCAGGGCTTGCGGGAGTTCTTGTGATACTGCTTCGACTGCTGACGGTGATACTCGTCAAGCATCTCTGCGCTCATCTCTCCCTTGCTTACGGGAGGAGTATTGCTAGGAAGGGTAGTAGGGCTAGTGACGCTAGACCTGCTACCATAACCGTAATACTCATCATCCCAATAGTTGCCACCGTTGCTAGCATAACCGACAGCGCCAGCACTGCCGAGACTGCGATAAACGCTAGACTGCGACAAACGGGAGGAATACGACTGGAACTTGGGAAACTGCACCGATGAGATTTCTCCATTTGCGTGGAACGTATGCTTTACATACGGCGCAATCATCATTGGAACAGTCACTGTTGCGTCCTTGACTTTGTTGAAATCAATGACCATCTTGCTGACTTCCTTGCAGTGATTCTCGTCAGTGCAGAGGATGTAGAGCGAGAGTTCCTTGCAATACGTGACATAGAGTGGTGCTCTGTCGTCACGCAGTGCGAACAATTCACCCTGCGGATTTATTCCAATCACTGCTGCATAACCACTCATACCTTCAGCGAACGATTGCTCGCCGTTGAGGTGAAGGAAGCAATTGAGGATGTGCTCGCTATCGCACGTTGTTTGCAGCGGTAGTTTCTCACCACTCCAATCAACGACACCATTGTGAGCAATGGTCCATTGCTTGCCGTCCTTGAAACCTGTGAATGGATGCGTGTTGGCAATGTTCTTGCCGCACGTAGCAGTTCTGCCGTGAGCGATGAAGCAACCTAGCGATGAGGCCTTGCTTGGAGCAATGCCGTGCTGGTCGTAATCGTTTCCATACACTAGTTGTGTTTGAAGCGTTGCAGGAAGCAAATCCCGTGACGCTTTGAGCGTGCCCATACCGCTGCACGACTGCGGGTTGAGATAGCGTTCGATGAAAACGCTATCCGATGTTTTGACAGCGTAACCGAAACCGTCACGCTGCGAGGCCCCAAGCAACTTGGATGCCGATAGCACTAGTTTAGATGCCTGCGTTAGTGTTTTGCAGGACATACTAGACATAGCGATTAACTTGCACATGTTGTAGTATTGTATTGTTAGTTGTTATTGCTTACTTGTGACGCTAGGATTACTCACTGCACACGCAGTGCAAGCGATGGCATGACTGCATGTATTGCATGCAATCGAACTATCGCTTGTGTAAATAGTGTCACTTTCAACAATAGAGATACTACTATCACACCTGGCACTTGTCGAGATAATAGTATTCGAAGTGTTGCTAGCGTGCGTGATGCCAAGTTTAACAAAGCGTTGCACGTTTGAGTGATGCCAAGTTTCACTAGTCAGTCGGTGCGTTGCTGCCTGTGCGCTCATCGCAGGACGTTTCATCCGTTGCGTCATCGCCGGCAAGGGAGGCAAGCAATCGTTCGTAGTGTGACTGCAATAGAGCGTTGATTCTGTTGCTTCTTTCGTCGCAATACTCTTTTGCTATTTTGACTGGCTTCGGGATTTTTCTTCCCGACAGCGGCCCAGGCCGGCCGTTCTTTTCAGTTTTCATCGTTCGATTTTTTTGATGATTTGGTTTCAATTCTTCTTTTCACCGTTCGATTTTCTCGACGAAATGGCTGACTCTGCGAAATCGAGTTTGGCATTAGCCATCTCAATTAGAAGCATAGACTCAAATGCGGCGAGGTTATGGACGGTCGGATTGGACTCAAGTGCCTCACGAACCTTCATGAAGTCAAGATACCTGTTGAGGGTGTCTGGCTTCACTGAAAGCATCAGTGCTGCTCCTGCGATTGTGGGTTGAGGTTTGGTTGTCATTGGTTGACGGGATGTTGTGATGAGTATGAGACGAACGGGTTGCTTTCGATTACCATTTCACTGTCGCACGGATTCATGTCCGATGTGATTGAGTTGATGATGCCGCCAGTGCATGTGACATCGCCACGAAATCTGCAACCGAAGTTCCTAGATGCGAACTGTCTGAAAATCATGCACATCTGGGTATCAGAGAGTTCCTCATAATCGCCAGACTTGTATGACACACGGAACGCCTCCTCCGTCACGGAGAAGAATGGGATTCGTGTGATGTGCCCGTTCTCGTTGAGTTCGAGTTTATAGACCGACAGGTATCTCGTTTTCATTTCTGCTTCTTGTGGTATTCAATGTCAATCTGTTCTCCGTCAATAATCGTGATGGTGTATGAGTCGAACAGTTCCATCTCGTTGGTGCACTCCAAGTCAAACATCAGAGACGGGAACTCGATTGACAGTTCCATAAGCCAAGCAACAGGACAGCCGTTGATGGTGCGGAACTCGTAAGTCATGATGTTGTTTGAGTCGTCCTCCGAGTAGCGAACATCATCAGCGTCATAGGGAGTGCCCCACTCCTTGTAAGTGAACTCATGCAAGTAGTGATAGCCGGTCTTTTCCCAGAGTCCTTGCGTGTCATTGTTGTCCTTGCCGTATGCGTCTATGAGTTCATGCGGGATAGGGACGTGATTGTTGAACGACAAGGCAGAACCTTCGGTGTCAACGAGTTCTTCCTTGAGACGCTTCATCTCCTCCAACTGTCTCTTGCTGGTGGAGGTGGTTGCGGATGTGACCCAGAGGGTGCAGTAGGTCCAGTCGTTAGTGGGTATGTTCATTGTTGTTAGGACTTGATGTTGTTGATTTTGCTGAGATTGTGCATCGCTATCTTGGTGAGAAACTTGAGAGCGTGCTTCTGCTTGAAGCACTCTGGCTCTGCGTTGTCGAAGTAATTGTAGCGGATTGCCTCGTAAATGTCCGCCTTGGTGGTGGGTTCGGCTGGCGGGTTAGCCGACTTCTTCTTGTTCTTCTTGGTCATTGGACTATTAGTATCCCATTTCCGGGGGGTGTTGTCCAGAGAAAAAAAGAACAAAAGGGGCGGAATTTTCCGTTGCCTCCCGACTCCCAGAGCCGAGAACCCCTTTTGTCCTGTCACTGCACCGCTATTGGTTCAGCAGGTCAAATTCTCAGTTGAACCACGAGTTGTATTCCTGCTCGGTGAGCGAGCAAGCAACAACTTCGTATTCATTTTCGATGGATGCTTTCATTGTGTTTGTGGGTTTGGGTTAAGCACCCGACTTGGGTGCAAGAGTCAGTTTCTCATTGATTTGAGAAAGCACAGCCAAGCGCTTCTCAGTCGTTCCGTTGAGTTCCTGCATGGACATCTTATCAACGATTGAATCAACGGCGGCCCTGTTGTGAAGGCGAATCTGGACAATCTTCTTGTATGCCTTGCGATGGCGTTCGTATTCCATCACCAAGCGCGAACGGGACTGCTTCTCATTGTCCTTGCTTGACCCCTTGAAGTAGTTCCTGTCAATGTTCGGCTCACGGCAAACCTCAAGATAGATGGCGATTGCGTTCGGACTCGCACCGGTGCTGTCAACGGTTTCGTGGAGAAGTTCACAGAATCGTGCGGCTTCTCTGTTGTTGAGTTCACCACGCAACTTCGCAAACACGAAGGTCGAGGTGTTCTTCAGTTCTGGTAGTATGAACTTCATTAGTTTAGGCGGTTGTTGTTATTGGGATTCTTCTTCTTCTTTTTGGGAGACTTCTTGATTACGATGCTGATGTTGATGGGCTTCTTTGAAAACTCCTTCATCATCTCTCTTTCGAGAAGTTCATCGTCCTCGGCGGTCACTATGCCGTTTTCACGGAGCATGGCAATCCCTTGGTCGTAGAGTTGTCCGAACTGCGTCATGTCCTTGCACAGCGAGAATACGGTCAACATTCCATACTGAGGAAGGTTGCTTGACATTTCTCCGTTGTGAATCATCAGCAGAACCTGCCACACCTCATAGCGTGACAGTTCTCCGTTGTGCATCATCTGGAGCAGTGGAACTGCGCTCTCGGTCAAGAGCACATTGTTGCCGTCGTCGTCAATGAGTTTCTTGACGATTGGGTTGTTTGTATTTTCTAGGTTCATGTTTTGGTTAGGCGAAGGTGATGGTGTCGTGAGGAAGCGAGGACTTTTCAACGATGTTCTTGATGCCAGTTGACTTTGCGAACTCCTTTGCCTTCGCATAGAAGCGTTCTTCATCAAGTTCCATTTCTGGCTGGGTTTCCTTAATCTTGTTCCACAACGAGAGGAGGAACTTGAATTCGTGATAGAAGTCAATTTCGTCGCAGTCAATGGAACGCTCGAAGGCGGCGGCAGAAGCCCAAGACATGGCGAGATTGTCGCAGACATTGGTTCTGCCCATCCATCCAAGCCAACTTCTCGTTATCATCTTGCCTTCGTCAGTCTGGTCTGCGACTGCATCAAGCATCTTGTGGAGCACATGATTGTATTGGCTGTTGTTTTCGATGTGGCTGTAAGTGAAGGCCTGTGCCGCCTTCAAGTTCTTCGGGTAGATGGTCGTGTTCATTGGTTTACTCTCTTATCATCCCACAGGTGGGGGGGTGTCGTCAAGGGGTTTTTGCGCCTCCACATCAATTATTTCGATGGGCTTGGCTGATGGCAGGAACGCTTTGTTGAGGTCGTCTTGGGTGATTTTGAGTCTGGCTTCGACCTTCACAGTCGGGGCTTCGGACAGGTCACGAACCTTGTCCACGGCGATTGCCACAGCCATCATCATCTGACCTATGGGCATGTTGTCAACTTCTTCGGTCAACCTTTTTGCACCCCTCATAGCGAACTCTCCGAGCAGGTTCGTGACCTCCCTTTTCCAAGAGCCGAGTTCCATCTTGCCGTCCGCCTCCATCTGCTTGCGGATGTCCACGACTGTCTGCTTTCTCAGTCCTGCGAGTTTTGCCGTTTCTTCACAGGTCTTTCCCTGCTGGAGCATGTTCTCTACAATCTTGATGGTCGGCTTCGGCAAAGAACGGCCTGGTTTCGCCATGTTCTCATTATTCGGTTGATAATCCATTTTGTGTGAGTCTTACTTGCATTATGCCCGACATTAAGTTCGAAGTCAACATTGAACCTATTTCCGCAACGCATCAGTCGTCTTTGCGGGTTCTGAAAACGAGAAGCGGCAGGTATTTTGTCGGCAAATGCTCGAACTCGAAGATAAAGCGCTGGTTGTCCGATTTTGAGTCACAACTGAGAAAGCACGTCCCTGAACGGCCAATCGAATCCGCTTGTTTCGTTGAGATGCACTTCGGGTTCAGACATTTGAAATCCGCCAGCAAGAAGGACTCCGTTCAGGTTATTCACAAGACGACGCGGCCTGACTTGGACAACATTGAGAAAGCGGTCTTGGACTCACTCGTGAGGGTCGGCTTCCTGACAGACGACTCCATCGTTTGTCAAAAACACACGATGAAGTTCTTTACGCCGAAGCCGCACATTTGGGTCAACATTCGCACACTTGACCCTTGACGAAGGCGGAGTCGGAGGGCATACTTCGTCCGTATGCCACTAATCAACGACATTACCGACGCTCAATACAAGGCCTTGGCTGGGGTGAACTTCTCCTCATTCAAGAACTTCCTCGTTTCTCCTTATCACTTCGTTTACAAGAACAACCATCCAGAGAAGGAGACTGACGACTTGGTGGTTGGCAACGCCATCCACACGGCAGTCCTTCAGCCGCATTTGTTCGACAGGAAGTATGCTGTCGCTCCCAAGGTGGACAGACGCAAGACCGAGGACAAGTTGATTTGGAATGAGTTTGTCGCAAGCAGCGCAGGCAAGACTGTTCTCACCGACGAACAGTTCAATCTGGTGCTTGCGTGCTCGTCGTCCGTCAAGGACAACCGCTATTTCAAGGGCGTGTTCGACCCGAATGATGAACTGTATGTCGAGTGCGCCGGCAACTGCGAGTTCGCAGGAAGCGTAATCAAGGGACGCATTGACCTGTTCAACAAGACCAAGAACATCATCCTTGACATCAAATCATGCAAGGACTTCCCGGATTTCATTCAGATGCGCAGATACGCAGAGAACAGACTGCATTACATGCAGGGGTTCTTTTACAGGGAGATTGTGAACAACAACTTCCAACTTCCAGAAACGCCCACTGTCGTTTTCCTCTACATCCACAAGAAAGAGCCGTTCACCATCGGGCTTTCTCAGTTCGGACCGCTTTACATGGACAAGGCGGAGTGTGAACTGTCCAGAGCGTTGTGCAGATTTGAAAACTGCAAGGTCAACAATGTCTGGCCCGAAGCACAGACCTCGATGATTCCGACGATTATTGAGCCGTATGGGGTTGACACGGACGATGATTCTGGGGACAATGAGTGAACAATGAACGACAAATACTCACAGTTTTCTGGGGTTTTCATCCCTAGGGAAGTCCTTTTGGACAGCGGCATACCAGCGACAGCCAAGTTGCTGTTCGCAATCGTGCAATCGTTGGACAATGACAGGGGATGTTTTGCAAGCAACGAGTATCTCGGCGGAATGGTCGGGCTTTCTGAGTCCACCGTTCGAGGCGCTCTTGCGGTGCTTGAGGAGAAGAAATACATCATTCGAACCGTTGATTTGAACGGAAACCGTTCAATAACAACCTGCGTCACGCAGTCCTTTTGTGCCACCCCCCGCCAGATTTCTGGCGACCCCCCGCCAGAAAACCAGCGCCCCCCCCGCCAGATTTCTGGCACATATAATAATAGGAAGAAGAAAGTAGTAGATAAGATACAGGACTTGCTCCTTCCCCCTCTGCCTCACGGAGAGGAGTTCGCAAAGGCATGGGACTCTTGGGTTGCCTACCGAAAGGAACTCAAAAAGCCCTTGACGAACATCTCCGTCCGTGAACAATTGAAGTTCCTAACCCAACAAACAGAAAACGATGCCATTACATCAATCCAGCAGTCTATTCGAAGCGGTTGGCTCGGCCTTTTCCCAGCCAACAGAAACGCCCAGCAAGCCCCGAAGCGACTACTCACCGATGCAGACCACTCATCCTTTTAAGTGCGAGTGCGGCGGGGAGAGAGTTCCCCTGTTCATTGACGGACGCACCAAGTTTCCGGACTTCTTCTGTCCGTCTTGCGAGCACAAATACACGCTCAACGGCGACCCGAAGCGTGGGGGAACTTGGGCTTACGAACCAATCGGAATACCCAAGGAATACACGCTAACTGAAGTCACGAAGATTCCCTGTTCCAAGATGAGGGAGGTTGCGTCCTCTTGGGAGAACTGGAAGAACGGACGCTCACTTCTGTTGCACGGGACTACCAGACTCGGCAAGACCAGAGCCGCTTGGGAGGTCACACGCCGTCATTGGAAGCAGAACTACAAGAGACAGGTCACGATGACCATGCGTGGGTTCGAGCGAATGATTGAGGAAGGTTTCCAGAGAAATGACCATTCGAAAAGACTTGACGACCTCATCTCTGTTCCGTTTCTCTATGTGGATGATTTGGGCAAAGAACGCACTACTCAACGTGTCGCTTGCGACCTGTTCGCCGTCATTGACGAACGCACAATCAACCATAGACCGACTATCATCACTACCAATTTCACATCTTCTGGATTACTTGGTCGCTTTGACGACCAAGAACTAGGAAACGCATTGGTTGGACGATTCAGAGACTACTTCGACTGCATCGGAGCAACCAAGGAATGACATGAACGCACTTCATCCAAGATTCACGCACAAGCACATTTCAACGCTTTTCTGGCCCACCATTCTTCCCATGAGTAACCAAGACTACGATACCTACACCAAGAACAACGCCGCCCTGTTTGCCGCCCTCGTTTCGGCTGTCGCTGAGACGAAGGATGTGCATGCGGACAGCACCAATCCGTTCCACAAGAACAAGTATGCCTCTCTCGGAGCGCATCTTGCCGTGGTGAAGCCCATCTTCGCCAAGCACGGACTCGCCATCTTGCAGTTCCCGTCCTCCGACGGAAACCATGTCGGCGTGACCACCACCATCGTCCACAAGGACGGAGGGATGATTTCCGAGTCCGTCCACATCCCTGTCGGTGAGTCGTTGAAGGGACAGGACGCTGGCTCAATCATCTCGTATCTCAGACGCTATTCCTTGGCTTCTGTCGCTGGAATCGCCACCGAGGACGACGATGCCGAAACCGACCGCATCGTGAGAACTTCCTCATCCGCACCCGTCAAGACGACCAGCGTAGCCACCGCCAAGTTCATTCCCAACCCCAACGCTTCCGCCAGCACTGGCGGTGACGTGAACTTCGACCTGCCTGTTCCGTTCGGAAAGAACAAGGGTTCGACCTTGAACGAACTGCCTCTCTCCGACCTTGACTACTGGGCGAACAAGTGGGAGCCGAAGCCGTGGGAAAAGACTGGCAAGGTCGGACCCAAGGACTTGGCCCTCAAAGCGTCCGCACAGGCACTCTGGGCGGTAAAGAACGCCAACGCTGAACCCGAAGTCACGCAGGACGAAGTTCCCTTCTGATGAAATCTTGGGCTTGTAGTTCAACGGATAGAACATCCGCCTTCTAAGCGGAGAATCTTGGTTCGATTCCAAGCAAGCCCAATTTCCCATGCCTTACAAACTCATCAAACTCGACTCGGTTAACCAAGAGATTTGGGAAACCGACAACAA
>Ga0129333_10007370_pt1 | contig 10384 bp, 11 predicted proteins | sample CPB6_08_DNA_FD_94474 | JGI IMG/M metagenome (GOLD analysis project Ga0129333, IMG submission 94474) | Freshwater to marine salinity gradient microbial communities from Chesapeake Bay, USA - CPBay_Sum_0.6_0.8_DNA | ecosystem: Environmental > Aquatic > Marine > Coastal | place: USA: Chesapeake...
ATCCTTGGTCTTCCAGAGCAGCGCGCCCGGCGAGACCAGCGACCAGTCGACGTCCGCCCGGCCGAAGCGCACGAACGTCATCCCCCCGCGACCCGGCTCGACGCCGTGCACGAAGCCGCCCTGCTCCCGCTCCGCCGGCTTGCCCTGGTCGAAGACCACGCCGTCTCCGGGCTTGAGGGGCCCCTCCAGCCGCATCAGCACACCGTTGAAGCCGACTTCGGCGACCTCGCCGAGGAAGGCGCCGCGCTTCTTGCCGAAACGGGCGTGCACCAGGCGCTGGTTGTCGATGCCGCGCAACCAGCCCGTGTGGAGCCCGCGGGAGAAGGTCATCTGCATCGCATAATCCTCCTCGCGACGCACCTGGGCGGCGGCCGCGTCGGCGTCGGCGCCCTTCGCGAGCGCCTCCCAGGCGGCGTCGACCGCGCGCCGGTAGGCGCGCGTGATGGCGGCCACGTATTCCGGGGACTTGAGCCGCCCCTCGATCTTGAGCGAACGCACCCCCGCCCGGATGAGATCGGGGACCGCCTCCACCCCCGCGAGGTCCTGGGGTGAGAGCAGATAGGCGCGGTCGCCGAGGTCGACCGGCCGGCCGTCGACGACCAGCTCATACGGCAGACGGCAGGCCTGCGCGCACTCGCCGCGGTTGGCGGAGCGACCGCCGAGCGATTCGCTGGTCAGGCACTGCCCCGAGTAGGCGACGCAGAGCGCGCCGTGCACGAAGACCTCGAGGTCGAGCGGCAGCCCCTTGGCGGACTGCTCCTCGCGGATGCCGCGGATTTCCGGCAGCGACACCTCGCGTCCGAGCACGGCGAGCGAGGCGCCCAGCTCGCGGGCGAACGCGACTCCGGCCCCGCTGGTGACGGTCATCTGCGTCGAGGCGTGGATCGGGAAGTCGGGCGAGACGCGGCGGATCAGCCGGCAGATGCCGGCGTCCTGCACGATGGCGGCGTCGACCCCCGCGGCCACGATCGTGCGGAGCGTGCGGGCGGCCTCCGCGAGCTCCTCCGGGAAGATCAGCGTGTTGAAGGTGACGTAGCCGCGCGCGCCCCGGCCGTGAAGGAACCTCATGAGCTCCGGAAGGTCGGCCTCCTCGAAGTTGGCGGCCCGGACGCGGGCGTTGAACCGTCCCACGCCGAAGAACACCGCGTCGGCGCCGTTCTCAACGGCGGCGCGCACGCAGTCCCATCCGCCGGCCGGGGCGAGGACCTCGGGCTTCCTCAGGCTGGCGACATCCGCTGCGGGCACGGCAGGAGCAAGCCAGAGTCCCAGGGGCATGCAAAGCGCAATCGGCGCGGGGCGCTTACGGTGTTGCCCCCGGACCGGAGCGCCGCCATCCTCGGGGCATGTCCGACAAGCTCGAGGAGATCTTCAAGATGCAGGAGGCCCTGAATGCGCGCATCGGCGTCGTCACCCAGGGCATGACCGAGGAGGAGAAGGTCAAGTGGACCCTGAACTACCTGCGCGCGATGCAGCAGGAGATGGCCGAGCTGACCGATTCCGTGCCCTGGAAATGGTGGGCCAAGTACCAGAAGTTCGACGAGCAGAACGCCAAGGTCGAGGTGGTCGACCTCTTCCACTTCCTCATCTCCATCGCGCAGGTGCTCGGCATGTCCGCCGACGACGTCTACCAGGCCTACCTCAAGAAGAACGCCGTCAACCACCAGCGCCAGGACTCCGGCTACGTCAAGAAGGACGAGAACGACTCCCGCCACATCTGACCCCATGACCCCCCGCACTCCGGCCCGCCGCGGCTTCACCCTGATCGAGCTCCTGGTCGTCATCGCGATCATCCTCATCCTCGTCGCGCTTTCCTTCGGCCTCTTCCGGGCCGCCAGCAACGCGCGGTCCAAGGCGGTCGCCCGCGGCAGCATCCAGGCCATGGCGATGGCGTCCGAGGCCTACAAGAAGACCTACGGCGACTACCCCTGCGCGCCGGCCGGCACCGCCGTCACCGACGGTCAGGGCTTCCGCCGGGCCCTCTTCGACCAGCTGAGCGGACGCAAGGTGCTCCGCCAGGCGCCGGTGGCCGCAGGCGGCGTGAGCATCGCCCTCGTCAACTTCAACGACGCCTCGCTTCCCGGAGGCTCCACGCGCCGGCCCAAGCCCTTCCTGAGTTCCGGAGAAGTCGAGACCAGCAACGACGCGGCGTCCGGCGACGTCTCCGTCCCCATCCATTTCATGGACCCCTGGGGCAATCCCTACGACTACCGTTACCGCATCCTGCCCGCGTCCGGCACGGCCGTGCAGAACCCGACCACCGGAGTCTTCGCCACCCCTTACGTGAACTGGAAGGTCTCCGGCTTCCTGATCGTCAGCTGCGGCGCCAACTACATCGAGCCGGCCACGGGCGCCGAACCCGCCGCGAACGAATACTGGGACACCTCGGGCAGCCCTTCCATGACCACGTCCGGCATCGTGCCGTCCACCTATTTCGAAGACACCTCCTCAGGTCCGTACCGCGCCGACAACGTCACGAACTGGGCGGGGAACTGAGGGAGGGGCCGAAGAGGCGCGCAAGCAACGCACAGAGAAGCCATGCGATCAGCCCGGTGGCCAGAGTGTGGGACAGGAAGTGCTCACCACGTGCCATCTGGTATGCGCCCATGAATGCTCCGGCGCCGACGCCGACGGCCAAGCCGGTCCGGCGCGCCCGGCGGCCCGGCCAGGCCCAGGCGAGGGCAAGGAGCGCGAAGCCGCCGCTGGCGTGCCCGGCGGGGAATGCGTCACTGGGATAACCAGGAGGCTTGGATTGGAAGAGCAGCAGGTGCTCAAGGCCGTCAGGCTTCCAGGGACGAAGAACTTGCGGGACCGTCTGACCGGTGAAGGCGCGCAGCTGCGTGCAGACCATGATGACGGCCACGGCGCAGGCGATCAGATAGAGGGCGCGACGACGGCCCATCCAGACGGGCGAGATTCCCGGGCGCGCCGCGCAGGCGACCAGAAACAGAGCCCATCCGATGAGCAGCGCCTTGGGCCCCTTGTAAAGCAGCGCATGCCACGAACCTGAGTCCCATGAGACCAGCCAGGCGCCGTCGCGGAAGAAGAAATCCTGGAAGGCGACGTCAATCCGATCCCCGCCGAGCCCGGGCACACCGAAGAAGACCAGCGAGGCGGTCAGCGAGACGGCGGGCAGGAGCAGCCCCGGGGCCTCAGCGAACCGCTCCGAGCAGATGGCGTTCGAAGAGCTCATCGGCTCCCTGGTAATAGTCGACCGCCTCAGAAAAAGCTGCCTCGTCCCTCACGGCGAGCGGGCGGAGCTCGCCGGACAGCAGGTCCGCCCGATATTGCGCGACCTGCTTGGTCGGCTTGAGCACCGTCAATACGCCGTCCGCACGCAGGACCGCCACCTTTTGGTAGTTGCTGATGAAGGCGCGCGGGAAGAAGCGCGGGTGCAGTGCGTCCGAACCGATGAAACGGGCCTCGTAAGGCAGACGCAGCAAGCCGAGCAGTGTTGGCGCCAGGTCAATCTGGCTCATGAGCACGTCCACTTTGCGGGGCTCCAGGTTGCCGGGCGACCAGATGAAGAGCGGAATCTCGTACTTCTTGATCTCCAGTTCTCGATGGCCGGCGACCGAGGCGCAATGATCGGCGACGATGACGAACACCGTGTCACGGAACCAGGGCTTGGCGCGGGCCTGCTCCAGGAATCGGCCGATCGCGTAGTCCGTATAGGCGACCCCGCCGTGGCGGTCGCTCAAGGACGGGCTGATCCTGCCCTCCGGCCAGGTGAAAGGCCGGTGGTTGGAAGTCGTCATCACGAAATGGTGGAACGGCCGACCCGCGGCGAACGAGCGGTCGGCCTCCGTTAGCGACCACGAGAACGCGTCCTCATCGCAGGCCCCCCACGCGTTGGCGAAAGTCACCGGCAGACCCTGCGCCTCGGCGACGGGGCGGTCAAAGACTTCGTAGCCGTTGTTGCGGAAGAAATACGACATGTTATCGAAGAACCCGACGCCGCCGTAAATGAAGCGGTTATCATAACCGTGCGCCGTGAACACCGAGCCGAGCGTGCTGAGCCCCTCGCAGCCGATGCGGCGAAGGACCGACTGCCCGGGAATCGGCGGCAGGGACAGCGTGAGGGCCTCCATGCCCCGCACAGTCCGCGTGCCATCCGCGTAGACCCGGCTGAACCAGACCGACTCCTTGGCGATGCGGTCGAGGTTGGGCGTGAGTCCGAGTCGGGAGTAGTCGACCTTGTCCTCGGGGTCGTTCACGCCGTAGCAGCCGAGATACTTCGCGCTGAGGCTCTCCACCGTGATCTGGATGACGTTCAACCGGCGGTCAGCACGGCCTTCGACCTTGCGATGCACGTCCTCCCCGGTCATGGGGGCTCCGGATTCCGCAAGCCGTCGGCGCAGCCCTTCGATCGCGTGGTCATGTGACGGGTAGAAGGTCCGCCATTCGAGACGGTTCGACCAGAAGGCCGCGAAGAAGGCGAATTCGCCGTTCTTGCCCAGCTCCGTGTCCACGGCGTTCTCCCAGGAGGGCTGCAGTCCGCCCAGGTGACGCAGGCCGGCGGTGACCTTCTCGAGCACGCCCAACGTCCGTCCCGCCGCATCGTGATCACCGACGTTCCAGCAGGCGCCCATGGCGGGCACCATCGGCAGAAGGACGAGAGCGAACTGCCGGGCGGGCCAACGCGGACCCGAGACGGCGGCCTCATGCCAGAGCGCGGTCCAGCCCAGGCGGCGGAAGAGCAGGTAGGCGCCCCCGGCGACAGCGGCGACGCCCGCCAGGATCGGCACCATCGGGTAGGACTCGTTGATGTTGGCGACGACTTCGGTCGTGTAGACCAGGTAGTCGACCGCGATGAAATTGAAACGGGCGCCGAACTCGTTCCAGAAAAGCACTGCCGAAACCGACCAGAAGGTGAAGAGGAACGCGGCGAAAATCCATCCCGAAATCGGCAGGATGCGGCTGAAGCGAGCGGGCCAGAAGGCCGAGAAAATCGCGTAGGGAAGAGTGAGCAGCCAGGCCATGAACAGATCGAACGCGAAACCGGTGGCGAAGGCCGAGAGGGTGGCCGCGCCCCAGCCGGCCTTGTCGTAGGACGCGACCAGCAGGATGAAGCGCAGAAGAGTGCACAGCCCGAGGTACAGAAGTCCGAGCAGGAGGGTGCCTCCCTGCCGTGACCGCAAAACTCGTTGCAACAGGTCGCTCATCCCAAAGAACCGAAGATGACCCGGGGCCCGGGAAGGTGAAGTTAATAATGGCTCAGCGCTCCGGCGGCGCGTCGACGCCGCTCCCGCCCCAGGGATGGCAGCGGCAGATGCGCTTGCAGGCGAGCCAGCCGCCTCGGAGCAGGCCGAAACGCGCCAGACATTCCAGCGCGTAAGCCGAGCAGGTCGGGCTGAACCGGCAGCCCGAGCCCGGCACGACGAAGTGCAAGGGCTTCGAGATGAACCGTCGGTAGAAGCTCACCGCGGCCATCGCCGCCCTGGCCGGCAGCGAAGGCGTCATGACCCCTTGCCTGCGACCGCCTTGGCGGCGGCCAGCGCGAACGTGCGGCGCAGTTCGGCGAGCGGACGGCGGAGCATCGAGGACCGCACGACCAGCACGATTTCCCAGCCCTCGGGGAAGGCGGCGGGGTCGGTCCGGAAGAGTTCCCGGGCGAGACGCTTGGCCCGGTTGCGGTCGACCGCCAGCGGCAGGCTCTTCTTAGCGGCGATCACGGCGAAACGCGCGGGGCCGGAGACGCCGGTCCGCCCCAGGTTCAAAACGAAGGGCCCGCAGTCGATCCGCGAGCCCGTGGCGCGGAGGCGTTGGAAGTCGGCCGAAGCCCTGATCCTACGCTCCCGCGGAAGACGCATGCCCCGCTCAGGCGAGCCGCTTGCGGCCAACGCGACGGCGGTTGGCGAGCACCTTGCGGCCGCCGCGGGTCTTGGCACGGGCGCGGAAGCCGCACTTGCGGGCGCGGGCGATCTTGGACGGGCGGTAGGTGGGCTGCATAAGTCGAAAAAACAAGGCAACGGAGCCCCTTCGGGGGTGTCAAGCCCCGTGCTTCCCGGCTTGGCAGGGCCGGGCGGGGGTCAAATATGCCTGCATGGACCCCGCCAAAGGAAGCAAAAGGCCCACGCCGCCCCGGGCCTACCTCAACACGGAGTTCATGCTCAGCCCCCAGGCGCGCACCCTGCGGGTGATGGCGGAGATGATGGAGCCCCACCTGAGATTCAAGAAGAACGGGGTGCGCAACACGGTCGTGATGTTCGGATCGGCGCGCACGCTGCCGCGCGAGAAGGCGGAGGCCGAGCTTGCGGCCGCCAAGGAGGCGGCCCGGCTGGGCGCGTGCGACGGCAACGAATGCGCGGCCCGCCTGCGGGTCGCCGAACTCGCCCTCCGGAGTTCGGCCTACTACGAGGCGTGCCGGGAACTTGCCGCGGAAATGACCCGTTGGTCGATGGGCCTGCCCGAATGGCAGCGCTTCCTCATCTGCTCCGGCGGCGGCCCGGGCATCATGGAGGCGGCCAACCGCGGCGCGCACGAGGCCGGCGGACGCTCGGTGGGCCTCGGCATCGCCCTGCCCTTCGAACAGAGCCACAACCCGTTCATCACGGAGGGACTCAACCTCGAGTTCCACTACTTCTTCGTCCGCAAATACTGGTTCCTCTACCTGGCCAAGGCGCTCGTGGCGTTCCCGGGCGGCTTCGGGACGTTCGATGAGCTCTTCGAGATGCTCACGCTCATCCAGACGGGCAAGACGAAGAAGAAGTTCCCCATCCTCCTCTACGGGTCGCCTTTCTGGAAACGGGTGATGGACCTCGAGGTGATGCAGGAATGGGGCATGGTCTCGCCCGAGGACCGCGACCTGTACGTGCACGTCGACTCGGTCAAGGAGGCCCGCGATCTGCTCGTGAGCATCACCACCGAGAAGTATCTCGCCGACCCCGATCCCGGCCATGACTGACGTCGGCATCGCGCTCACCACCCTGCCCTCGCGCGAGGAGGCCGACCGGCTCGCCGCCGAGGCGGTGTCCGCCGGACTCGCCGCCTGCGCGCAGGTGGACGGTCCGGTGCGCTCGCACTACGTCTGGGAAGGCAAGGCCGAGTGCGAGGAGGAGTTCCGCGTGACCTTCAAGTTCGCCGCGACGCGCGGCCGCGACCTCGAATCCTGGGTGCTCGCCCGCCATCCTTACGCGGTGCCGCAGTGGCTGACCTTCAGCGCCGACCACGCCTCCCACGCCTACCGGGCCTGGGTCCAGGGAGTGCGCTGACGCATGGACTCCGCGATCGCCGCGACGCTCTACTGCCTGCTGGCGGCGGGCGTGCTCGCAGGCTGGTGGCGTGAGGCCCGCAAGCGCGCGGCAGCGGGCGGCCCCGAGGGCTTCTGGCCGGGCACGACCGGCGCCCCGCCGGCCGCGCACCTCGCGGCCGCTTCGGCGATGCTGCTCATCACCGTCGGAGAGTCCGTGGTCGAGATCCGCGCGGGCGTCTCCGGGAGCCAGTCCGAGATGGCCGCCGTCTCGCTGCTCGCGCTGCTGGGCGCGTCGGTCGTGGAGGAGGCCGTCTTCCGCGGCTTCGCGGCGCCGAGCTGGCTCACCGGCGTCCGGCTGCTCGGCGTCATGCTGGCCGGCTCGTTCATCTTCGCGGTGATCCACGGCTTCAGCGTCACCACGGCGCACGGAAGGATCAGCCTGACCTTCGCGTTCGTGACCTCGCTCGGACTTTACGTGGCCCGCTTCAACCCGCTCAACCCGGGACGCTCGCTCCTGCCCTGCTTTACGGCACATTTCGTGCGTAACATCGCCGTGTTCGGCATCAAGTGGGCGCAGGGCTTCGTGACCTGGTGACAAAAGCGGCGACGCTGACCGCTTGGGGCTTGTCGCTCCGCCGGCCGGCAAATACGAAAAGGACATGGATCGCCCCGTCCATGCGTCACGTCGTGACTTCCTTAAACTGGCGCCGTTCGCGGCCCTGGGAACCGCCTCCCTGGGGGCGGCGCCGGACCCTCGGGCGCTGCTCAAGGACGGAAGGCAACGGGAGGACTCCTCCTTTCCTGCCCGTCCTGCCGGAAGCCGGCCCGTGTGGGACCTGACCACCGAGCCGATGGAGAAAGTGCGCGTCGGCATCATCGGGCTCAACCGCGGCCGGGCCCACGTCAACTCCTGCGTCGCGCTTCCCTGGGTCGAGGTCCGCGCGCTCTGCGACATCAAGGACGACGTGGCCCGGGCCCAGGCCGAGGCGGTGCGCAAGAAGACCGGCAAGACGCCCGACGTCCACTCCGGCGACGAGAACGCCTGGGAGAAGCTCGTCGCCCGCGACGACATCGACGTGGTCTACGTGGCCACGCCGTGGGAGTGGCACAAGCCGATGGCCGTGCGCGCGATGGAGCACGGGAAGCACGCCTTCGTGGAGGTGAACTGCGGGGTGTCCGTCAGGGAATGCTGGGAGCTCGTCGACGCCTCGGAAAAATACCGCCGCCACTGCCCCATCCTCGAGAACTGCGCCTACGGGGAGGAGGAGCTCTTCGTGCGCCGCATGTCGGCCGAAGGGCTCTTCGGAGACCTCAAGCACGCGGAAGGCGCCTACATCCACGACCAGCGGGGCTCCGCTCCGGACAGCACCTTCTTCCGCCCCCAGCGGGACTGGCGCCGCAAGTATCACACGATCATCGACGGCAATCCCTACCCGACGCACGCCATCGGTCCGCTCGCCACCTACCTCGGACTCGGGCGCGGGGACATCATGACCCGCGCGGTCTCGGTGTCCTCGCCGGAAATCGGGCTCACGCAGCTGCGGGAGAAGGCCGGCGCGGACAAGGCGCGCACCGCCTCCGAACGGTTCACCTGCGGGGACATGAACACGACGCTGATCAAGACGGCGCGAGGACGGTCCATCGTCCTCCAGCACGACAACACCAGCCCGCGGCCCTATTCCCGCATCAACGCGCTCTCCGGCACCGAGGCCACGTTCTTCGGCTATCCCGCGCGCCTCGCGCTCGACGCCGGCAACAGGCACCCCCTGCTCGACCCGAATGAGAAGCGCAACAGCCACTCCTGGACCTATGAGGGCGAGCGGCTGAAGAAATTCATGCAGGCCAACCCCCATCCGCTCGTGAAGCTGGCCGGAGAGGACGCCAGGAAGGTCGGCGGCCACGGCGGCATGGACCACCTGATGAACTTCCGTTTCCTCGACTGCGTCCGCCGCGGCCTGACGCCCGACATGACCGTCTACGACGCGGCCGCCTGGTCCTGCCTGCTCGAGGTCTCCCACCTTTCCGTGACCTCGGGGAGCCTGCCGGTGGAGATCCCTGACTTCACCCGCGGCGGCTGGAAGACCCTGCCTCCCCTCCCGCTCATCACCTGAACTTTTCCATGAACCCCCAAGACTCCTCCAATCGTCGCGACTTCCTCAGACTCGGCGCCCTCGGCGCCGTAGGACTCGGACTCAACGCCGCCTCCGCCGAGGCCGGCCCTGACCCGCGGGCCCTGCGCCTGCTCGGAGCCCCCGAGATCGGCGCCACCCGGCCCCGCCCCGCCGGCAACAAGCCCGTCTGGGACCTGACCACCAAGCCGCTCGACAAGGTGCGCTGCGGCTACATCGGGCTCAACCGCGGCCGCGGCCACGTGAACTCCGCCGCCAACATCCCCTTCGCCGAAGTCGTGGCCGTCTGCGACATCGTCGAGCAGCGCGCCAAGTCGGCCGCCGAGAACGTGAAGAAGAAGACCGGCAAGGAGCCGGCGACCTATTTCGGCGACGAGAACGCCTGGGAGAAGCTCGTGGCCCGGGATGACATCGACGTCGTCTTCATCTCCACCCCCTGGGAATGGCACGTGCCCATGGCCCTCAAGGCGATGGCGATGGGCAAGCACGCCTTCGTCGAGGTCTCCGCGGCCGTCACGGTCGACGAATGCTGGCAGCTGGTGGACGCTTCGGAGAAATACCAGCGCCACTGCTCGATCCTCGAGAACTGCTGCTACGGCGAGGAGGAGCTCTTCGTGCTGCACATGGCGCGCCAGGGGCTCTTCGGCGACCTCAAGCACGCCGAGTGCGCCTACATCCACGACCTCGGCAAGGGCGTCCTCTGGGCGCTCGGCAGCGAAGGCGACTGGCGCCGCAACTACCACACCTTCATGGACGGCAACCTGTACCCGACGCACGGCCTGGGCCCGGTGGCGCAGTACCTGAACATCGGCCGCGGCGACGCCTTCAAGTTCGTGGTCTCGGTGTCCTCGCCCGAATTCAACCTCACGCAGTTCCGCGACAAGGCCCAGCCCAACAAGGGCCGGCACAAGGACGAGAAGTACGTGTGCGGCGACATGAACACTTCGATCATCAAGACCCAGCTCGGACGCACGATCATGATCCAGCACGACGTGGTGAGCCCCCGCCCCTACTCGCGAATCAACGGACTGTGCGGCACCGAGGCCACGTTCTTCGGCTACCC
>Ga0129333_10007371_pt1 | contig 10383 bp, 10 predicted proteins | sample CPB6_08_DNA_FD_94474 | JGI IMG/M metagenome (GOLD analysis project Ga0129333, IMG submission 94474) | Freshwater to marine salinity gradient microbial communities from Chesapeake Bay, USA - CPBay_Sum_0.6_0.8_DNA | ecosystem: Environmental > Aquatic > Marine > Coastal | place: USA: Chesapeake...
GATAATACTTTTCCTTTCTTTATTTATAGTCTCTTGAACTTCACGTATATCAGTAATCCAAGCACGAAACATAATACCAGCTTCAGTAATAGCAATGACATAATTAGGACCAGATCTATGTACTCTACCTTTCTCCCCAGTGTTGACATTCATAACCAGATCTCCTGGTTGATACACTTCTTTCAGACGAAAGCGTTGTTGATCTGCTGTCTTTTTTAAGTCTCTAAAATCTCTCATTTGATTCCCATTCCATCCCTAACTTCATTAAACAATGCCATCTTACTTTCAATATCCAAAGTGTCAGGAATACCTTTCATAAATGTCATGAAGTCTGCTTTTTCTGCTGCTGCTCTCATTTTGCTTGCCGACATGCCACTAGCTCCATCAGCATCTGGATCACGTTCACCAGCAGACACAACTTCAATATTCCTAAAAGTATACTCTACTCCATTATACTTTGTCAACATACCTTGAAATGAAGCAACCCGATCGCTACCAACAACCATTATCACATCTTCATATGTACCTTGTAAATGCTGAAGAACATTGATAGGAGTTTTCAAATCTTTATTAAGAATAATATTATCCTTATGTTTCGGAAACATCAATTTCATATACTTCACTTTTACCTCGGACGTAAGAGGATTTTTTTTCTTATCTTGAGAATGACTAGGAAATACAAAGTAATCGTCTCTACCTGCTTGTTTAGCGACTGCCAGAATAAGTTTTTCATGTCCAATCGTAGGAGGATTAAACCTCCCAAAGGTAAAGACTGCTTTACTCATTTCCCGTCAACCCAATCCTTAGATACATTAAAGTTAGCGACACTAAACTGTAATCTATCCACGAGCTTGACTGCTGTGGAATCTTCATAGATGGCAACATATCCTTCAGGAGAAGTTACCTTATAACCATTCTCGCTACGGAGATAAGTTCTCAACCGTTCACCTTTCTCAAGTTTACGAATGAATAGAAGTTTAGCTTGCTGTAACGTAGTATATAGACCTACAGTTTTAAGCAGAGACCTTTCGTTTGCTTCTATAAAATCCAAACCATCATAAAGTTTTTTCAACTTAGCAGCTTTTGCTTTTGGAGTTTTAACTTTGTCTGCTGCTTTCTTTACTTCTTCTTCAAAATAGTTTTTAAAATCACGTACAAAGTTAGAAGCACTATTAACTCTTCGTCCCTGTCTGACATACGTGTTGAAATAAATTTTCAATCTAGGTCCAACAGTAAGCTGATCATTTGCTTCAATCTGTTCTGCTATATTATCTAGAAAACTAGAAGCATCTCTAACCAGAGAAGCAGATGCTCTTTTCATATTTTGTAACTTAGTTTTTTCCTGTGCCGTGATTAGCAAGTCTTTTCCAAGTTGATCAGTTTCAGCACTAAGAACTAAAACATCATCATTCTGATTCAGTTTAGATATATCATATCCAAATGTAGCAGACAGAGATTCAACCGTGTTGCCTCGGTATGTAGTGTGAAATACTACACCAATTTTTGCTTTCTTTGCCTTCTCATACAGATTGGAAGACTCTGGTATACAATAAGTAATTGTATTTGGAGTAAAAGTGATACACTTTTCCCCATTGATAGTTTCAAATTTTTTATCGTCAGTAAACAATAAGTCTCCTTGTGCTACTCCTTTAATTCCAAGCGAAGGAAAATACTTCAGGGCATCTTTTAATTTAGATACAAGACCAGGAGCATGTCCATGATTTACATCGACATCAGTATCCCTGAAATTAATCTTAGCGTTCTTGTTAAAGACAGATTTAGTACCTACAAAAAATCTATCTGTACCAGGATAGTTACCACAGAAAATAGCAGGAGCACCATCCCATTTTGTAGTAATCTTAAACGTATTCTTCTGAGCACCACTAAAAGTTCTAGCAAGTTGATCCAAGAACATAAAAGCATCCTTAGCTCCCTGACTACCGTCAAGCAAGATGCTATCTTCTAGGTGTTCGAGGTGAGTGTTCTTAGACATCAGTAGAGTTTTCCAAATGGACCAAAGCGTTCTCCTTTCTTTTGAGCGAGGAATGCCATATCAGTCATAAACTGATTACGTATTTTCTCCTTCATGCTCATAAGAACATCAAGAAACTTTAATTGCATTAACTTAGAAGTAGCAACATGAGCATTAGAAGATCCGAGCACAACAGCAAAGTTATTAATAGCAGTGGTAGAGTCAACTTCAGTGGCAACCCCCTTCTGCCTCAGTCCCTCAATAATTGTAGCATACTCATCGGACACCTTGAGGAAGTCCGTGGTACTCTTTGGATACTGTCCATGCTTGTTGTCGAATCTCACCCCATAGTCGATCATTAATTTTTGTACCATATCAACGGGTGCTTTGCCAAGACGAGCAGCGGCAGCACCCTCTTGAGTTGGTTCCCATTTGAGATTAGAGAAATCAGCACTATCATTTGCTTTAATTTGAAAATTATATTTCGAATTAGGTGCTTCTACAATTACTCTAGAATCTTGTGTACCAAAAGATGTCTTCCCCTTTTTGTCCTTACTAAGAGATAGATCGATCTTTACGCTATCAATAGTAAAATACATTTCTTTATAGGAAGCAAAGACACTCTCATCTACATTTACTTTTTCCCATCTAGCTTCTTTGCCAGATATTTTTTTAAGTGATACTCCGACTACTATTTCATCTCTAAACAATGTTCTCAAGATAGCATTCAATTCTTGTAGAGTTTGACTATTACCTCCATCCACCAAGTCTTGTATCATCCTAATAGTTTTTGACTGATCTTTTACTAACCAAATATCAGCAGGATTCCAGTTATCTTTCTGAGAGATTTGATACTTAGTTCTTACGAGATCAGTAACCCATTTCATAAATCCACCATCACGATTAAATTCTGTAAATCGTGGATTAGAATATTCTAGTAGCATTCTTTGTGCTTGTTTATAGTAATCATCCAGCCAGTCATCATCAAACTCTAGTTGAGATCTCCGCCAAATTTTCTGTAGTGCCATGTAAGCAGTAGTATCTTTTCTAATATCATCTGGTTTAGAATATCTCTTATTAGTCTTCAATACTCTCCGTAAAATATAAGCAGACCCACGTTCTTGAGCAGCAGTTGTTTTAGCATCAGCAGCTCCTCCACCTGTCTTGCCAGTTTCTTCAAATACTACTTTTTTGTTATCAATATCAATCTGATACTTATCTTTACTTGATGTTCCACCAGGATTGTTCTTGATAACTTCAGACAACATAGACTGAGACAAATAGATCTTAAAAGTTCCTTGCCTATTGCTGGGCCACTTAGAACCTGTATCTCCTGGTTCTGGTCTAAACCATCCAGTTGTGGCAACTTCTTCTAGAATTGCTTTAAGTGCTGCCTTGGCAGGAGCAGGAACTGGAGATACTATTTGTGATATGTTAGCTGGTTGTTTTGCCATACAAAAAATCCTCCCCTAATATTTAGAGGAGGTTATAACGGAAGGGGTGGGATTCGAACCCACGGATGCTTTCACATCGCTAGTTTTCAAGACTAGAGCCTTCAACCACTCGACCACCCTTCCAAGTTTTGTAGGGGCATATGCCCCCAGTTTTTAGAGATCGTCTTCTGCTCGGTTCTCAGAATAATAAATATCAAAACTACCACCTGGATACCTCTTCTCAAGCTTCTTGACATTACGTTCGAGAACCTCTTCAAAAGAAACCCCCAGTGCTTGAGTTGCTTGAGCTACGTACCAAAGAAGATCGCCCAACTCAATAATAAGATGTTCTCGGTTGTCGTCATTCCAAGGTTTACCTTGGAACACCATCTTCTTAACGATCTCAAGGAACTCACCCCCCTCAGCATTAATACCAACGCCAGCAGTAAGCAGTCGTTCAATATTAGCACCCTTTCCATCAAGTTCAACAAGACGGTCAGCAAGGGAGACAAAATCTTTAGAAGCGTCACTAGTGACGGCATCTACGAATTCCTCATAACGATTGAAATTAATAGTCATATTTAGATAACGAATTTAGAAAATTTATCTAGGCGAGATTGTTTAGAAGAAACATCTTCAAAAGTTTCGAAGGTGTCGTCATCCTCTATAGAGAGAACGTTGTCTCCCTCCGAATCCTCAACATTATACAGCTTCATCTTTGCTCTGTCAATACCCACTGTAAAACGTCTGAAGTAAGTGGGATCATTGTATCGATTCTTAAGTTGCTTAACCATAATCCTACCAGACTGTTCAAGTTCTTCAGTGGCAATGAGAGCAAACATAAAATCTGCTGTGGCAGGAAGACCAAAGGATTCAGAAGTGTCGGTGAGATCAACGTCACTATTACCAAAACCAGACCTAGTAGTTTGAGTTGCTGATACAACTGGTACGTCGTTCTCAACAGCAAGACCCCTGAGTTCCTCTGCAATTGCTTTAACATACGTATAACTATTTACGATGTGTCCTTTATATCGGGACGAAGCACAGATATTTAGATAGTCAATGAAAATAATATCTGGTTTGAAATACTTCTTCAACGATAGTTCATTAAGCAATCCTTTAAAGTGACCAGCATGAGCAGAAGCAGTAGGGTACTCTTTGATGATCAAACGACCTTGAGTTTTCCTACCAATCTCAGCAACTCTGGAAGTAAAAATTTGCTCTGGAATAGAACCAATGTCTTTGATATTAACGTTAAGTAAATTAGCATCAATACGTTCAGCGATCTTTTCCTCCGCCATCTCCATAGTGATGTAGAGAACGTTCTTTCCCTGAGACAAACATGCCGCTGCCATGTGACACATAAACAGAGACTTACCAACACCAGTGCCAGCAAGAGCAATGTTCAGTGTCTTATTAGGCAGACCACCTTTAGTTACAGTATTGAACTTATCGATATCAAAAGGAATCTTAGATTCATCTTGATGATAGTAATCATAACGTTCAGATACATTCTCAATGTAATCGTGACCTACATGTTCGTCGAAAGATACTGCCAGGGCCTCCTGTAGGATTGCTGGGATCGCATCCTTTGATACCTTCGATTCACCTCCGTCAGCAATCTTGATCGATTCGAGTAAGGCGAGATAAATTGCCCTGTCCTTACACCACTTCTCTGTGGTGTCAAGCAACCAGTTGTATTCAACTGGGATATTCTCAAACGACTTGAGCGTTTGAACGGCAGACTGATAAGCTTCTTCAGTAATGTCTTTCCTACTTTGAAGGTCGATGATGATAACTTCTGAAGTAGGTACAGTGTCGTAATTGCTGGCAAAGTTCCAGACTTCTTCGTAGATAATCCTTTCATGATAGTCTTCAAAATAATCAGGTTTAATAAATGGAACTACCTTACGGTAAAAGTCCTCATTGAACAGAAGATTCCTGAGAATAGTTGATTCAATTTTCTCATTCGTCATCTGTGCCATAAAGAAATTCCTGTTGTGCTTGTTTATCTAGTTGCTCCAGAACTTCTGGAGTAAAATACATTTCTGGTTCTTTGAGAATCTGCTTAGCATAAATCTTCTTACCATCAATCTCATAACGACCAGCGACGTTTTTCCACATACCTGCTCGCTCACCCAATTCTAGCAGACCATAGTACCGCTCTAATCCACGGTGGTCAAAAAACAATCTGGTCTCAACTTTAGATCCCTCTCTAGTTAGACGGGACTTTTTCGCCTCACATTTAATAATGTTTCCAATTGTTTCTGTTCCATCTTTCTCTTTCTTTTTGCTAAGAAAGATGATAGTGCTGGAGGAATACTTGAGGCCGACTCCCCCACCCATTTCTTTAGTTGGTACGTAAGATCCGATAACATCATAGGTGTGATTGGTAACGAGCATTGGGATATTCGCTTTACCAAGCTTAAGTGTCAACACTCGGAAGGCACCTTTAATAAGCTGAGATTTCGTCATATCACGAACCTGCTTATCATTAGCAACGTCTTCCATCTCCTTGGAGGTGCTAAGCATCCCAAGAGAGTCTAACACAAACATCAGTGGTTGTCGTTCATCTTTAGGTTGTTCTAAGTATTTATCGACAATACGTACTGCCTGAGTACGAAACTCTTCAATCGTATCGATTGGCATGATAATAAGACGCTTAGAATCGATACCACGACTCTCGATCATTTCACGAGAAATGGCAGACTCAGTTTCAAAATAAATGACTCCAGCGTTGGGATCACTATCAAGAAAAGAACGAACAACAGAAAGACAAAAGAAAGTTTTGCCTGTACCGCTTTCCCCTGCCAAAGCTGTAATTTTGTTCGAAGGGAATCCACCAAAAATAGATCCACTAACAAGGGCGTTAACCATGTAACTACCAGTATCAATAAAAGATTCAATATCACCAGCAGCGATCCCATCGCTAGCAAAACTAGCGTATTCATTTTTGCTATCTTTAATTACGGTATCTAGAAAATTCATATTAGAAGAAACTCATTAGTGAAACTTTTTTCTCGGAATGCCAACCAATACATTCTAGCACATTCTTGAGAGGATCAAGAAAGCTTTTCTCAAACTGAAGGTTGTGATCAACATACTTTGCCAAATTAAATTCTGGCGGTAAGTTCTGGAAGAATGAAATTACATTCTCCTGAATTGGGTTTGGGGTTTTGAGGTAGAGAAACTTGATCTTCTCTCCTTCTTGGATAAGAGGATATTTGTGAGTAATTTTATTACTTCTAACGTAGTGATTATACAGTAATGCACCTCGGACATGAATAGGAGTCCTCTCTCTGTAAATCGATCCTTTGGAGCTGTATTTTTGTAGTCCATTAACACCTCGGGGGAAAGCAATGTTTAGATAGTCTTCCTTCTTTGTATCTTCTTTAACTTTGTCAATGAAATTAATGAGAACGTCATTGTCTTCGTTAATGATAATACTATATGCTTTCTTCAACTTATCCCTAAAGAAAGCAGGGGTGGAAGACCTGGCAGTTTCCATGCCACAGATTTTCATCTTTGGTTCAGCATAGCGAACACCCTCGCTATCCCAAACATTGAGAATGTATCTCTTCTTAGCAGTCCAAATAGCACGATCAGCAATGTTTTCCCGTTTCATCTTCATCTTCTGCTCATACGCCGAAAGATATTCCGCTAGTTCCTGATAAGAAGATTCAATAAATGGTTCTAGTTTCTCTTGACAAATTTTATCAAGTATCCCCACAATTGCTGATTTATCAGAAGACTTGTTACTAAAAAATTTAGTCACAAGAGGTCCAAGATTAAGATAGATGCTATCGGTGTCAGATGCAATTACGTAATCAACTCCATTAGTAGACAAGAGTTTGTTCAAATAATCATTCATTTTGTTTTCAATCCAACGGATTGATAACTGACCAGACATAGTGATTGCTTCAGCAATCTCAAGACGATAGTATCTAAAATGCTCGTTGCCGATAGCACCATAGGCAGAGTTGAGTTGAATCTTTCGTGCCATCTGAATGTTATTACAGCGGGCAATCTCTTTCTTCAATTCTACTGATGGATTGTTTTCGTATTCTTGCTTTGCTTTGAGCATACGCTTCTTGTAAATTGTACGCTCCTGGTAGATCTTGTCCATCAGTTCTGGCAAGAATCCTCTCTTATTTGTGTCATAATACGTACCATTGGCACATAGAGTCTGACCAGTTAGATCAAACAGTTCTATTTCTTTATTCAATAGACGCTCAACATTAGCAGTAGGGTGTCTCCTATCTTTCAACGTCTCTGGAGAAAGATTGTACTGCATAATGAGGTGAGGGTATAGGGAGTTGAGGTCAAAAGATACCACCCAGTCATAAATTCCTGGAGTAGGTTCTTTGACATATGCCCCAGCATATTTGTTATCCTTTCGACTTTCATGCTTCGGAGGAATTACAATGTTTTGTTTAGATAGGTAAACATAAATGATGTTGTCCCACATACGAACTTGAGAATATACATCCTCATAGTTAACCTTAGCATCGTATGCCATAGTGATAGCAAGCTCAATCAACTTCATCTTATCGTCCAACTGGTCAACCAATCGAACGTCAATAATGTTGTACTCTACAAACTTTTGCCATCCTTTAGTATAGAACTCTTTGAAAGTATCAAACTCACTGTGATCTAATTTTCTAGCACCAAGTTCCACAGAGCAAATGTGATCGAGACGATAAGATTCTTGATTGGTATAAGTAAACTTCTTATACAATTCAAGATAGTCTAGACAAGCGACACCACTAATATCATAAGCAATCTGCTTACGACCCTTGATGTAAATCTCACGGTACAAAATACTGTTCCACGGTGAAATCATCTTTGCTTCTTTCTCACCGATGATACGCTCAATACGTTTAATAATGTATGGCATATCGAACAGTTGAACATTCCATCCAGTGATAACATCTGGATAATTTGATTGCCAGTAGTGTAAGAATGCTTTGAGAAGTCCTGTCTCGGTTTCAAATTGCATGTAGTTAACATCCTTCTCCTTATTGTCGAAGGGGCGACTACCAAAGACAGTAATCCTACCCATGGTAGAATCTTTAATGCTGATCAAAAGAATTTCTTGATCAGCAGATTCTATATCTGGGAATCCATTTTCAGCACCAGTTTCAATGTCAATCGTAAAAACACGAATCTTGCTCATATCAAACTTCATTTCATCCCAAGGATATTCCTCAAGGATGTACTGATTGGTATATCGTGTCTGACCATACACAGGAAAGTCTTCTACTTCCTTGTGAGTTTCAACAAACTCTTTAGCATCCTTGATCGTTCCCTGCTTCACAGGACGAACGTATTTACCATCAAGAGTTGTCCAATCAGACTTTTTTGTAGTAGGCAAAAAGAGCGTCGGATTAAACTTTACACGCTCACTAAACTGCTTACCATGATCATACCCACGAACAAGGATAGTATTTCCCGATTGTTGAACACTGGTGTAAAATTTCATTCCGTTTCTACTTTCTTTAGGTCATAATAACGTGCTGATGTTTGAGCATCAGGTTCGGCAATCAATGTGATCTCAGAAGATCTGACAACTAATTCACGATCGGTGCTGTACGGAGGAAATTGAACCAACCCGTCAGGTGTTACCTCACACGGGTATTGTAGCACACAATCAGGGTCCCCAAACTCAACATCAGGGACCTCTTCAATTTCAGCCACAATCCAGTGACCACTAAACTTTAAAAGTTTAATCATACAACTTCTACTTCCGAAACAGGAGTTTCTTCAGCAGTTCCATTAATTACCTTTTCCACTTCTTCTTGTTGAAGTTTCCAATTAGACTGTTGTTCTTCAGCAGCTTTTTTCTTTTCTTCCAAGATAGAAATCTTTTCGTAATAAGCAGTAGCAAGACCAGGATCGGGTGAACCGATTGTCATTACAGAATCATAAGGAATACGATACTGAGAATCTACAGCGTAAGGACACCACTTACTATACTTCACCTGAAGTTCTTGCTCTACATCTTCAGATGGAGTGTTAATCATTGTCAATTCATAAGGATAATTCATCAGTAAGCAGATGCCACGACGTTGCTCACCCTCACCTTCAAAAGCTTCTTGAAGAATAGTGATAAGTTTTTCACCAGTCTTCATAATAACAATAGAAGGATTTAATTTTGTAACTTCTTCGGTCATTTAATTTCTCCAGTTTTTCGTTTTCGTTCTTGATATTCTACTAGTTCTTTCTGTGAAAGTAACGGGTAGTAAGGTTGTATCAATTCTATGTAAGTATCATAGATTGAATCTTTTGGTTCTCCTATTGATACTACTTGTTCAAAGTTTATCCTAAAAGAGGTAGACTTGGAAAAAGGATTCCATTGAAAGAAATTAATCTTTGGATTCAACGGATCAGGATCCATAGGATTTTCATAAACCAAAGTGGATGGCATTTCGATCTCAAAACATACAGCAGTTCCTTGATCATCCACGACTTCAGAAACTTTACATATAATGTGTTCCCCTGTTTTCAAATGTAAAATACTAATTGCCATATCAAATGATTGGTTAATGATATTATAGCAAAAAAATACGTGGACCACAAGGGTCCACGTGACAGTATTTAAACTGGTTCACTCGGTCAGTAATTGTTTTTCGCTAGTTCCAATTATGTAAGTGGTTTTCTTCTGATGTTCTGGAATGATTTTTTCCAGCAAAACCCGCAATAAACCGTCCGCAAAATCCACATTGGTTACTCGAATATCGTCTGACAATTGCCAAGAATGGTTGAAGGAACGTTTGGAGAGACCTTTGTGTAGGTATGTTCTTTCAGAATCTCGTTTCTCAATTTTTGAGGCAACTCGGAGAATGTTTTGTTCAGTAGAGACCTCGATCTCTTCTGCTTTAAATCCAGCCAAAGCAACTTCGATTTCGTAATTAGATCCATCGTGTTTGATTAAATTGTAGGGTGGATAACTAGTACTATGACCAGACATTGCCTCTA
>Ga0129333_10007372_pt1 | contig 10382 bp, 10 predicted proteins | sample CPB6_08_DNA_FD_94474 | JGI IMG/M metagenome (GOLD analysis project Ga0129333, IMG submission 94474) | Freshwater to marine salinity gradient microbial communities from Chesapeake Bay, USA - CPBay_Sum_0.6_0.8_DNA | ecosystem: Environmental > Aquatic > Marine > Coastal | place: USA: Chesapeake...
AGCGCCGCGGGGAACGCCGCGCCCACGAGCGCCAGCGTCAGCCGCTGCGGCGTGGCCAGCCGGCGCAGTTGGAAGCCGGCCACGGCGCGGATGCCCGAGGTGGCGCTCATGGACCGACTCCCCGGTGGAGCTGCACGAGGCGGTCGAAGACGCCTTCCAGGGAGCGGTCGCCGGCCGTGATCCTCGTGGTGGTGATGCCCGTGTCGTGGGCGGCGGCGGCCACGAGGTCGGCCACGTCTCCGGGTCGGCGTGTGCCCACCACGAGTCCGTCGCTGCCCTCGAAGCGCAGGCTCTCGGCCAGCCCTGAGCCGCAGATCATGCCGGCCAGCCGCTGTGGATCGTCGCAGGCGATGCGCATCTCGGCCGGCACGGCATCGACGAGGTCGCGGATCTCGGCGGCGTCGCCGCTGGCGACGAGCCGGCCGCCGAGGATCACCGCCAGCCCGGCATCGAGGGCCTCGATCTCGTGGAGCAGATGGCTGGCCACGAGCAGGCTGCGGTCGCCCGCCCAGCCGCGCACCAGCGTCACGAGGTCGTGCCGCGCCACCGGGTCGAGGCCGACGAACGGCTCGTCGAGCACGAGCAGGTCGGGGTCGTGGGCGATGGCGCCGGCCAGCTTGGCCCGCTGTCGCGTGCCCTTGGAGAGCGTCCCCAGCGGCCGCCGCGCGGCCGCGCCGAGGCCGACCTGTTCCAGGGCCTGGTCGGCCCGCCGACGCGCCTCACGCGGGGGTCGGCCTGAGAGGCGCACGAGGTACGTGACCCACTCGCGGGCCGAGGCCCGGCGCTCGCCGAGGTCGCTGGCGGGGCAGTAGCCGATGCGGGCCAGCACCCGCGGATTGCCGAAGGGCGACGCGCCGAGCACGGTGACGCGTCCCATCGTGGGCCGCAGTTGCCCCGTCACCAGGCCGAGGAGCGTGGTCTTGCCGGCGCCATTGGGTCCCAGCAGGCCGTGGGCTCCCGGGCCCAGTTCGACCGTGACGTCGTTGACGCCGATCACCGTGCCGTAGAGTTTCGTGACGTGCGTGAGCGAGATCATGAGTCGGTGATCCGGTCAGGCCCGGGCCGGTGCGTCGACGCGGGCGCCAAGGACGATGAGCGACAGCAAGGCCATGGCCGCCAGCGACAGGCAGGAAGGCAGCAGTGCGGCGGGCCGCTTCTCCAGGCCGAAGATCCCGGCCTGCACGACGCCCAGTGCGTGATACGGCGACAGCCAGGCCCAGCGATCGACCGGCGCACCGATTCCGGCGGCGGTCGCCAGCCAGCGAAAGCGCTGCGGTGTCCGCCCGTCGGCCATGGCCTCCAGGTCGTCGAACCGATCGGCTGCGGCGCTGGCGTGGGGCCGCCCGGCGGCGGCCGCCATGTCGGCGCCGGTCAGGGCGCCGTGCGCGATCCAGCCGGCCACCCAGGTGGCGAACCAGGCGAAGGCGGCGATCCGGCTTTCGGTGGTGAGCGAGGAATACGCCAGCGCCAGGAGCACCGTGGGCACGGTGAGCGCGGCCGTGGCCAGGGCCACGCGCACCGGCAGGTCCCAGGTGGCGGCCGCCACCGTCAGGCTGGGGCTGACGAGCACGCCCACCAGCCAGAGCGTGACGGCGGGCACGACCGTGATCATGGCCACGATCGCCGCCAGCACGGCCGCCTTGCCGAGGATGTATTCGCCCCGTCCCAGCGGCCGCGTGAAGTACACGAGCCAGGCCTTGGCCCGCAGGTCGGCAGCCACCAGGGGCGGGGCGACGAGGCCGATCACGACGGCCAGCAGGAGCGCCTGCGGCGCCCGCATGAAGGCCAGCAGGAGCCGCGACCAGACGATCCTCCGGGTCTCACCGACATCGGCGTCGGGGCTCGCGCCCAAGGCGTCGGCGAGCACGGCGCCGAGCATGCCCGGGCCGTCGAGGGCCCGGCCGGCCCGCAGCCCGCCCCCTTCGCTGGCGACGAGCCGTTCGTCGACGGCCTGCTCGAAGGCGAAGAATCCGCCTGCGAACAACAGCGCCGGACTCCAGGCGAAGAGCACCGCACGGCGCAGCCACTGGCTCTTCCAGGCCAGGCGGATGCCCGTGCTGGCGATCACGGCGGCGGCGGCGCCGCGCGGCCGCAGGTCGCCGCGCCAGGGCCGGTAGCCCACGTCATGGAGCGGCATGGCGGGCCTCCCCTTCGCCGGCGTCGTCGAGTTGCTCCAGGAACACCTCCTCGAGGGGCCGCGTGGCCGGTTCCAGGGAGCGCACCGCCACCCCGCAGTCTCGCGCGCAGCGCCACACCGTGCGCTGCGCGGCCTCGTCGGCCGCCTCGAGCACGATGCCGGCGGTGTCCACGCGCGCCGGCACGCCGCCGGCCCTGAGTGCCACCGCGAGCATCTCGAGCGACCCCGTTCCCTGCAGTCGCAACCTCCGCGAGTCGGCGCCCGTCAGCTCGCGCACCGAGCCCGCCAGCCGCACGCGGCCGCGAACCAGGAGCACGACGCGATCGCAGATCGACTGCACGTCTCGCAGCACGTGCGTGGAGACGAACACCGCCTTGCCGTGGTCGCGGGCCAGGGTCACCAGCCGGCCGAGCATGGCCCGGCGCTCCAGCGGGTCGAGACCGTTGGTCGGTTCATCGAGGATCACCAGCCGGGGGTCGTGGACGAGCGCCGCCGCGAAGGCCACCTTCTGTCGCGTGCCCACCGACAAGGTCTCCACGGGGCGGTAGCGTTCCTGGCCGGCGTCGCACCAGTCGAGCACCTCGTGGGCCCGGCGCAGGGCCTCGCTGCCCGGCAGGCCGGAGAGTCGGGCCGCGTACTGCACCATCTCCACGCCCGACAGGCCGGGCACCGCGGCGTCGTCCTCGGGTACGACACCCACCAGCCGCCGCACCCGGCGCGGGGCCCGGGCGGGGTCGATGCCGAACACCCTGGCGTCGCCGGCGGCCAGTCGCACCAGGCCGAGCATGGCCCGCACCAGCGTGCTCTTGCCGGCGCCGTTGGGGCCCACAAGCCCGGTGATGCCCATGGGCACATCGAGCGTCACGTCGTCGAGCACGGCACGGCCGCCGTAGCTCTTGACGACGCCCGCCAGCCGCACGGGCAATTCGGTGTCCGCGACCTTTCCGGCCACCGGGCCCGCAACCGGCGTCCGCGACGTCACTGCTCCATGACCTCGGCTTCCTTGGTCTTGGCCAGGTCGCCGACGCCGCCCTCGTGCTTCTTCGTCAGTTCCTGCACCTCGTCCTTGCAGCGTTTGCAGTCATCCTCGGTGAGACCGCCGTCGCCCTGCTCGACGTCGGCGGCCTTGTTGGCGTCGCGCCTCACGTTGCGGATGGCGACCCGGGCCTCCTCGGCCAGTTCCTTGATGCGGGCCGACATCTTGCGGCGCACGTCGGCCGACAGGGCCGGGATCACGATACGGATCAGCCGGCCGTCGCTCTGCGGATTGAAACCCAGGTCGCTGGCCCGCAGCGCCTTCTCGATGTCCTTGATCGTGCCCGGGTCGAAGGGCCGGACCACGATCTGGTTGGGCTCCGGAGCCCCCACGCTGGCCAACGCCTTGATCGGCGTCGGCGAACCGTAGACCTCGACCCGCAGTGAATCGACGAGTCCGGGATTGGCCCGCCCGGTGCGGATCCCCGTCAGCGCGTGGCGGAATACGTCGACGGCCTTCTCCATCCGTTCCTCGGCGTCGAGCAGAATGTCATCGACGGGCATCGCGGGGCTCCTCGGGGCGGCGCCGGCCGCGCGGGAGGCGCGGCTGCTGGCGGCGGGGCGATTCTGGCACGATACTGCAGCGCGGGGCAAGCCGCCCCGCCGCGATGGGCGGGCCTTCCGCGCCTGGTGACACGATGCGTGAGCGAATCCGGCGCGGTGCGGCAGCGGCGGGGTGTTGCCTGCTGGCCTGGCTCGGGGCCCGGGCGCAGGCCGGCGCGGCCGACGCCGTCGCACCCAACGTCGTCATCCTCTATGCCGACGACCTCGGCTACGGCGACCTGGGCTGCCAGGGCCATCCCTCGATCCGCACGCCCCGTCTCGACCGCCTGGCCGCGCAGGGGATGCGTTTCAGCGACTGCTACTCGGCCGCCGAGGTCTGCACGCCGAGCCGAGCCGCGCTGCTCACCGGTCGCTATCCGGTGCGCAGCGGCATGTGCCACGACGTGCGGCGGGTGCTCCATCGCGATTCCCGCGGGCACCTCCCGGCGGCGGAGATCACGCTCGCCGAGGCCCTCCGGGAGCGCGGCTACGCCACCGCCTGTGTGGGCAAGTGGCACCTCGGCAACTTCACGATCGAGCCCGCCGGCCATCCGCACCGGCACGGCTTCGACTTCTTCTTCGGGCTGCCCCACTCCAACGACATGGATGCCACGCCGCAGGCGCCGTGGAACGCCGTGGAACGCCGCGATCAGGATTCGCGCTGGTGGAACCTGTCGCTGTGGCGGCAGGGGGCGGAGATCGAACGGCCGGCCGACCAGGCCACCCTCACGCGGCGCACGATCGACGAGGCGATCAGCTTCGTGGCCGCCCATGAGCACGAACCATTTTTCCTCTACGTGCCCTTCACGTTTCCGCACGTGCCCCTGTTCGCGTCGGCCGAATTCCGCGGCCGCAGCCGTCACGGCATCTACGGCGACGTGGTCGAGGAGCTCGACGCCGGCGTGGGACGGCTGCTCGACGCCCTGGCCGAACGTGGCCTCGACGACCGCACGCTCGTCGTGTTCTCGAGCGACAACGGCCCGTGGCTGACGATGGGCCCGCAGGGCGGATCGGCCGGCCCCCTCCGGGACGGCAAGGGGAGCACGTGGGAGGGGGGCATGCGCGTGCCCTTGATCGCGCGGCTGCCGGGGCGGATTCCCGCCGGCAGCGTGCACCGCGGCGTGGTCTCGACCATGGACCTGTTTCCCACCTGCCTGGCGCTGGCCGGGGCCGCGCCGCCGGCCGGCGTGACGATCGACGGCGTCGATCTGGCCCCGGCCTTGTTCGCCGATCGCGCCGTCGAGCGGCAGGCCTTCTTCTACTACCGGGGCACGCGGCTGTTCGCGGTGCGCAGCGGTCGCTGGAAGGCGCACCTGTTCACGCAGCCAGCCTACGGCGAGCCCCGGGCCACGCCGCACGCCCCGCCACTGCTCTTTGATCTCGAGGCCGATGTCGGCGAGGAACACGACGTGGCGGCGGATCATCCCGAGGTCGTCGCCCGGCTGCTCGGGCTGGCGCGGGCCCAGGAGGCAGCCTGCCCGCCCGCGGCCTCGCAGCTGGGCGCGGCGCGCCGCTGACGGCGGCCGCTGCGACCGGGCGGGGAGGTCAGGTCCCTCCCGTGCCGCCGTCGGGCGGAGCGCTGGGATCGTTGCCGTCGCCGATCGTGCCGTACCAGAGCAGCACCTGGAGGTCGGTGTCGTTCGCGATCGGCTCCACGTGGCCGTCGAGGAACACGAAGTTCGTGACCCCGGCATGCGGGCCGCCGAACTTCCGCACGTTGCGGTCGTCGGCCGCGTCGGCGAGCCCCCGATAGGTGTCGCGGAACTGCGTAGCGGGCGTGTCGGCGGCGAAGAAGGCCGTGTCGCCCTGCCGCAGGTGCACGAGTTCGGGGGGCCAGGACGGGTCGACCGGCGGGATGTGCCGCTCGCCCACGGCGAACGTCTTGGAGAGGCCGTCGGTGACGTGCGCCGGCTTGATGCGGGAGAAGGTGTGGATCGGTCCGGCCAGCTTGGGGTCGCTCGCGCCGCCTTCGGGCGGGGCGTAGTTGTAGGCGCTGCCGGCGTTGGCCGCGTAGTCGCCGCCTGCCGCGGCCGCCACCACCAGCGGAGGCTGGTCGTTGTTGTCGAAGTTGCGGTCGCTGCAGGGGGCGCGGCGGCTGGGGCAGAAGAAGGCCGACACGGGCGACCGCATGGCGGTGGAATTGCGCGGGTCGTAGACCGGGGCCTCGGGCACCCAGGAACGAAAGATCTTCTCCTCCTCGAGAAAGGGCAGGAGGCGGAACGCCCAGGAGTAGCCGTCGGGGCCGCGGGTGCCGCGGCCCTGGGGATAGACCTTGCGGGTCACTTCGTGCGTCGCCACGGCCAGCCCCACCTGCCGCAGGTTGCTCGTGCACCCCGTGCGCCGCGCCGCCTCCCGGGCCGACTGCACGGCCGGCAGGAGCAGTCCGATCAGTGTGGCGATGATGGCGATCACCACCAGCAGTTCCACGAGCGTGAAACCCGGGCTGGTTCGCGGTGGGAACGGGGGGCGCGAGGCCATGGTCCGTGGCTCCCGGGGTGATGCCGGCGGTCAGGGGGCCGCGGTGCGGGCGGCCTCATCCGACCGGCGGGACCCCACGATCGTGCCGATCCGCTCCCCGGCCACGGCCCGCTCGATGTTGCCGTCGCGACGGTAGTTGAACACCAGGATCGGCATGCCGTGTTCCATGCACTGCGAGATCGCCGTGGCGTCCATGACCCGCAGGTTCTGCTCGCGGACCTGCTGATAGCCGAGTTCGCGGTACAGCATGGCGTGGGGATTCTTCTCCGGGTCGTCGGAGTACACGCCGTCCACCCGGGTGGCCTTCATGAGGATGTCGGCGCCGAGTTCCAGGGCCCGCTGCGCCGCGGCCGTGTCGGTGGTCACGTAGGGGCTGCCGGTGCCGGCGGCGAGGATCACGATCCGCCCTTTCTCCAGGTGCCGACGGGCGCGGCGGCGGATGTAGGGTTCGGCCACACCGTCCATGCGGATGGCGGTCATGAGCCGCGTCTGAGCCCCCAGGCTCTCCAGGGCGTCCTGCAGCGCCAGGCCGTTGATGACGGTGGCCAGCATGCCCATGTAGTGGGCGGTGGCCTCCTGCACCCCGGAGTTCCCCGCCGTGAAGGAGGCGCCGCGCAGGATGTTGCCGCCGCCGATCACGACGGCCAGTTCCACGCCCCGGGACACGGCCCGCACCGTCTGTCCGGCGATGTGCAACACCTCGTCCATGGAGATGCCGCGTTCACCGGCCCGCGCGAAGCTCTCGCCCGACAGCTTGAGGAGCACGCGCCGGTAGGAATTCGACTCGCTCACTGCCACGCCCTTGCCGACGGTTCCGCTGGTGGCAGGCCGCCAGCCGCGGCCCGCCCGAAAACATCGTGACCGCGGCCCGTGCGGTCCGTCAACCGGCGACCCGTGCGGCGCGGGTCGCTCAGCCGCCGAGTTTCCAGTTTTCCACGTGCTTGACCTCCAGGCCGGCCGCCTTGGCGAGCTGGCCCACGGTCTGCTTGTCGTCCTTCACGAACGGCTGCTCGAGGAGCACGCACTGGCTGAAGAAGTTCCGCAGCCGGCCCTCGATCATCTTGGCGATGATGTTCTCGGGCTTGCCTTCCTTGCGGGCCGCCTCGGTGAGGATGCCGCGCTCCTTCTCCACGACCGCCGGATCGAGATCCTCCTTGCGGATCGCCTGGGGCGCCAGGGCCACCACATGCATGGCGATGTCCTTGGCGGTCTCGGCGGCCTGCGGCCCGCTGGTGTTGCCGGCGATCTCCACGAGCGACGCCTTCGAGCCGTCGTGGTGGGCGTAGCCGCCGCAGGGGGCGTCGATGCGCCGGATCCGCGCCAGTTCGAAGACCTCGCGCATGCGGTTGAAGAGGTCGTCCTTGATTTCTGCCAGCGTCTTGCTGGGATGGGTGCTGCTCTTCTGTGCCATCAGGTCGGCGGGGGTCGCGGCACCGGGGCCGACGGCCAGCGTCTTGGCGATGTCGTTGGCGAGATCCTTGAAATCGGGGCTGCCGGCCACCGGCGGGCTCTCGCACTTGAGTTCGATGATCGCGCCCACGCCCTTGGCGGGGTCGGTGTACACGGCCAGCCGGCCGCAGGACGTCTCCCGGTCGGCCCGCATCGACTGCGTCTTGATGCCCTGCTTGCGCAGCCAGTCGACGGCCTGCGCCGTGTCGCCGCCGCATTCCTGGAGCGCCTTCTTGCACTCCATCATCGGCAGGCCGGTCTTCTCTCTGAGGGCCATCACGGCCGCGGCGGTGATCTCTGCCATGCTCCATCTCCTCGGGAAGTGAGTCGGGGCTCGCCCGAGAGCCGCGGCCGGGATCGATCCCGGGCACCACGAAGCGGCGTCGGGCACCGGGTTGCGGCCCGGGGTCGGGCCGCAACGCTCAGGACTTGCTCGGCTTGGGCACCGACCGCTTGGCGACCATCGGCCGGGCCTTGGGCTTGGGCTTGCCGTCGCTGGCCTCGGCCCCTTCGGCGGCGGCCTGGGTCTCGACGGCGGTCTGCGACTTGCCCTCCAGGATGGCGTCGGCCAACCGGGCGGCGACCAACTCGATCGAGCGGATCGAGTCGTCATTGCCGGGAATCGGCAGGTCGACGAGGTCGGGATCGCAGTCGGTGTCGATCAGCGCCACGGTCGTGATCCCCATCTTCCGCGCCTCGTTGACGGCGTTCTTCTCCTTCTTGGGGTCGAAGACCACGAGGCATTCGGGCAGCCGGGCCAGCGTGCGAATGCCGCCCAGATTCCGCAGCATCTTGCGGTGCTCACGCCGCAGCGACGACTGCATCTTCTTGGAGTACGTGCCGAAGGCCTCCGAGGGGATCAGCGTCTCCAGTTCCTCGAGCCGGGCCAGGCGGTTGCGGATGGTGCGGAAGTTGGTGAGCGTGCCGCCCAGCCAGCGGTCGCTGACATACGGCATGCCGCAGCGGCCGGCCTCACGGGCCACGGCCTCGGTGCCCTGCCGCTTGGTGCCCACGAACAACACCAGGCTGCCGTTGGCGGCGACCTGCTTGAGATACTTGCGAGCCCGGAGCAATCCGCGGATCGTCTCGCGGACGTCGATGATGTGGATCAGATTGCGGCGGCCGTGGATGTAGGGCCGCATCTTCGGGTTCCAGCGGCTGGCACGATGGCCGAAATGCACGCCGGCTTCGATCAATTCCTGGGCCAGGACGTTGGACACGCTATCTCGCTCGCATCGGTGTGTTCGGGGGGGGACCGGGCCCGAGCGGACCCGAGCACCGCAAACTATCGGCTTTTTCGCCCCCCTGTCAACGCGTGGGCGGGACTGCCGTCCGCCGGGGCATTCCTGCGGCCGCGGCCCGCTCCGAGGCTTGAATCCGCCGCTTTGCCCCCACTACACTCCGCCCTGACCCGGTGCGAGGCCGGCCCCCGCTCCTTTCCCGGCCAGAGCCTGCGTCCCAACCCCATGCGTCACGTCCTCTCGGCCACCGTGCAGAACGTCCCGGGGGTGCTTGCGCACGTGTCGGGGATGCTGGCCTCCCGCGGCTACAACATCGACAGCCTCGCCGTCGGCGAAACCGAGGACCCGCGTTTCTCGCGGATGACGTTCGTGCTCCGCGGCGATGACCGCGTGCTCGACCAGGTGCGGCGGCAACTCGAGAAGATCGTCACCGTCGTGCGGGTCGACGACATCAGTTCGCGGAACTACGTGGAGCGCGACTTGATGCTCATCAAGGTGGCGGCCACGGCCGGCGTCGCCCGCACCGAGGTCAAGGAACTGGCCGAGATCTTCCGCGGCCGGATCGTCGACGTCGCCGCCGACAGCGTGATCGTGGAGATCTCCGGCACCGAGAAGAAGCTGGAGGGCTTCATCGAGTTGATGCGGCCCCGCGGCATCCTCGAGCTGGTGCGCACCGGACGGATCGCCATGGTGCGCGGCAGTCCCCCCACCCGCGAGCTCACCGAGGCGGCCGACGGCGCGCGGCCCGCCGATTCCGCCGAGGCCAGCGAGTCGTTGGCCTGACGTCCCCCTGTCCGATTTTCCAGGAGTGAACCCTTGCCCGCCACGATCTACTACGACGCCGACGCCGACCTCGCCGCCCTCAAGGGCAAGACGATCGCCATCATCGGCTACGGCTCGCAGGGGCATGCCCAGGCGCAGAACCTCCGCGACAGCGGCCTCAAGGTCGTCGTCGCCCAGCGTCCCGGCGGCCCCAACTACGAGCTCGCCAAGAGCCACGGCTTCGAGCCGGTCAGCGTCGAGGAGGCGGTGAAGCAGGCCGACGTCGTCAACATCCTCCTGCCCGACGAGCTGCAGGGAGACGTCTACAAGGCGTCGATCCGCCCCAACCTCAAGAAGGGCGCCGTGCTCATGGCCAGCCACGGCTTCAACTTCCACTTCGGCCAAGTGGAGCCGCCGCCCGGGCACGACATCATGCTCGTGGCCCCCAAGGGCCCCGGGCACCTCGTGCGCAGCGAATACGTGAAGGGGGGCGGCGTGCCCTGCCTGATCGCGCTGGGACCGAACGCCTCGGCCGAGACCAAGAAGATCGGCCTCGCCTATGCCAAGGGCATCGGCGGCACCCGGGGCGGGGTCATCGAGACCACCATCGCCGAGGAGACGGAGACCGACCTGTTCGGCGAGCAGGCCGTGCTCTGCGGCGGGGTCTCGGAACTGATCAAGGCCGGCTTCGACACGCTCGTGGAGGCCGGCTACCAGCCCGAGATGGCCGACTTCGA
>Ga0129333_10007374_pt1 | contig 10381 bp, 19 predicted proteins | sample CPB6_08_DNA_FD_94474 | JGI IMG/M metagenome (GOLD analysis project Ga0129333, IMG submission 94474) | Freshwater to marine salinity gradient microbial communities from Chesapeake Bay, USA - CPBay_Sum_0.6_0.8_DNA | ecosystem: Environmental > Aquatic > Marine > Coastal | place: USA: Chesapeake...
AGACTATGACAACGAACGAAACACTCTACGTTACCATATCCCCAAAAACCCACTATTGGCGGGGGGAAAACAACACTCTACACATCACTTCGAAGGATCTATTCGCAACCTGCGGAGAAGGGTGGTTTAACAATGCTCACCGATACGAAGACACAAGAAGCATAAAGGTTAAAAACTGCGATACTGGTGGTGTTGTACAGTTTGCATTCTATACAGCAGTGCAAAGTCAACCCACAAGCTATCTTAACCGCAAACACCGGATGATAAGCTACAAAGCAACCCTATGTATCGCAGCAGAGCTGTGCAAGGTGGTAGACCTGTATTTGATGGTGTGGGAGAATGCTGGTGATTTGGCAGCATATCGTCAGTATATGACTGAGAAAGAAGGGGTTACATCAAACTAACCCGGGATTGTCCGTATAGGGAAAAATTCCGCCCCATAAAATGCGGAAAAGTGTAATTTATACTCAGTCTAAATAACCAGATAACTAATTGAATATCAGCAAGTTACGACACCACGACCCACAGAATATGCGCGGTTGTATATCCAAAAAACGGTCGGACCTTTACGGTATGAAAATTAACACAAACACTATGAAAACCGGCAAATCGTACCAACCCGCATCAACTGCGTATTTTACACCAATGACACCTGAACAGCGCGAAACTTGCAACTTGCAAGCACGTTACTATCGTGACAAACAGCTTGAGTTCTTCAACACCGCATCATATGAGGACCATAGCAGTTCCGTTAAGGAGCTTGACAGCAATCCCGCTGATAGGGCTGCAGCAATTGCGCGTGCTGCTAAGGTCCGTCACAATACCCCACGTAATACGTACGTTGCTACGAAATACGTGATGGTAGGTGGTGTTCCACACAAGATGGTCAATGGTAAGTTGACCGCACTAACTGCACAATCTAAGTAATCCCTAAAACACACATTATATGCAAAAAGTTAACAAATACGCACGACGCGCTATGAACGGAGAATACGCGCGTTTAGTGGAAGCTACAAAGACTCTCCGTGCTGAAATCCGTAAGGCTACCGGACTGCAATTTAGCCACTATCACCGCGTGTACACCGAGCCTCGAGTGTACGGATTACGCAGTAAATTCTTTTGGTGTAAGTCCGGATTTCCAGCGGCTGCTATTGCTAAGTACATCGCAGATAACCCCGTGTTTACTATAGGTGATAATACCTACGAAGTGTCGTCTAAACCCACATTTGACGGGCGTGCATTGTACATCAACAAACTCAATATAACCGCTAAAACTGCGTAATTATGAAAGTCACAAACATTGAAAAATACCCACGTTACTACGTGGATGTACAACATGACAACATCGAGTATACCGTGCATATTTCGGTCGATATGACCTATGATCAGTACTTCATTAACATCGTGGATACTGGGGATGATTTGCCTCAATCGGATGCATTATACGCCAAACTACTCGACGCGGCTTACACTGCAATTCGTGCGGAAAAAGATAGTGTTAGTAGGGAGGATCTTCTATTGGCTGCGTCCCTTGCGAATCCTAACGTGATGAGTACTCCTGAGATGATGCATGAGCGTTTGACCAAGATCCACGCACTAATTAACGAGATGTTACAAACCCCTAAAATTGCCTAAAATGATAGAGATATTACACACTGAAACCGAGGTGTTGACCGTACAGAGAACTACACTTCAAATGCCGGATGGACAGATTATTCGCGTCCTGGAATACACCGATAATAACGGAAAAGTAGTCGACTCAATTGTGCGTACTAAGCATGGTTACGAGGTCGAAGATCTCGCACTAATAGACGAGGTCTATGAGTTCCTCAATGCACAAATTCCGCAGGAAGAAGCCCCTGTCAATGACTACTTTCAACGCCGGAAAGATAGTGAGGTGTAACCCCGCAAAAACACTGAAAATTCGTAATATAGACACGTTCTAAATAACGAGTTAACTGATTGATAATCAACAAGTTACACACAACGTCTCGCATAAACAGTGGGGTTGTATATTGAAAAAATAGTAGTATCTTTACGATATGAAACAATTGATAAAAACTCTACAAAACGCGTGGTGTGAGAACCCGCAAGAAATGGTGAAGACAGTTATCGTATCTGCCGCATTATTTGCGGGATTATACGCCACTCTATGGGTTGGAAGCGCCCTTGGATTGCAGTAATTTTAAGCTTCAAAACACACATTTAACGCATAAATTTAAACCTTTTATTATATGAATTACGTTGTAAAATCTACCGGAAACGGCGTCTCTCAGAAGAGCGTAGTTATCGAATTTACCACCAATGACCGCGTGTTGACAATCAATGGTGATGTCCTTGTTACTGATGCCATAGATGGCGGTTATCACTACGATATCGCTGATTGGGAGATTGATAAATTGGACGGAAAAGAGTGTCGTCATGCTACGGTGTGGGATGCATTAACTACGCTGTATGGTAATGAGTACGTTACCTATCTTGGTTCCGATATTGACGCGGCTTTGATCGAAGTTGCCGGATCAATGATGACACCTAAAACGCCACAAAACGCGCCGCAACTACCCGCGACTGACTTTGAGTCTTCCACAATGGAACAGCGCATTTCTCGCATTGATTGGGAAGCTGTGAAAGAGGTGTTTGAGCATCAGTTCGACTTTGTTGAAAGCCTGGAATCTGCGTTGGAAGATGCATCGTTAGATGATGCAGCAGAAGTGGAAGTTAACAGCTGTAGTTATGGTGGCCGTGATTTCAGTGTGGAATTGTCGTTTGACAACCGTGGGGTTGCAAGAGCAATGGAGGATGCTATGGCTGATGCAATCTACAAATTCTGCGCTGATCAGGCTCAGGTCACTGTTAATGCGGCTTAATCGTCGGTTCATAACTTGTTCATAACCTTTTTGTCTGACCGGTTGTGAATCGAAAAAATGGTCGGACATTTACAGAATAATAACACAAAACCCTATTTTTATGAAACACGCAATTATTGCACAAGTTTGTTTAGGCCGCGGAAAACGTGGTGAATCTATCAGAGCTATTAACACTGCTAACGGTGAGGACATCACCTCTTCAATCACGTATATGACGCTGCGTAAGGCGTATAACGATCAGATGTGGTTGAGCAATGAATCCGGCAAGTGGCGCCAAGTTCCACAACATACTACTAATACCGATATGACGAAATCTACCAAGAAATCTGCGGCTTCTCAGCCTGCAACCGTACAGCCTACTAACGATGTGATGGCCTTTCTTAACACCTGCGTTGACAAGCGTCCTCAGGACCTATTCTGCGAGGATTTAACGTGGAAATTTATCTGCCGTTCTGTTATGCGCGGTCGTAACGTGCTTTTGACCGGTCCTACAGGTTGCGGTAAGTCTCAGACTGCATTCGCTGTGGCTAAAGCTCTCGATCGTGAGATATTTTACGTTAATCTCGGAGCTACGCAAGATCCGCGTGGTACACTGATTGGTAACACTCACTTCTCTAAGGATGCAGGTACTTTCTTCAATGAATCTGCGTTTGTTAAGGCTATCAAGACTCCTAACACTGTGGTATTGCTTGATGAGGTATCTCGCGCGCATCCTGAGGCTTGGAACATCCTTATGACCGTACTCGATCCTAACCAGCGTTACTTGCGGTTAGATGAGGCTGTCAACGCTCCGACTATCAAGGTTGCTGAGGGTGTATCGTTTATCGGTACTGCTAACATTGGTAGTGAGTACACCGCTGTTCGTGTGATGGACCGTGCGTTGCTTGACCGCTTTATTATTGCGGAGATTCCGTTCTTGAAACCTAACGAAGAAGCGTCTTTGTTGACTATGTTGTACGACGGATTCGATGCGGGTATTGCCAATGATTTAGCTGAGATTGCTGCTGCTACACGTAGCGAAGTTCGCTCGGAATCTCCGAAGATTCAGACACCTATCTCTACACGTTCTGTAGTGGAGATGGCAGGTCTTATGTCTGACGGTTTCTCGCTGACTGAGTGTGCTGAGGTTGCTATCTATCCTTTGTATTCGCAGGATGGTGGTATGCAGTCTGAGCGTACGTTTATCAAGCAGTTAGTGCAGAAGTTTGTTAACGATGGTACTGCTGATAGCTTGATGGGTGAGGATGAGTCAAAGTCGCCAGAAATGCCGTTCTAAGCTATGAGTAAGGTTGCTATAACCCCCGAGCAGAAAGAGTTTCAGAAGGTGAAGCGCTTCGTAGTGAAGCGTTTCCCTGGAGCTCGGACTGCGATGAGTAGTGCAGGAAATTTCTCCGTTGTTTACGGGGATGACGGAGAACCTGTGGTGAGTCCGGAGCTATTGATCGCACCGGCAAAGAGTGTTAGAGAAGCTTGGACTCAAGCTAAGTACGTTGCGTGGTTTACGAATATGATTCGCAAGTCAAACAACGCATTCAGTGACGATAAGATATACAAAAAACTTGCAAAGGAGAAAGGTGATGATGATTAAACAAACAGCAGTAAATTGGTTGGTTGACCAAATCAAAAGCGACCAAAACCAAAAAGCACTTTCACCAGATGAATGGATGGAAGTTATTGAACAAGCCAAAGCAATGGAACGTGAGCAAATTATTGAGGCATGGAATGGAGGCAATTACGGATATTTTTACTCAAAAGGAACCAAAGAAGATTTTAACGACGGTTCAGAATATTACAACGAAGTATACAAAGGAGGAGTGCAATGAATAAGTTAACTACAAAGCAGAGGCTTGCAAAAGCTGATAAACCAATGTTGGATATTGTGCGAAAGTACTTAGATCGACATGGCATTACTGTACGTAAATGGATGCCATATAACGACCGCAGATCAAGCTTCCGCAATGTGGTTTACGAAGCATACTTTGATGCGCATCAGGTGTCAATACCTATACCAATTGATCGGTATAGTTTCTATGTCTGCATGCATGAGATAGGGCACCTGGTGCGTGGCGATCGGACGTATGGTTACGTTATGGAATATGTCGCTGAGCGCTGGGCTCTTGACAGATGCAGTAAGCATGGATACTTCACTAAGGAGATAGAAAAGAAAGCTAAGCAGTATGTCTATCAGGCTGCACTTGAAGATATTGTATTCCGTGTATTAGATCCTGGTAAGGTCCGCGATGATATCCTAACCTGGACTGGTTATAGTCGTAAGCGCCTACGTTCAGATTCTATTAAGTTAGCTAAACGCTGTTTACGCGAGCGTACTCCTCAGCCGCAGATAGTACGACTGCACGACACTGATATCGTTGCAGTAGCTGCTGCTTATAAAGCTCTTGTTAAGATTTCACTTAATCACTTATTACACAAATAATGGCTAATCAAAAATTCAAAATTCTCGGTACCAAATATGGTATCACAATTACTAAACCTTGGAGTCCAGAGATGTACGACCACAACAGACAAGTAGCGACAAAGATGAAAGAAATTATCTTCCAATCGTTAACAAAAGCCTATAATCAAGATAATGAACACGACTTGCGTATCATAGCCGTAGCTATAAATTCATATAGTTATGGTTCAGGATACGGGCTCGATGAAATTTATGCTGATGCATGTCGCGGATTAGATATGGTAGAAAACTATTGGTTGTACGATTGGACCTGGCCTGACCTACTTAACCGTAAGCTAGTTGAGCCAATTGATATAAACTTTGTCGGCTATGACAAAAAATAGTTAGTGTTATTTTCAAGCCCCGTAAGGGGCTTTTTTTATTTCCCTCCGCGCTATTTATATTCAACATGATAAAATTTCGTAATCTATTTGAGCAGCTAGTAGCTGAGCTCCATCCTCAATCAGGTCACTTAGGTGTTACTTTTGATGCCGATCTATTTCGATATATTGATGCTGATAACCCTCAATTTAATGGAAGCTTAGCAGAATTTCTTCAACAAAACGATATACCATTTACCGATGGAGAAAGCTTGGTAGGATCTTCCTATCCACGCCAGTGGGTTCTGGATAATGTTTCTCATCAGTATTTACCTGAGATACTATACTTTGGTCTTACTAAATTTGCTGACCCAGATAGCTTAAAGAACTCTGTTTTTGCTAAGGATGGTGATTATCGCTTTCTTCGTTTTGGTGACGGAGAAGATTTAATGAAGTTGGTGTTTGTAGATGATGGTGCAGGACAAGCTTTGGGCATGATGATGGTTGCCTACGATAAAGAGTTGCAACCCCTCACTAAAGCTTTTAAGAAAAGACCAGTACAAGTCCATTTATCAAAAATGGTACCTTCAGTAAGAGGTACCGGTGAAGGTCATAAAATGTACAGCCTGCTGCTTAATAAGTTTGGTACTATTGTATCTGATATTACATTGTTTGAAGGATCATTTGCAATGTGGGATACTGTGATAAGACAGTCAGCACCCTACTCGGGTGTTATTGCTTTTGGCGATAAGTTGGTATATAACAATACCAAAGGTGATGTATACACTATGAGTCTACCTAATAGATCGTTAGATCGTTTTTGGGCATCAAAAACCATCTCTCCATGGGTACTAGATACGAGCAAAGCACTTAGTAAGCTTGATGCTAAAACTACATTGGTGGTTGAGATGCCTACAGCTAAGTCAGTTCCGTTGGTTGTTAATATAATTGATAAGGTATCGGATGATAATACCATTAAAGACTTGGTTGACTATTTAAGTCAGGATCGCACAGATGCACCTTTTGTATACAACACTAAGCACATTAAAAATCCACAAACGCTCTTATTATTTGTTACAAAAGAAGGCAGAGTGTGGGAACAAGGAACTCTCGAAGGAATTATTAGAGTTGATCAGAAAGGTCCAGACTTAAAAGTAACTTTATTATGATAAAGCTGACAAATCTTCTTAATGAAGAAAAGGAGCAGTACGTTCCTTATATGTACTCCAAGGATGGTTTTGGCTGTCACGTATGCAAATTCTACTACAAAGCTGATGGAAAGCATATGTGTAACAACGAGGATTATGTGAAGTTTCAGGGTACGGAAGAGCTATTAGACAACGCGAAAAACCCGATAAAAGACCCGTCTAAATGGTGCAGTAATTGGTTCAAACCAATAGCCTAAACACCGTTATTTTTGCACGTTTTAGCGCCTATTATTACCTCTACAACCCGCAATCTATCGTTTATAACTAGTTGATTTTCAGTGAGTTAGTTTGGCATTTTGACCGTGTTTTTTGCGGTTATTTTTAGGTTTTTAAGCCCCATTACTTGGGAAAAATTTGATGCGTTTAAAACGAAAAAAAACACGGTTAAAATCGATTTTACACCCCCCTTTTAAGCTCGATTCTAATCAGTTAGATTTTGGTGAAATGTCCTCAATTGAGGGATGTGTGTTGCCTGTTTTTTACATATTTATGTGTAAATGCTTGTAACCCTTTTTCTACTTATTTTATGTTGTTTTTTAGTAATTTTATTAGTAGTGCAACCGCTAACTAATAGGAATGCAATGCGACAGTTGACAGTAGATAATGCTAATCTAATTGCTGAAAGAGATGCACTGCAACAACAAGCAAAAGAGCTGCATTCTAGTCTTGAATACGCTCAACAAATACAAAAAGCACTGTTGCCTCATTATGAGCAAATAAGAAGGCACCTGCCTCTTAGTTTTACGTTATATAAACCTAAAGAACTTGTTGGTGGCGATTTTTTTTGGTTCCATCAAATTAACTCATCTAACTTTATTTTAGTATGTGCTGACTGTACTGGTCATGGAATACCTGGTGCGTTTATGACTATGATTGCTAATAGTTTTTTAAATCAGATTGTATTGGAGGATGGTATACATAGCTTGTCCCATATTGTAACTGAATTGGATAGGTTGGTCCGTATGACCTTAAAGCAAAACGAGCATAATAGCCTCCAGGACGGGTTAGATTTGAGTATTATTAAGGTTAATAAACAAACAAGTACTTTTGAATTCTGTGGTGCAAAGCATAAAGCTTTTTTTATTAAAGATGGTGCACTAGTTGAACTTCGCGGTGATCGTTATGGTGTTGGTGGTGTGGGCAACAAACAATTTACAACAACAACATATTCATATAAAGAAAACGATAGCTTGTACTTGTCTACAGATGGATACCCAGATCAATTTGGCGGTGCTCTCGATAAAAAGTACTCAACTAAGCAGTTTGTGGAATTGTTACTATCAATGCACAAGTACGAAATGGATCAGCAATATAAGCTGTTAAAAACAACTCATTCCACCTGGAAAGGTGACCAAGAACAAACTGATGATATTACCGTGATTGGTATGCGTTTTTAAGTTTTTGGTACTATTTATGAGCAGGATTTAAAAATAAAAATTTGTAATGGAGCATATAATTGTTGCAGTTATAACATCACTAACAACAATTACAGTCACTTTGATATCAGCTGGCTACTTTCGTAAATTTATGGATGCTCGTTATCAGTCCGGTACAAAGCGTAAGCTAATGGGTCAGATAAAAAAAGACGAGATAGTTCACTACACCATTGAAGAGATAAAAAACCAATACGAAGCGGACAGAGTGTATTTGATTCAGTTTCACAACGGTGGAACTTTTTATACAAACTCACCAATGCAAAAAGCTTCAATTACCTATGAGAGGACTTCTGATGGTTTAGAAAGACTTGCTGATAACATGACTAACTTCTTTGTTAGCCATTACACATCCATGATTAAAGACACAATCGAAAATAAACTATTTTATACCGATATTGAACACGTGCAAGACATAGCCACTAAAGCTTTACTAAGAAAGTCCAGCACACATGCAGTTGCAGCTATTCCAATTTATGACAAAGGAAGTTCTAAATTTGGCACTCCAAATGGAAATTTAATTGGCATATTAGTACTCGATTGGGTATTCAGTCATGTACCTCATCAATACGTTAAAGATAACGCTGATGCTACCTCATCGAGTTGTTGTTTTACTCACGAATTTAAAGAACAGCTGCTAAAGAACGGCGAGTCTATATCAAACTTGATCGTCTAACTAAACCCTACGTATGAAAAAATTTTTAGTAATGGTTACACTGCTATTACTACCTGCGTGCGTACCATATAAAGGTATTACAGTAGCAGATAAAAAAAGACTTAAAAAGACCACTTGGGTGATAGCTAATCCACGCCCAAAGGTTCAAATATGGAAAAAGCCAAAGCGTAGATGCTATGATTGATCGTGACTATAATCACGAAATTAAAGCTGAGAAGCTGTTGTGGGAGGCTCATGCTTGCAATAAGCTGATTGTGTTTCAAAAATTAGTGAGTAGGTATGAACAAATTATGTGTCGTGCCGATGCATTGGTTTGTGCTCATAGATGGCTTGTGCGCGGTTTATTGTAATTTGCAATTAGGTTATATTTATAGTAAATAAAGCACTATGAGATTGTACACATATAACGAACTCTTAACACAATTTAATCACCTTGGCTATCAGTTCCCCGACTTTCACATTGTTGGTGTACGTTCTAACGCTAACAAACCAAACGAATTTGATGATTTAATTGGATTAGTATCTAATGCAAAAGTTGCCTGGTATACAGGCACAACTAACCCAGGTACTCATTGGTTAAAAAACCTAATGAATCCTAAAGGCACTGCCTTACTCAAGCCAGGACAGTACATTAACTCATGGAAGTTAGGTTTACATCGTAATCAATATAGAGCGTTGGTACAATGCAAACCAATTACTGTCTTCAGAGATAAAGATAAGGATGCTATTGCTGAAGAAACAGCAATTACCGATACTGGATTGTTTGGTATCAATATACATAGAGCCAATTCAAATGCCGTTAGTAAGTTTATTGACAAGTGGTCGGCAGGATGTCAAGTGTTAAATAATCCTGCAGACTTTAACAAGTTAATCGATGCTTGCATAGCTTCTAGGTTATCGCAATTTACGTATACGTTATTAAAAGAATTTTAATATGAAAAAAAATAAAAGTTGGTTTGATAAGTTAGTATCCACTGATGATGGCGTATCCTCAAAGCGTGTTACCGGTGTCTTTGTGCTTGTAAACATCGTTGGGTTTTGCTACATAGCGCTACTAAAGAAAGTAGAACTACCTGAGTATATGTTTGATGCCATTTGTCTGCTTGCAGGTGGATTACTTGGTGTCACTACTTTTGAAAATATTTTTAGAAAACCACCTCCACCACCAACCGACACTAATAACGTAACAAACGAATCAGGACAATGAAAACTTTCTTAAAAAATAACTGGTATTACTTGGTAATAGTTGCTATGCTTGTTATAATTGTAATGCTGTATAAAAAGCCAGCGGTAACAGTGGTAGTCGAAGATACTAAAAAAATTGAACAACTACGACGCACAGTTGACAGTTTAGTAACTGAGTACAGTTTACTACAATCAAGTTACAATAGTATGCAAAATACAACAATAGACAACACAATAACT
>Ga0129333_10007376_pt1 | contig 10380 bp, 8 predicted proteins | sample CPB6_08_DNA_FD_94474 | JGI IMG/M metagenome (GOLD analysis project Ga0129333, IMG submission 94474) | Freshwater to marine salinity gradient microbial communities from Chesapeake Bay, USA - CPBay_Sum_0.6_0.8_DNA | ecosystem: Environmental > Aquatic > Marine > Coastal | place: USA: Chesapeake Bay...
CACGGTGTCGCCGTAGTAGGTGGCCATGAAGATTCCCCAGAGATTCAGCCAGAGTCGGTTGTCGTCGGAGACGAAGAGTGGCGGAGCCTCGCTGGTGGTGGCCCCCGCTGATCTCAGAACATCGACCGCGGATTCGACGGAGGTCTCGATGTCGGGATGCACCCACCAGCAACCGAGATCCGTGGAAACGGCCACACGTAGTCCGTCGAGGTCGTCCGGCATCGTCGACAGGGTGGGCCAGGTCGACCAGGGGTCGCGCAACGACGGGCCTTGGGTGGCGATCAGGAAGCGCCACGCATCATCCACGCTGCGGGCCAGGGGTCCGTGGTGCGAGATCGTGTCCCAGAGTCCGGGTAGAACATCCATCGGAATCCGGCCGAGCGATGGCTTGAGCCCGACAAGTCCGCACCATGCCGCCGGAATGCGCACCGATCCGCCCATGTCGCTTCCTTCGGCCACTGCCACACAGCCGGAGGCCACGGCCGCGGCCGAGCCACCACTCGATCCACCGGTGGTGCGCTCGGGATTCCACGGATTGCGGGTGATCCCGTGCAGAGGGCTGTCGGTGATTCCGGCGTGAGCGAACTCGGGCGAGGTCGTGCTGCCGACGATCACCGCGCCGGAGTCGACGAGACGATCGACGATCCACCCCGAACGATCGGCGACGTGGTGAGCGAACGCTCGCGAGCCGAACGTGACGCGATGGCCGACCCAGGGAGTCGTGTCCTTGATCGCGACGGGAACGCCGAAGAGAGGCCGGTCGTCGAGTCGGCCGAGCATTTTTGCCGATCGGCGCGCCTCGTCGTCCCACACCTCGACGAAACAGTTGAGGCTCGACTGCACCTCGGCGATGTGGCCGAGACTGGCCTCCACCAGATCGGCCGGCGACACGTTGCCCGACCGCAACAACGAGTGCTGCTCGGCGATCGTGAGGTGCGTGAGAGCGGACACCCTCGGGCGTGCCTTCAGTTCAGGATGAGATCGGCGTAGATGGGAAGCACCATCGCCGGACCACTCACGAGGAACGTGGTGATGCAGGTTTCCTTCCACTTGGCGAGTTCGTCGCGGATCTTGTCGACCGGTCCGACGAGTGCCACGTCCTCGACCATCTTCAACGGAATAGCGGCCGCTGCTTCGGCTTTCTTGCCCTCGAGATAGAGGTCCTGCACCTTGGTGGCGACGTCTTCGTAACCCATGCGCGCGAAGACCTCGAAGTGGAAGTTGGCGCCGCGCGCACCCATGCCACCGGCGTAGAGGGCGAGGAAGGGGCGAACCATGTCGGCGCACTTCTCGACGTCGTCACCCGGAATCATCATCACCGTCGAGGCCACTTCGAAACGGTCGGCCTTGGTCGCGTCTCCCGACTTTGCGAATCCTTCGGCGAGACACCTGCGGTAGAAGGCGTCCTCTTTCGGTGAGAAGAACAACGGCAACCAGCCGTCACAGATCTCGGCCGAGAGCGCCACGTTCTTCGGACCCTCGGCGGCGAGGAAGATCGGGATGTCGCGCCGCATGGGATGAACGGTGGGCTTCAGCGGCTTGCCGAGTCCGCGTCCGTCGGCACCGGTGTAGGGCAGGTCGTAGAACTCGCCGTGGTGCTCGACGGGCTTCTCGCGGGCCAGCACCTGGCGCACGACCTCCACGTACTCGCGGGTGCGGGCGAGGGGCTTGCCGTACGCCTGGCCGTACCAACCCTCGACCACCTGGGGGCCGCTCGCGCCGAGACCGAGGATGAACCGCCCGTTCGAGAGATGATCGAGAGTGATGGCCGCCATGGCCGCCGCGGTGGGCGTGCGAGCGTTCATCTGCATGATCGCGGTGCCGAGACGAACCTTCTCGGTGGCCGCACCCCACCACGCCAGAGGAGTGAGCGCATCCGAGCCGTACGCCTCGGCGGTCCAGATGGAATCGAAACCGAGCCGGTCGGCCTCCTTCACCGCCTCGAGGGCTCCGGCCGGGGGGCCGGACGACCAATATCCGGTGTTGTAGCCGAGCTTGATGGTTTTGTTGGCCGAAGACATGTCTCGAGGTTTCCACAGACGAGGGCGAACCGAGAAGCCGGGAACGTCCGTGGGTGGGGCATTGTCATATGGGTGTGAATCGTGGGTGGGGCATTGTCATATGGGTGTGAATCGTGGGTGGGGCATTGTCATATGGGTGTGAATCGAGAACTACTGTGACCCGAGGGTTCTTGTCGCAGGGGATTCGGGAGGGCGCGTGAAAACGATCTGGTTCCACCTGATGCCGTATCCCGACCTGCCCGACGACTTCACATCCGAGCACCGATCGGTGTGGGTCGACATCGACCCGAGTCTTTTCGACCCGGTGGTGGGTCACCGGATGTACAACGAGTACATCGACGAACTCGAGTTCGCCGCCGCGGTTGGCTTCGACGGGGTCGGGATCAATGAGCACCATTCGAACGCCTACGGCCTCATGCCGAGCCCCAACCTGATCGCGGCGTCACTCGCTCGCTCCTGCCCCGATGCGGCCCTCGTCGTGTTGGGAGACTCGGTGGCCCTGTACAACCCGCCCATTCGGGTGGCCGAAGAATTCGCGATGCTCGATTGCATCAGCGGCGGTCGATTGGTGGCCGGTTTCCCGGTCGGAACCCCGATGGACACGCTCTACGCCTACGGGAACAATCCGGCCACCCTGCGGGAGCGCTACCACGAGGGAGTCGAACTCATCCTGCGGGCCTGGACATCCGACGAGGTGTTCTCGTTCAACGGCAAGTACTCCAAGCTGCGTTACGTGAACTGTTGGCCGCGGCCGGTGCAGTCACCCCACCCCCCGGTGTGGATTCCCGGAGGTGGCTCCATCGACACCTGGGAGTGGTGCGCGCAGACCGGCTACTCGTATCTGTACCTCAGTTACTTCGGCTACAAGGCCGCGCTCAACACGATGCGTGGGTTTTGGGATCGGGTCGAATCGGCCGGCCGGCCACGGAATCCCTACCAAGCCGGCTTCGCCCAATTCTTCGGAGTCGCCGACTCCGAGAAGGAGGCGATCGAGCTCTACCGCGAACCGGCCGAGTACTTCTTCAACCGATGCCTGCACGTCTACCCGGGTTTCGCCGACCCGCCCGGTTACAAGACCTTGGCCACGGTTCGCCACGGTGCCGAGGGAATGGTGGAACGGGCCGCCCGGGAGGCCGCCGAACGAGCGGCCGCGGCGACACGGAAGGCCGATCGCAAGAAGGCGATGCAGTCGTTCAGCGCCGCCTCGCACATGACGTTCGAGCAGATGGTGGAGAAGGGTTACGTGATCGTCGGTTCTCCCGACCAGGTGGCCGAGCGAACGGTCGAGATGGCGCGGCAGTTGAACATCGGTCACGTGATGTCGCTGTGCCACTTCGGCAACATGAGCCGCGATCTCGCGATGCACAACACCGAACTCATGGCGAGCAAGGTGCTGCCGCAGATCTCTCATCTCTGGGACGACGAGTGGGAGGACCACTGGTGGCCGAAGCCGCTCGCCGAGCGGGTGGCTCCGCACCGACCATGACAACGCGCGGCGAAAGACCGGGGTCGGAACTCGAGGTCGTCGTCACCGGATCCGGTCCGCGCGTCGGCTATCTGCACGGATTCGTCTGCGAGCCGTCGGGCCAACCGTTTCTCGCGGCGCTCGCCGGTCATGGTCTCGAGGTGGTGGCCCCGAGCCTGCCCGGCTTCGGTGGCACCCCACCGGTCGACGACATTCGCGGCATCCACGACTGGGTCTGGCACCTGAGCGACATCGTCGATCGTTCCGGATTGGCGGGTCGTCCAGTGGTGGCATCGTCCGTCGGCGCGATGCTCGCCCTCGAGTTGGCGTCCCTTCGCCCGGAGGCGTTCTCGAGTCTGGTGCTCATCGGACCGCTCGGGCTCTGGGATGACGACGATCCGGTCACCGACCCGTTCTCCACCACTCTCGGAAACCAGCGGGCACTGCTCACCTCCGATCCCTCCGTCACCGCGTCATTCTTCGATGATCCCTCCGACCTCGCCCCCGAGCGGGCCGTCGAGCGGACCGTGCGCCGCTACACCGCGCGCACCGCGTCGGCCAGCCTCGTGTGGCCGTTGCCGGAGTTCGGTCTGGCCCAGCGCATCGGCCGTGTTCGCGTGCCGGTCACTCTCGTGTGGGGCGCCGACGATCGCATCGTGTCGCCGCGGTACGCCGATCGATTCGCCCGACATCTCGATGTGCGCGATTCGATCGTGGTGGAAGGAGCGGGGCATCTCGCGGAATGGGATTCTCCGGCGGTCGTCGCCGAATTGGCGGCTCGGGCAATGCGGAAACAGTTGGCCGATGACTGACCGTCGCTTGTTCCAGCACGCGTACTTCGTACGCGACCTCGAGTCGTCCATCGCCCGGTGGGACGAACTCCTCGGCGCCGGTCCTTTCGCGATCGCGCGCCACCACCGCACCGATCGATTCGAGTACCGGGGAACCGCCGTCGAGGCCGACGTGTCGTACGCCTTCGGCTACCTCGGCGATCTGATGATTCAGTTCGTCCAGCAGCACGACGATTCACCGTCGATCTACCGCGACATGTACGGGGCGGGCGAGGAGGGTTTCCACCACGTCGCGTACCTCGTCTCCGACTTCGACGCCGAGCGCCGTCGACTGATTGGCCTCGGCTACGAACCGGCGTGCGAACTGCACGCCGACGGTGTGAACGCGTCGTACTTCGACACGCGATCGGTCACCGGCGGTTTCACCGAGATCCACGGCGATCCACCGCACATCCTCCGCGTCTTCGAACGTTGGCGCACGGCGCACCTGAATCGGCGTCCGGGGGACTCGCCGATCCTCTGACCCGAACCCGCGACGACTCGCTCAGCCGACGAGAGTGTCGACGGCCTCGGCGAAAACCTCGGTGTGTCGTTCGACGTCGGTCCGGCGGTGAGCGGGTGACATGAGCGCCATGTTGTGGAAGGGAGTGAGCAGAACCCCCCGGTTGAGCGCGTGCAGGTGCATGTACGCCTCGAGTTCGGGGTCGGCCGCCACCGCGGCCTCGGCCCCGTTGCGCGGTGGAGGCGAGAACCAGTACTCGGCGCGCGCGCCGAGCTGCTGCACGTGCCAGGAGAGGTCGTGCCTCCGGTACGTTTCCTCGACCCCCGAGGTCCACTCGGTCGCCAACTCGATCATCCGCGCGTAGTCGTCGTCGAGCAGGGTCGTCGACAGGGTGGCCCGAACCGCGGCGAGAGCGAGAGGATTGCCCGTCAGTGTTCCGCCGATGCCCGACACGTCGGCCGTGTGATCGGCCGTGAACCTCTCGGCGTCGGACGCGAAGTCGCTGGACAATCCGTAGACCGCCACCGGCATCCCGCCACCGATCGGTTTGCCGATGGTGAGTGCGTCCGGCTGCAGTCCCCAGGCGCGCGTGCAGCCCCCCGGCCCGGCGCAGATGGTGTGGGTCTCGTCGATCACCAACAGGACGCCGTGCCGACGGGTGATGCGACGGACCTCGTCGAGGTAACCCGGTTCGGGGAGAACGATGCCGATGTTGGTGAGCGCCGGCTCCATGAGGAGAGCCGCCACGTCGCCGTGCGCCAGGGCCGCTTCCAGTGCGGCGGCGTCGTTGAACGGAACCACTCGGGTCGTCGCATTCGGGTCGATCGGGGGGCCGATGGCCCCGGGACGCGAGACCACGCGGTCGGCGTCGAGCACCGCGAGGGTCTCGTCGACCGTGCCGTGGTAGCACCAATCAATTACCGCCACCTTCGGGCGTCCGGTGGCCTTGCGGGCCAATCGGAGAACGAAGCGGTTGGCGTCGGTGGCGGTCATGGCCATCTGCCACTTCGGCAGCCCGAATCGACGTTCCAGCTCGGCGCCCACCCATGCCGCGTCGGTGCTCGGCAACATCGTGGTGATTCCGAGTCGCGCCCGATCGAGAAGAGCCTCGGCCAATCCGGGTACGGCGTGTCCGGCCATCGCGCCGGTGTCACCCATGCAGAAGTCGACGTACTCTATTCCGTCGACGTCCACGAAGCGGGACCCGGTGGCGTGGTCGACGAACACCGGGAACCCTCCCGGCCACCGGGTCATCCACGCCATGGGAACGCCCGACACCAGGTTTCGTCGGGCGGCACCGGCCAACTCGCGCGAACGGGGATGGAGGCGTTCGAAGAGTTCGAGTTCCCGACGGTGTCGCTCGGCGAGACGTTCGCGGTCGATGGTCGGCATGTCGTGCTCGATCAGGACGGATCGAAGGTGAGCGGAAGTTTCTCGGGGCCAAAGATGGCCACCGTCGACGGCTTCCAGGTCACCTCGCCGTCGATCCGCAAGTTCGTCATGCGCCGCGCGAGGATCGGAAGGGCTTCCTGCTGTTCGGCGCGGGCGAGAGCGGCGCCGAGGCAATAGTGAATGCCCGAACCGAAGGTCATCTGCGGCTGTCCGCTCGGCTCGCGGGTTATGTCGAAGCGGTCGGCGTCGGCGAACACCGAGGCGTCGCGGTTGGCGAGGGCGAGCGAGGGCATCACCAATGTGCCCTTGGGGAACAGCACGCCCTTGTACTCGATGTCGACCGACGCGAACCGGCCGGTGACCCGAACCGCACCGAAGTAGCGCATGGTCTCCTCGACGGCGCGGGGAGCGAGATCGGGCCGCTCGGCGAGCAACGCCCACTGCTCGGGGTGTTCGGCGAAGAGCGCCACCGAGCATCCGAGTTGGTTGCGCGTCGTGTCCGTGCCACCGACGATGACGGCCTGCACCATCATCACCAACTCGTCCTCGCTCAGCTTGTCGCCGGCTTCCTCGGCGGCGATGAGGCTGGTGATGAGATCGTCGGCCGGCTTGTTGCGCCGGTCGGCGATGAGCCCCCGGGTGTACTCCTCGAGCTCGATCTGTGCCTGCACGATCCGGTCGACTTCGTCGGCCGCGGTGGCGTTGAAGATGCGCAGCACGTCCTCGGCCCAACGACTGAACAACTCCCAGTCGCTCTTCGGCGCGCCGAGCAGTTCGCAGATGATCGGGATCGGGTACGGATCGCAGACGTCGGCGGCCAGGTCGCAACGGCCGGCCGCGACCACCCTGTCGACGAGACCGTTCACGACCTCACGCATGAAGGGCCGCAGAGCATCGGCCGACCGCGGGCTGAACGATGGTGCGACCAGTCGCCGCAGGCGAGTGTGGACGTCGCCCTCGGCCGACAGGATCGACTCTCGTCGACGCTCTCGCAGCCGTGGGTCGGAGCCACCGAGAAGTTCGGCGGCGAGCGATGCCGCACTGTGCCACCTCTTGTCCCGCAGGATCGCCACGCAGTCCTCGTAGTGGAAGAGGGGGTACCCCATCACACCTCTCACGAGCCAGTTCTCGGAAGCCACCCTCGAGAGTTCGGCTCGCTGCTCGGGTGTGTCGGCGAAGGAGAAGTCGACGGCGGGTAGATCGAGTTCGTGAACGGGGGTTGCCACGGCGACACCCTAATGGGCGGATCCGGTGCGGGGTCGGGCGGGAGATTTCACTTCCAGAGTCGCGAACTATGGTGGAGACATGAAGGCTTACAAGAACTTCGTCAACGGAGAACACGTCGATGCGGCCGACGGTCGCACGATCCCGGTGGTGAATCCCTCCACCGGTCGGCAGTACGCCACCGCACCACTGTCGGGCGCGGCCGACGTCGACGCGGCCATGAAGGCCGCCGCCAACGCGTTCGAGACGTGGCGAGACTCCACTCCGAAGGATCGTTCGTTGGCGTTGTTCCGTATCGCCGACGCCATCGAGGCCCGGGGTGAGGAGTTCATCGCCCTCGAATCGGAGAACTGCGGCAAGCCGGTCGGAATCACCCGCTCCGAGGAGATTCCCCCGATGGTCGACCACGTGCGCTTCTTCGCCACGGCGGCCCGGCATCTCGAGGGCAAGAGTGCCGCCGAGTACGTGCCCAACATGACGAGTTACATCCGTCGTGAGCCGGTTGGCGTGTGCGCTCAGGTGGCTCCCTGGAACTACCCGATGATGATGGCGGTGTGGAAGTTCGCACCGGCCGTGGCCGCCGGCAACACCGTGGTGCTGAAGCCGAGCGACACGACGCCGGTTTCCACCACTCTCCTCGCCGAGATCTGCAACGAATTCCTGCCTCCCGGTGTCGTCAACGTGATCTGCGGTGACCGTGACACCGGGCGTGCGATGGTGGTGCACGACACGCCCTCTTTGGTGAGCGTCACCGGATCGGTGCGCGCCGGCATGGAGGTCGCCGAGGCGGCCTCGAAGTCGTTGAAGCGGGTGCATCTCGAACTCGGCGGCAAGGCCCCGGTGGTCGTGTTCGGTGACGCCGATCTCGCCGCGGCGGCCGAGGGCATCGCGATCGGTGGCTACTTCAACGCCGGTCAGGACTGCACCGCGGCCACGCGCGTGCTCTGCGCCGCCGAGGTGTACGACGACTTCGTGGCCGCGCTCACCGCCCAGGCCAAGGCCACGGCCTGCGGCATGCCGGACGACGATGTGCTGTTCGGACCCGTGAACAACACGAATCAACTCACTCGGGTGTGCGGTTTCTTCGACCGCCTGCCGTCGCACGCCGAGGTCACCGCCGGTGGTTCGCGCCAGGGCGACACCGGTTTCTTCTTCCCGCCGACCGTCGTGGCCAACCTGAAGCAGGACGACGAGATGATCCAGACCGAGATCTTCGGCCCGGTCATCACCGTGCAGCGCTTCACCGACGAGGACGAGGCGGTGCGCCTGGCCAACGGCGTCGACTACGGACTCGCTTCCAGCGTCTGGACCCGCGACTTCGGTCGAGCGATGCGGATGACCAAGCGGCTCGATTTCGGCTGCGTGTGGGTGAACACGCACATTCCGATGGTCGCCGAGATGCCTCACGGCGGATTCAAGAAGTCCGGCTACGGCAAGGATCTCTCGGCCTACGCGCTCGACGACTACACCCGCATCAAGCACGTGATGGCCAACCTGGCCTGAGCGATCACGGTCGACCGGTTCGTCGTCAGCGTCGGGCGTAGGCGTCGGCGGCGGCGCGTATCGCCCCGGTGAGCACCTCGCCGATGAACTCGATCTCCGACTCGCCGCACACGAGCGTCGGTGACAGCACCAGCACCGGCTCGGCGCGATCGTCGGCCCGGCAGATGAGGCCGCGTCGGTAGATGTCGGGCGACAGCACGTCGCGCAGCAACCAGTTCGACTCTTCGGCGTCGAACGACTCCTTGGTGCCCACGTCCTTCACCAGCTCGACGACTCTGAAGTACCCACACCCGCGGACGTCTCCGACCAGCGGAAGTTCGGCCAGACCACTCATCATCTCGTCGAAGAGCGACTCGTGTCGACGGACGTGGGCCAGAAGTTCCTCGTTCTGGATGATGTCGAGGTTGGCCAGTGCCACCGCGCAAGAAACCGGATGCCCGCCGAAGGTGAGGCCGTGCAGCAGGAGACCACCGGGCTGCTCGACGAACGGCGCGGCCAGTCGGTCGCTCGCGATCACACCCCCGAGTGGTGCGTACCCACTGGTGACACCCTTGGCGAAGGTGATCATGTCGGGTTGGGCATCGAATCGGTGGCTGCCGAACCAGTGTCCGAGTCGTCCGAACCCGCAGATCACCTCGTCGGCGACGAGGAGAACTCCGTACCGGTCGCAGATCTCTCGCACTCGCTGCCAGTAGCCCGGAGGTGGCACGAGTGTGCCCCCGGTGTTCTGCACCGGCTCGAGAATCACCATCGCCACGGTGTCGGGGCCCTCGGCGAGGATCATCCGCTCGATGTCGTCGGCGCAACCGAGCGTGCAGGCCGGAGCCGAGGCGCACATGGAACAGCGATAGCGATTCGTGTTGGCCACCTTGTGGGCCCATGGCAGCAATGGCTCGAACGGCTGGCGGATGGCCGGGATGCCGGTGATGCTGAGGGCCCCGAGCGTCGTGCCGTGATAGGCGTAGTTGCGACTCAGCACCTTGCGTCGCTCCGGCTGGCCGATCGCCGCGAAGTACTGCACGGCGATCTTCCACGCCGACTCGACGGCTTCGCCGCCACCCCCCGTGAAAAAGACCCGGTTCAGGTCCCCGGGAGCGAGAGAGGCCAGTCGTTCCGCCAGATCGATGGCCGGTGGGTGCCCGTAGTTCCAGAGAGGGAAGTAGGCCAACTCGGCCGACTGCCGGGCGGCGGCCTCGGCGAGTTCGCGACGACCGTGCCCCACGTTCACCGTGAAGAGACCCGAAAGACCGTCGAGGAGGCGATTGCCGTCGGCATCGAACACCCAGGCGCCGTCGCCGCGGACGATGGTGGACAGCCCGTTTCTCTGAACGCCGTGCAGATTCGTGAAATGCCCCCAGAGGTGCCGACGAGCCGCGGCGCCCCGGTCGGGATCTGGTGAAGGTCGGGCTGAATCGGGGGTCATGAGAAGCCGGGGGTCGGCTCGAACCTAGTCGTCGCCACCGAGACCGAGGGGGAGACCGA
>Ga0129333_10007381_pt1 | contig 10377 bp, 9 predicted proteins | sample CPB6_08_DNA_FD_94474 | JGI IMG/M metagenome (GOLD analysis project Ga0129333, IMG submission 94474) | Freshwater to marine salinity gradient microbial communities from Chesapeake Bay, USA - CPBay_Sum_0.6_0.8_DNA | ecosystem: Environmental > Aquatic > Marine > Coastal | place: USA: Chesapeake Bay...
GAAACCGGGAGATAAAGTATTACTTCCTGCATGTACTTGGATGACTAATATCGCTCCTCCAATGCAGTTAGGATTGACACCTATATTTTGTGATGTTAATATCCAGAATTATAGTTTTGATCTAGATGAAGCTAAAAAGATTGCCGTAAAACATAAAGATATTAAACTAATCTTTGTTACTCATTTACTTGGATTTTCATCTAATAATGAAGAACTACAAAGTATTTTTCCTAATTCTTTAATTATAGATGATGTATGTGAATCACATGGGTGTTTAGGGTCCGATGGAAAGAAACGAGGATCTAATAGTTTAGGCGCAACTTTTAGCTTCTATTTTGGACACCATATGTCTACAATAGAAGGAGGCATGGTTAGCACAAATGATATAGAATTATATGACCTAATGAGAATGAAAAGAAGTCATGGCCTAGCTAGAGAATCTATATATTTTGATAATTATAAGAAAAAATATTCTGATATAGATTCTCAATTTTTATTTATTACAGATGGATATAATTTTAGAAATCATGAGATATGTGCAGTTTTAGGAAGATCACAATTAAAAAGACTTGATCATATGATTGAGACAAGAAGAAATAACTACAAGCATTATGTAAAAATTATTGAGAATAATCCTACACTATTTTATTCCCATTCTTATGAAGATTCAAATAGTAGTTTTTGTTTTCCTTTTATTTGTAAATCTAGAGACCTAAGATTAAAATTTAAAAAAATATTAGATCAACATAAGATTGAAAATAGACCTATCGTGTCAGGAAATTTATTATCTCAACCCTTTTTACGAGGGCACAAAATATTAACAGATAAAAAAATTACTAATGCAGAGTTAATACATACCCAGGGAATGTATGTAGGAAATAATCATTTTATAACAGAAAACGATATGTTAGATTTAGATAGGATTATTAGAGAACTATATGAATAAACTTAAATTAGGAATAACTGATACTCATGATCATCTTGCTAAATTCTTTATCTCAATTTTATCTACAAGATATGATATTGAAATAGACAACAAGTCTCCAGATTTTTTATTATTTGGTGATGATAATTTCGGTACTAATAATAAAAAGTTTTCTAAGAAAGATTGTATAAAAATATTTTATACAGGTGAAAATAGAAGGCCCGAGAACTTCGATTGCCACTATGCAATTTCTTTTGATTATAACTATAATAATTGGCATTATAGATTACCTTTATTTGTAATCTATATGTGGGCCCTTGAACATATTCATAATACTAAATATCACTATAATTATATTTTTGATCCAGATATTGAGAACAAAACATCATTCGCTTCATTTGTAGTTGGTAATCCTAATTGTTCTGAAAGAAATGATTTCTTTCATCTACTTAATAAGTATAAAAAAGTCGATGCTGGAGGTAAACTATTCAAGAATATTAATATTGATTTACCCACTGAAGCTAGCAAAATAGAATTTTTATCTAGTAGAAAATTTAATATTTGTTTTGAAAGTATGTCATACCCTGGATATACAACAGAAAAATTATTACATTCTTTTTATGCTGGTACTATTCCTATTTACTGGGGCAATCCTTTAATAGAAGCAGATTTTAATGGCAAAGCATTTATCAATTGTCACAATTATAATTCTTTTGAAGATGTAGTTGAAAAAATTATTGAATTAGATTCAAATGAAGAAAGATATAACAATATGTTGTCAGAACCAACTTTTAATGCTGGAGTGGTTCCATCTTATGTTCTTCTTAATAATTTTTTAAATTGGTTTGATGCAGTAGTTTATGCTAAAAGAGATGCTAGATGAAAATTCAAACATTTATTTTTAATTGGCGAAATCAGTATGAAAATACTATACATAAGATAAATCAATTTAAAGAAATGGGTACCACTCCTATTATTATAAACAGTGATGACAATAATAAAAAATCAGACTGGCATAATATAGGTGAAAGTAGTTATTTTACAGCACAGTTTTTAAAGGCATTAGAATTATTTGACGGTGATTTTCTTTTTCATATTCAAGCAGATGCTTCATATGATAAATGGCAAAAACTTATTGATGATGCTTTAAAATACTATGAAAAATATGAATGGGGAATTTATGCACCAAATGTAGATTATACTTGGTATGACGCATCAAGAACAGATGTAAACAGATTAAGCTTACCAGATACTAATCTAAAGATGGTAGCTAATACAGATTGCACTTGTTGGTTTTTGAGTAAAGATCTTATCAATTTAGTTAAGGAATCAAAGGTAGATTTTACTCCATATAAAATGGGATGGTCTTTTGATATTATATTTTCAGGTGTTGCTTATTTAAATAAGCTTCCTGTAATACGAGATTACAACCATACTGTGCAACATCCGAGAGGAACAAATTATAATACTAGGCAAGCAGAGATAGAAATGTATCAGTTATTTTCGACGTTACCCATTGATTTACAAGAGGCATTTCAATACATTAAACATGATAAAGATAATTTAGCAAAATTTTATGAATATTAATTTAAAAGATTTAAATAGTTTATTATGTGAAAAAATTTTATCTAAGAAACCTTTTTCTGTTCTTCGTATAGATAATACTTTTGGGTATATATCCCAATGTATTCATAATAATACTAAACCATCTGAACAATTTTTTAATGAAACTTCTTTATCATTAGAAGGTGGAATAAATCCAGGTACGAAGGAATATTTTGTAAATGAAATTTATCCTAGAGTTTTAGATGCAATGAAAACTTGTGATATTTTAGGATTCGTAGATATGTCCCTTGATATAGAAAAAGATAAAAATTTTTTAAATACATTTGGTGATAAACCTATGTATTTCGGACATGAACATATTATGATTATGGATCCGATAGGTCTTCTTAGAGGTGGACATCAAATTGAACAAAAACTAGATCCTATATGGTTGTCTTTATTGAAGGATAAAAAGGTATTAGTTATTTCTACACATGTGGAATCCATACTTCATCAATGGGAACATATAGAAAAAGTATGGGGGGAACATATAGATACAATTGTTCCATATGAACTGGTTGGGGTAATTAAAACTCCGTATCATCCTAGTTTAGATGATAGACAATATCCTAATTGTATTACTTGGTTAGATAATGTGAATTATATAAAAAATGAAATAGATTCATATGAATATGATGTATTATTAGCGGGATGCACAGGTTCTGCTCCTATATTTGCAGAACATGCTAAACAAAGAGGTAAAATAGGAATACAAACTGGAGGGGTTCTTCAATTACATTATGGTATAAAAGGTTATAGATGGGCTGATATAGAGGGGTATAAAGAATGGAGAAAATATTTTAATGAATATTGGATTTATCCATTAGAAGAAGATGCTCCAAAAAACAAAGTACCTAGTTTAGAATCACATTATGCTTATTGGAAAAAATGAAAACAGAAATTATTAATCAAGTCAAAGAATATTTTATTAATAAAAATAAAAATAAAGTATGGGAAGCAGGTAAAGATTTTGTAAATTATGCTGGACCTTTCTTTGATGAAAAAGAATATGAATCTATTATGGATACTTTGCTTGATGGCTGGTTGGTCATGGGCAGCAAATGTTTAAAATTTGAAAAAGAGTTTCCTAAACAGTTTGGTAAACAACATGGGATATTAACTAATTCTGGTTCAAGTTCTAATCTTTTAATGATGGCTTCACTAACATCCAAGAGAGGTTACAATCTACAAAAAGCAACTAAGGTATTAGTCCCAGTTGCAGGATTCCCAACAACCTTTAACCCAATCTTACAACTTGGATTTGAACCTATCTTTTTAGATATTGAACTAGATACGCTAAATTTAGATTTGGATAAGGCAGAAGATCTAATAAAGAAACATAATATTAAAGTTATTACTTTTGCTCATGTTCTGGGCAACCCGCCTAATATGAAATGGGTTATGGAATTAGTAAAAAGATATGATTTACTTTTATTAGAAGATTGTTGTGATGCTTTAGGTAGTACTTATGATGGAAAACCTCTGGGATCATTTGGCATAATGGCGTCATGTAGTTTTTATCCTGCACATCATATGACTATGGGTGAAGGAGGTTATGTAGCATGTAATACATATGAGCAGGAAGTTATACTAAGGTCATTCAGAGAATGGGGTAGAGGTTGTTATTGTGTAGGACCTGAAGCAAATAAACTAAAATGTGGTACTTGTGGAAAACGATTTAGTGAATGGGTGCCTTCAATGCCGGGGGAAATTTTTGATCATAAGTATGTCTATGATGAAATAGGATATAATTTAAAACCTATTGAACTGCAGGGTGCTATGGGTCTAATTCAATTGACTAAATTAGATGAAATACATAGGCTTAGAAAGAGAAATTATCAACTATTACTTGATATATATACTAAGTATGAAGAATATTTTATTCTGCATAAAGCCCAGGAATTAAGTGATCCTAGTTGGTTTGCCTTCCCTATCACTATTAGAACAGGTGCTCCGTTTAAACGTAATGATATTGTGGACTATTTCGAAGAAAATCTAATTCAAACAAGACCTTATTTTGCTGGTAACATCTTACTACAACCAGCATATAGTCATCTAATGAATCAAGAAAATGCAAGGAATAAATTTCCTGTTGCTACTAAAGTTATGAAGGATACTTATTTTCATGGGACAAGTCCAGTAATAAGTGTAGAACAAATATATTATATTGGTATTATTTTAGAACAGTTTATGTCACTTTTTTGAGGTTATTATGAATAATAAAGAAAGATTAATGCTTGACATCCTTAAACAAGGTAAACAAGAATATGGTTTCAATGCGGTCAAAGCCGAATTTGAAGCAGAGGGGACTAGAACAGATGAGTTACTTAGACTTGTAGAAATAGCTAGAAAGGCTGATTTGAAAATAGGTCTTAAGATTGGTGGGTGTGAAGCTATACGAGATCTAATGGATATTAGACAAATAGGAGTGGATTACGTTATAGCACCTATGGTCGAAACTGATTATGCATTATGGAAATTTATTGATGCTAAAAATAAAGTTTTTACGATAGATGAACAAAAAGAAATGAGTTTTTTAACTAATTTAGAAACCATTACGGGTTATCAAAATGTAGATAAAATGATTGAAAAAGCTATCGTTGATAAAGGATTAAATGGATTAGTATTTGGTCGTGTTGATTTTGTTATGAGTATAAATCGTAACGGTAGAGAGGATATTAACAACTCTGATATTACAGAAAAAATTATAGAAGTTGCTGGTAAATGTAAAAATGCTAATCTCGAGATGGTTATGGGAGGAGGAATTTCTATAGATGCCATTGATGAAATAAAACAAGTACAACAAGTTCATCTTTCTCGTTATGAAACTAGAAAAATTATTTTTGATGGATCTGCTATTAATTTACCCAATACACATAAAGCTTTGCTAAGTGCAGTTCATTTTGAATTATTATGGTTGAAAAACAAAAGAGATTACTATGAGGCTATTTTCACAGAGGATAACAAAAGAATACAAATGTTGGAATCAAGATGGCAAGTAGCTTGAATAAAAGAGTTTTAGTTACAGGAGCTTCTAGAGGTATAGGATCTTCATTATCTAAAAAATTTATAGACAATGATTACTTTGTTGTGGGGGTTAGTAAAAATAATGTATGTGAATTTAGCAACAAACAATATTTCGCAGATTTAAATGATGAAATATCGTTAGACAGATTGTGTCAAAATTTAAGTAAGGATAAGATAGATATATGTGTAAATGTTGCGGGTATTAATCTTATATCAAATTTTCTAGATATATCTGATGATGATTTTAAATCTACTATGCAAATAAATTTATTTGCCCCCTATAAAATTTGTAAAAGTGTTTTACCTAATATGATTAATAATCAATTTGGGAGAATAGTAAATATATCATCTGTATGGGGAAAAATAAGCAAACAAGGTAGAGCTACATATTCTGCATCTAAATTTGGTTTAGATGGGCTTACTCTTGCTTTATCTCATGAATATTCTAGTAAAAATATTCTATGTAATTCTGTATCACCAGGTTTTGTTGACACTGACATGACTAGAAAAAATTTAGGGGATTCGGGTATAAAGGATATACTAAAAAGTGTGCCAATATCTAGACTGGCTTCGCCTGACGAAATATCCGAATTAATTTTTTGGTTATGTAATAGTAACAGTTATTTAACTGGACAGAATATTGCTATAGACGGAGGATTCGTACGTGCATAGCTTAATGATTAAATCATCAATAAAAGATTATAAAGTATTTTTCAATACTGTAGAAATTGAAAATTTACATAAATTAGGTTCTCATTTTTTAATAGACAAAAGAGTCTATGACTTATATAATCTAGATTTGCCTAATGTATTTCTTATAGAGGCGGTAGAATTTAATAAAAATTATAACTATGTAGAAGTAATACTAAAATTTTTATTAGATACAAAATTTAGAAAAAATGATAAACTAGTTGCTATAGGTGGAGGAATAGTTCAAGATTTAACTAGTTTTATTGCTACAATATGGATGCGAGGTATAAATTGGATTTTTGTTCCTTCAACTTTATTGGCTCAAACTGATAGTTGTATTGGATCAAAGAGCAGTTTAAATTTTGGAGAAGTAAAAAATATTTTAGGTACTTTCAATCCACCTGATTCAATTTATATTTTATTTGATTTTTTGAAAACTTTAGATTGGAAAGATATAAATTCAGGACTAGGTGAAATACTTAAATTTAATATCATGAAGAATGAGACTATTGATTATGAAAGTATAATTAATAATTTACCTAATCATATTCATAAATCTTTGTGTTATAAAAAAGAGTATATTGAAATAGATGAATTTGATAAAAGAGAAAGACAATTACTTAATTTTGGACACTGTGTAGGGCATGCTATAGAAACCGCATCTAATTATAATATTCCTCATGGTGTAGCTGTAACTATGGGTATAGATATTTTAAACAAAGTATCTAAAGATTTATACTATATATCAGCTGATATATTTGAAAAGTATCATCAAATATTATTTAAAAATTATGCATATTTTTTGCCAAACAACATAGATGGAGAAAAATTTTTTTTTGCTATAAAAAACGACAAGAAAAATACCAAAGATAAATTAAATCTAATTATGCTTACTTCTCAAAATGTTGAGAAAAAATCTTTTGAAAACGTGGATGAAATGCTAGGAAAAATAGTTGATACATTCAAAGAATTAAATTTTAAACTTAACTTCAATTATTAAAATGAGAGTATGTGATTATATAGCACAAAGACTAATAGACATAGGTATCACTCACGTTTATGGACTTGTTGGTGGTAGTACTGCAGGATTAAATGATGGGTTTATAAGTAATCCAAAAATTAATTATGTTCCATTTCATCATGAGCAGGGTGCAGGCCATGCTGCGGTTGGCTCAGCAAGGACCAACAATAAATTAAGTGTATGTAACGTCACAGCTGGGTGTGGTGTGACTAATGCTATGACAAGTTTATTGAATGCCTTCGAGGAAAGTGTCCCTGTATTATTCTTAAGTGGTAATACTGCTATGAGCAATCAGGCCAAATATATAAACAAAGAAAAAGGCATTAATTTAAGAAAGTATGGTATACAAGATTTTGATTGTATTAGTTCTGTGAAGGGTATAAGTAAATACTCGGTAGCAATAGAAAAGATCGAGGATATACCATACGAATTAGATAAGGCTATCTATTACGCACTTGAAGGTAGACCTGGACCTGTTTGGATAGATATACCCGGTAATATTCAATCAGCTAATTTACCTGAAACATATAAATTATTTAGTCAACCAAAAATATCTAAACATGTTGATTTAAATATAGAAAATATTTTTACTGACGTTATACTTAAATCTAAAAGACCATTAATAATAGCTGGTAATGGTATCACTCTCGGTAATGCTAATTCATTGTTTAGAAAATTTGTAGACACTTTTAACATACCTTTTATAACTACTTTTTTGTCTAGAGATCTGATAGAATATGATCATTTACAAAATTTAGGTATGATCGGAATAAAAGGGAATAGATGTGCTAATTTTGCATTACAAAATTCTGATTGCTTAATCATTCTTGGTTGTTCCATGAATGTAACGCATATAGGTTATGATGCTAAAAGTTTTAGTCCGCATAGTAAAAAGATAATGGTTGACATAGATGAAAGTGAATTGAAAAAGGATATTTTTAAGGTAGATTATCCAATCAATATAAATGTTTTTGATTTCTTATCTCACATTTCAAAGTTTTTTTCATCGGTCTGGTCTTTTCCAGAATGGATTGATACATGTATAAGATGGAAAAACCTATGGCCTATCTACGACTCATCGATACATAGAAACGATTCAGAAGGATTGAATCTTTATGAAATAGTTGAAAGTATTAATCGTAATATGAAACCAAATGATTGTTTTATAGTTGATGCTGGTCAACCTTGCTACATTTTATCAACTAATGGTAAGTTTAAAGAACAATGTAGATATATGGCCCAATCTGCACAAGGCGATATGGGGTATGCTATTCCTGCTAGTGTTGGAGCATATTTTGCCAACCCAAAGTTAAATATTATATTAGTAATTGGTGAGGGTAGTTTTTATACTAACATGCAAGAATTAGCAGTTATTAGACAGTATAATCTTCCTATAAAGATTTTCGTAATTAACAATGATGGATACATGAGTATCAAACAAACTCAGAATAGATTGTTTGGGGGAAGACAATGGGGAGTAAGTAAAAGTACCGGTGTATATTTTGCTGATTTGAAAAAGGTATCTGAAGCTTTTGAATTAGATTATAGGAAAGTTGAAAAAAATACTCAATTAGATAAACTTATGCCTAAAATTCTACACTATAAAAAACCAATAATTGTAGAATTTATGAGTCAATATGTATTGGATGTTATGCCTGCTCAGTCTATAAAACCAAATGGTATACAAGGAGGATTGCATGATATGGCACCTTTTCTTTCTGAGGAAATTTTAAGAAAAGAAATGCTAGTTAAAATATGAAAATCGCTATTGTTGGAGCAAATGGTTTTATTGGTTTGAGATTGTTTAACCATCTTAAAAATAAATATGATACCACACCAATAACTAGGCAAACTTTGGATTTGCTAGATTATAACATCGTTAAAGATTATCTTAAAAAACATAAATTTGATGTGATTATAAATGCTGCTGCAAAAATGACTACCCGAGAAAACTTGGAAGATCTTAGAAATAATTTAACTATTTTTTATAATTTTTTTAATAATTCTGATCATTTTAAAATGTTTATTGATACTGGATCTGGAGCAGAATTAGATAGAACAAAGAATATAAATCTAGTAGATGAGGACGATATCTTTAAAAGATTACCCTCAGACAGTTATGGGCTGGGTCAAAATTTAAAAAGTAGAGCAGTAAGAGAAAAAGATAATTTTTTTACCGTACGTATTTTTAATTGTTTTGGTAAAGGAGAGTTGGAAACTAGAATATTTCCTAAAATTTTAAATTCAACAGATTTTAATTTATTTAATGATAGGTATTTTGATTTTTTCTATATAGAAGATCTATTTTTAGTAACAGAATTCTATTTACATAATAAACCAGTATTCAAAGATATTAATTTGGTTTATAATGAAAAATTTAAAATTAGTGAAGTGATCAACAAATTTATTAATTACAAAAATCTTAATTGTAAAATGAAGATACAATCTACAAGTGATCTTCATTATACTGGTAATGGAAGTAAATTATCTAGTTTAGCATTACCACTCTTAGGATTAGAATATGGTCTAAAGAATTATTCATGAAAAAAATTGTATATGTAACAGGGTGTCTTGGATTTATAGGTTACCATGTAACTAAGGCCTGCCTTGATAAGGGATGGTATGTTTATGGTATTGATAAATGTACTTATGCTGCGAATTGGAATTTATTAGAAAATTTGAGAGAATATGGTAATCTTTTTAAATTTACAGTTGAAGATATAAATGATATTTCAAGATTATATGATTGTGATTATATCATTAATACTGCCGCGGAAACACATGTGGATAATAGTATAGAAAGCTCTGATATCTTTCTAAAAAGTAATGTAAATGGAGTTCATAGATTATTGGAACTCATTAAATCTAAACCTAAATCTAGAAGACCTATTTTACTTCATTTTAGTACAGATGAGGTATACGGGGATATAGAACAAGGTTTTCATGTTGAAAAAGATTTACTTAAACCAAGTAATCCTTATGCGGCAACTAAGGCAGCTGCTGATATGTTAGTTCTAGCTTGGGCAAGAACATATGAAATACCGTATGTTATAATTAGACCTACAAATAACTATGGAATAGGGCAGTATGTAGAAAAATTTATTCCAAA
>Ga0129333_10007382_pt1 | contig 10376 bp, 9 predicted proteins | sample CPB6_08_DNA_FD_94474 | JGI IMG/M metagenome (GOLD analysis project Ga0129333, IMG submission 94474) | Freshwater to marine salinity gradient microbial communities from Chesapeake Bay, USA - CPBay_Sum_0.6_0.8_DNA | ecosystem: Environmental > Aquatic > Marine > Coastal | place: USA: Chesapeake Bay...
AGGAATACGGTTTGTTCGCGAAGATTTAAAATTTTTTTCAAAATCAAATGCGGACTTAAAAGATGGAGAGATTTTTAAAACGGTTATTTTATTGAATGCAGATAAGCTAACAACTGATGCTCAGTCGGCGATTCGAAGATGTATTGAACTATTTAGTAGTTCTACCCGTTTTTTTATTATTGTTGAAGATAAGTATAAATTATTGAAACCGATACTATCAAGATTTTGTGAAATTTATGTTCCAGAACCTGTAGTTGATAATCGCATAGTAAATTTACACACTTATCATTTGAATGATGTTTATGCGAATATTTTTAAAGAACGTGATAATAAACATTTTTCATATTTAAAGATAGCTTTAAATAATTTTATAAAAAAGGTGAAAGTAGTTACCAATGGAAGTGAAAGTGTTAACAATGGTGCTGGTGCAAATAGTGAGAATTTAGATTTAGAAGTTGAAACAACGACAACAATGTTGGAAGAGTGTATGAAATTTGTAACAAAGTTATATGAAAAAGGATACAGTAGTATTGACTTAATGAACTATATTGAAAAGAGTAAAAATATAGAAGAGTTGAAACGATTTGAATACTTAATAATTTTTCAAAAAATAAAGAGAGAGTTTAGAAATGAAAAAACATTAATGTTATTTTTTTTATATTTTTTTATTTTTCGTAGAGAATTAACTTTAGAAAATATATCATTTATATAAAACGACACAATTATTTATAAATGGACGATTTTGTACTTGAAAATTTACATGCGTCGCGTAATGATTTTTGTTCGCGACTTATTAATCTGTTAACACCGCATATTCATTATGGACTAAAGTCAATATTTGATGAAGCTTGGAAACTGTGCACTGAAAATGGAGAAACGACCAAGTATTTGATGACGTTTCAAAATTTTTTATTGCGTATTCCAAAGTGGAATACTTCAATTATTGAAAAAGAAACCCAGCGAATAAACGAACAAAGCGGATGTAGTCATATTGAGGAGCTGATTACATGTGTTCATATTATTCATCTTAAAACGCTTACATGTGTTCGCGCTGGAAGTAAACAGAAAAAAATAGACATTGCAATTCCAAAGTTGTCTAATTTTATTCATAATGTTTACATTAATGTTGCGCGAAAGGTATATTCAAATGTATATTTATTTGAAAAGACAAAACAACACTTACAAATTCAAAAAAATAATAATAAGTTAGAAGAGTTGATAAAAGAGTGCATATTAAATACGATTCGAGAGAGTATTCCGATTGAGCAGTTATTGAAAGTCTACATTGAAGATCAGTTTATCGAAGAGGATACAGAAGTTATTGATACTGAAGAGATTATTGCTCAAGATCCGGTCATGGAAGAAGAAGAGAAAGAGTTGGATAAACAACAGGATGATGCTATTGAAAAAATGGAGAATGAAACAGAAGGGGGAGGAGGAATAGGAGAAAGTGAAGAGAGTGTTAAAAAACAAACTATTACATTTGACGACATGGATCATGTGCGAACTATTATCGACGCCGAGAATAACATTTCTTCTACAGACGAACTTGTGAATGCACCTAAAACACTAGAACGTTTAGAAGAAATAAGTATGAAAAACTTTGCAAAGCGAAAAGAAGAGCAAAATAGTTATGATGATGACGATGATGGAGACGAAAATGATGCTATTCAGATCGGAGAACCAGTTTCTTTGGGTGAGTTAGACATTGATATGTTTTCTGAGTTGTAGTTGCTAAGTCGAAGTCGCAGTCGTCGTTAATTTTATGAGGTTATTATTTACTTTGGTTTTGGTTTGCAATAATGGATTGAATAGCTTGTTGGTTTTTTGCATTGTCTTGTGTATTTTTTGTAACAACTGGTAAAAGTCCTAAAATAGTTGCTTGCATAGAATCAACGGTTTGACCTAACTGGTCTATTTTTGAAGTGTATCTTCCAACAGTTACACCAAGATCACCTCCACTATCAGATGCGTCTGTGTCTGTAGTTAAACCTTCAGTAAATGATGAACAAGAAGACATTTCAAGTAGAGTTATGAAAATAAATAAAATGATGAATAAATATACGATTATTTTTGAAAACATCGAATTATGACCTCACTTTTATTTATATAATATTTATAAAATAATAAAAATATTTATAAATATTTGTTGTTAATAACAAATAAATTTTTTATTTTTTTTTTCACTTAAATACGTACGTTAAGTTTCTTCGATAGTTGGTTGGAATTACAAATTCTCTGCAAACTGGTTTTCCTAATAAGAAAGTTAAAAAGTTAAAACGTTTACCATATTCGTATCTTTTTTCTCCATAATAAAGGATAAACCCTACTATTCCAACTGAAATAAGAACATAACTTAACGCATTGTTTATTTGACTGTATTTATTTTTAAGATTAGCGTCATGCGTGTGTGATATCTCATTGATAATAATAAATTTAATACAAAGTGTTATGAAAAATAATAGAAAAAAATTCTTATCCATTCGTGTCAAAATGATGAATAAAGAATATAACACCAGTGTTTTTAAAAATAGAGTCGGGCGTATTTTTTCAGATTTATCTGAAGTTAAAATAATAGCAAAAAATAAAATAAAAAATGCGAGAAAGTGTTTATAATAAATATTTTCAGTGAAAAGTTTTTGGACTTGACATGGAAAGAGTTGTGCAACAAAGTTTCCACCCAGTGTTACATAAAAAATAAAAAGAGGATTGATATCCAAGTCAAAGTTCATATTTTAATAAGAATATTTTATTTGATTTATTTATTATATGGGATTGGATGGATAATACTTGATATACTAAATACAGAAAAAAAAAATTATTGGGTTGGTATAAATTCCCAATTCAAATCCGTACAAATTTTTTTCCATATTTCATCCTGTTCAATTTGTTTCTCTCTATCTTTAAGAAGTGGAAAATATGGTAAAAATTGTGTTTGTCCGAGTAGTTCGCATAATTTATAAATTGTGTAATAGTAATTTAAAAAATTAACACGATCATCAGGACAGTATTTTGCATACGGACCTTGAATTTCCATAAAAAAATTACAAAGTTGTTCTTCTAGTTGTTGTGTCATAACTGGGGGTTTTATTCCAAGTTTATCTTTTATGAAAGGGATGTGTTCATAGAACTTATTATATCCCAGTTTTTTTAAAATATCTTTAGCTTTTGCATTTGTAAATTTTGATAAGCTAATTCTTTCTTTTTTTATTTGATGTTTGATATTATCAATGACCTCCGGTGGTATTTGTGTGGTTTCTTTGGCTTGAAATTGTGCGAGAATTTCTTTAAAATGGTTTATTCTTTTATACGCATAAAAACATGCTTCTTTGGGCGGTTCTTTATATGATGGTTTTTCACTTTCAAATAAATACATGACATATTTTGAACAATGATTACAAACAAGAATGCCTTCATGTTCTACTGGTATGAGTTCTCCTATATTGCACTCTTTACAGACATCAGTTTGAAACATAAAGTCATTGACATTTATAAATGATTCATCAATATTAGAAAGGAATTTTTTTACGTTGTTGTTGTTTAAACATGTAAGATGATTTACACGGTCGTTATGATCGCCATCTATTTTGAAGAATGAATTCAAAATTTTGGTTTTTGTATTTCCATTTGAAATTTCTTTTTTATTTTCAAAGTAGTTAAAAATATATTTAGAATTACTCAAGTAATACTGTTTTATATTATTTTTGTGTATTTTTAGAGTAGACTTAATATCAGATATGCGATCTTTTATTTCAAGTTGTTTTTCAATTGGAATGGGAAATTCATAGTTTAGATATGTTTGGTTGTCAGGTTTTTCGTTGTCAGGTTTTTCGTTGTCATATTTTTCGTTGTCAGATTTTTCGTTGTCATTTTTAATGTTGTTATTATAGTTATTATTTTTATTTAGTAAGTTTGTTAGCTCTTTTTTTTCTTTTAAAAGATTGGGTATAATTGTATTTTTAACGTGTGAGAAATGAAGCTGCATTTCTTTATGACGGTTGTCTAACGTTGTGATACTTTTATCATCAACTAATATTTTTTTATTTGTTTTATACTTAAATGTTGGCATTTAAAATCTCATAAAAATAATTAACCCGAAGTTGATTTTTAATTATTTGGTTCACTTAAATTTATTACTTTATATCTATATAAATTTAAATACTTTATTATTCATTAATATTGATAAAAATAAAATTATATTTTTCATAGTAACGAACAACATAGGTAAATATATTGTTTAGAACTAGAGCGTAAAAAAATAATAATATTTAGGCATTTTATAAAAATCAAAAAACTTAAAAAGTTGAGTAAAAGTTTTGAGTTTTATTTTTTATTAAAAATAATAAAAAAATGAATTACGTGTATTTTTTTAATTTTTTTTTCTTTAGCAATATTATAACAACAATAATATAAAATGGCAGGAGGTTTAATGCAGCTTGTAGCTTATGGTGCCCAGGATGTTTATCTCACGGGTAACCCTCAGATCACTTTTTGGAAAGTTTCATACAAACGTCACACCAACTTTGCTATGGAGTCAATTGAACAGACATTTAATGGACAGGCAGACTTTGGTCGTCGTGTTACTTGCACTATCAGCCGAAATGGTGATCTTGCATACCGAACTTACCTTCAGGTTACTCTCCCTGAAATCAATCAGAGTATGAAGAACAGTACCGTCGGTTCCGCAGTGTATGCCCGTTGGCTCGATTTCCCCGGCGAACAGCTTATTTCTCAAGTTGAAGTCGAAATCGGTGGTCAGCGCATTGATCGCCAGTACGGTGACTGGATGCACATCTGGAACAACCTCACTTTGCCCGTTGACCAGACTCGCGGTTACTACGGTATGGTCGGAAACACCACTGAACTCACCTTTATCACCGATCCTTCTTTCAATGATGTTGATGGTCCTTGCCAGAGCAACGCTCCTCGTCAGGTTTGCGCTCCTCGCAATGCTCTCCCTGAAACGACCCTTTATGTTCCCTTCCAGTTCTGGTACTGCCGCAATCCCGGTCTTGCTTTGCCCTTGATTGCTCTTCAGTATCATGAAGTAAAGATCAATCTCGATATCCGTCCTATTGATGAGTGCTTGTGGGCCGTTGGTTCTTTGGCTCATGCAAACTGTTCAACTATTGGTGGCCGTGTTACTGCTGCATACAATCAGTCACTCGTTGCTGCTTCTCTCTATGTTGACTATGTTTTCTTGGATACTGATGAGCGCAGACGCATGGCCCAGAACCCTCACGAGTATTTGATTGAACAACTTCAGTTTACTGGTGATGAGTCTGTTGGTTCCTCTTCCAACAAGATCAAACTCAACTTTAACCACCCCGTTAAAGAACTTATTTGGATCGTCCAACCCGATCAGAACGTTGACTACTGCTCTTCCCTTGACTGTGACCAACTTTTGTACCGGTTGCTTGGTGCTCAGCCCTTCAACTATACCGATGCTGTTGACGCCCTTCCCAACGCTATCCATGCATTTGGAGGCCCTGATGCTATTGATAACTACATTGATGCTTCCGGTCTCTTCTATGATGCTGGTGCTGCTGATGCTGATCCCACTAGCAGTGAGCAATGGTGGAACGCGGCTCCTCACAGCACCCCTTATAATCAGCCTAACTTTGGTGGACCCAACCCCTATGACGCAGGACACAACTACCAAACCTCTAGCGTTTCTGACGCGGGTACTTTCGTTCTTTCAGAAACTTCTCTCCCCATGCACTGCTGGGGTCAGAATCCCGTTGTCACTGCCAAATTGCAGCTTAACGGCCAGGACCGCTTCTCTGAGCGTGAAGGAACCTACTTTGACCTCGTTCAGCCCTACCAGCACCACACTCGCACTCCTGATACCGGTATCAATGTGTATTCGTTCGCATTGAGGCCAGAAGAACATCAACCCTCAGGCAGTTGCAACTTCTCTCGTATTGACAACGCAACTCTTCAGCTCGTGTTGTCTAATGCCACTGTTGAAGGTACCAAGACCGCCAAAGTTCGTGTCTATGCTACCAATTACAACGTTCTCCGTATCATGAGTGGTATGGGTGGCCTTGCTTACAGCAATTAAATTGCGTGTGCGCTTCACAATTACATTTTTATTTTTATTACAATTATTTTAATATGATTATTACGCATTGTGTTGCATTTAATTATATTAAAAATTGATTTAATGGGAAAATTAATTAACTATAATATACACTAGTAAAGTCCAGATATATTTATTGTAAAATATTGGGTTAGATCATAATGAACAATTGTGATATATTTATGTTACAAGACGATTATATTCGAAATATGTTTACACATCTGATTTAATTAAATAATTAAAATAAAAATAAAAATTTCAAGTTATTAACAGCAGATAGAGTCTGGAATTGGTTAAGTTTTACAGAAACGATTTAGTTATAAAGAAGATAAGGTAGTAAATACAATAATATAATCAAGACAATAATGTTGGCATTTAAAGTTGATCCAGCAAGATATGATGCAACTAGTGCGGCCATGATCATCATACCGCCATCTGCAAATACTGCTTTATAGGAAACTTCATTTGCATAGTCTTTGAATGTATCTAACATCCGATTCATTCCTCTTGGAACGCTTTTAAAAAATGCATAAAATAACATGTCATGTATGAACTGAACGACTAAAGCTAATCCTATAAATTTTAAAATTGAAAACTGGCTGAAAATCCGGTAGTATATTGCTCTCACAATTATTAAGCCAATAAAAATAATTAAAATATCTGCAACAACTGCGGATAAATTATATTCTTCATACCATTTTCTTAAAATGCGCGAATCAATTATTCTCGTATTTGATAAAAAAATTACAAATAAATCAGTAAACAGCACTCCGTTTAAAAGTGGCAAATAGTCGCTCGTATTGTTAAAGTTTGCTATATTTGAAAACATGAACAGAAGTAGTATGGTTTACTTGGTTATATAGTAGTTCTATATTTTATTTTTATTTAAGTTAGATTTTTTGACTTTATGTATTCATGCAAATATTCAAACGTTCAAACATTCAAAGATATCTTTAATTTTCGTGGTTGTCAAAACCTATCTTTATACTCGTCACATGTCAAGTATAAAAATTTAGAATTTAATAAATTAATATAAAAAAAATGTATATATATATATAAGTTGAAGTAATATAAATGTCGAGAAAACTTAATCCGTATGTATTTTATACTGAATACTACTTAATATCAGGAGCTTATCAAGTTATAAATATTGTAAATGGAATACTTACATATTCAGCATCTTGTTCGGATAATATTAAAGAATATTTACGTAATCAAGTTGCATCCAAACAAGTTGCATTAAACGAACTTATTCGAAATAAAAACGAAAACAATACTAAAATAAATACGAATCAAAATGATAGTGATATTGATGAAGATGGTTTTGTTGTTATAAAAATGAGAAGACCAAAAAATAAAATTAAAACTGACACTGTAAGAAGTTCATCTTACACACCACTGAATACATTGAATGTAAATAAATATGATTGTGACAGTTTAAACTCTTATGAAAATGAAAATAGAAAAAATGAATATGACCTTGTTGTTAAAGAAATAGTTGAGTGTTTAATAAATGATGTTATAAAAAGATATACTGATCAATTTGATCAAATGAAATGAGTAATAGAATTTGTGAGTTTATAAGTATTTATTTTTTCATGCCCATTTATCATGACTTGTTTCATATACATGGACAGTATAGAGTCTAAGAATGATGAATATATGGACAGTGGAATATCAATGTATTTATTGTAACTATACTTACCTTTATCTTGGTGTGTATTTTGAAATGAAAAAAATATACTGTAACAAAATATGGTTCCCCATATATCACAGTTAAAAATGTACACTTTTGTAAAATATGAAGCATATTGAAATCGAATCATCCCATCTCTCTTGTCAAATTCCGTAAAATGAATTAGTATATCTGAAATATAATTTGATGCAAGCGTATGATATAATTCGTCTGATGATTCAACATTGACACGTATTTCAGAAAATGTATTCGAGTTATGAAAATAGTTGAAAACGTTTTTAAAAAATGTTCGAATGTGTGAATAGTGACCATATTCTATGTTTTTTAGGTATTGTTCAAGAGAAAAATCGCGCAACTTTTTTATAATATCGGAGTTATGGCGCATATTTTCAACATGATCTGCGGTATTTATAGCATTTTGTTTTAAAAATTCACTATAATTTTGACTAAATTCTGTTGTAAAAAGAATACTACTAAATGGATTGGATATAGAAATATAACGATTCATAATGACTTCTGGAATTGGGTGTTCGTGAGTTGATATGCCGGATATTCCCCAGTCAATGATAGTTGGTGATGTTGATTGAATAAGAATATTATCTTCCTTCATGTCATTATGGATAACGCCTTGTTTATTCATAGGTACAATGGCATGTAGTATTAATTGGGAAATGATTTTATTAAATATTTTTAAACGAGAGATTGTCAATGGTTTCGTTACATTTTTTTTTTGAATAAATAACCATTCATTTATGGATATTCCAGCATTGGGCATGTTGATTAGTCTTAAATTTCGAATATTTTTTATTTGATTAATATTGGACTCATACACATGATGAGATGTAAAGTTTGTGCAGACTTTATCAAAACCTTTCAAATCTCGCGTAGAAATTTTTGCAGGAGAGCAAGTTGTTGTTTTTGTAAAAAGAAAATACTTGTGTGATTTGGGTATTTTTTTTAAAGCATTATAAATTTTTTGAATGTTTTGCATTTCAATATCAGCATATTTTTTAAATAATAGTTTTGATATGTCTATTTTTTTTATTTTATTTGTTTTATTTCTTGATTTGCATTTTAACTGTGGTTTAAATACACAACTATATCCGCCTGGATAAATTGGTATCCCACCCTTCATTTTTAGTATTTTTTTTGTACTCATTTATTCTAACTTTTTTATTATTTTTATTATTTTGAGAATGAGAAAATACCTTTTATGTTAACTATAAGTTATCTATTATACTTAATTATTAAAAAAAATCCAATTATTATAATTAAAAAAATAATTTTTTGCCAATGTTTAAACTTTTCTTTTATTTTCATTTGTGGGGTTTTATAATTATCATAATATCGTTCTAACGCTTCGTGCAATGTAATTTCTTCTTTACCTATTAGAAAATTTACACGATTATGTATAAAGTGGACCCATTTTATAAAAGAGTCTCTACTATCGAGGTATGGAGTAACAGGAAAAGTATCTAATAGATTACTAAAACTGTTTCCAAAGTCACTGACAGGCATAAAGAGTGGTAGGTTTTGAATAAATTCGTAGTATTTTTTTTTTGTAACATCATTTGGATTTTTGGGATAACAGGATGCCATTGTCAGTAAAACAAACCAGTAGTGAGGACCCCATACTTTTGAATCCATTGAAAATTTTATATTTTGTGAATTCATTTTATTTTTTAAGGCTATAGTTGTTGACATTTTTGAATTTGATGTTGTTTCATTTTGTAACGAATGGATAGATTGACCTAAATGTTGGTGGTGTTTATTTTGACTTTTGCGCATATAATCTTTATGTTGTATTCAAACAATATAAAAAGATTTTGCTTTTTACATATAATCTTGTTTAATAATATTGTTAAGTAAATATTCGATATTTTTTATATTTAACTAACTTATATTTTCTTTATAGGATGAGGGGATGGAACAAGTATAAAAAAAATAAAAATAATTATAGTAATGATGAAAGTTATAGTAATAAGTGTTTTTATAATGTTGATAATGTTGATAGTGATAATGTTGATAATATTGATAATGTCGACTATTTTAGTTTTGATAAAAATGTAAAAGAAAAACAAAATAGTGAGAATAAGGTAAATATTGGTAATTACTGCAACAACTGTGGAAGGTATGGTCACTTATTTTCAAACTGTGTTGTTCCAATAACGAGCATTGGGATTATAGCGTGTAGGAAAAAAACTTGCAGCTCTGATACGAGTGAGTTAAATTATTTTGAGAAGTGTGTTGAGTCTTCTGTTCCTAGTGTTGTTAATAGTGATGAAATGTCATTAAAAAATGAATTTGAGTATTTAATGATACAACGGGTTGATAGTTTTGGATACATTGAATTTATACGTGGAAAATATTCGGTTAACAACTATCAGTTTTTAAAAAATATAGTTGATGAAATGACAGTTCAAGAAAAAGAAAATATTTTAACAAAATCTTTTGATGATTTATGGTTTACACTGTGGGGCGATTATTCAGGATTACAGTATAGAGGAGAAAAACAAATATCAAAAAATAAATATTTACAGTTAAAAAATGGAGTTGATAATGGTGACATGACATATGATTTACAGTCTCTTGTTTCAA
>Ga0129333_10007383_pt1 | contig 10373 bp, 8 predicted proteins | sample CPB6_08_DNA_FD_94474 | JGI IMG/M metagenome (GOLD analysis project Ga0129333, IMG submission 94474) | Freshwater to marine salinity gradient microbial communities from Chesapeake Bay, USA - CPBay_Sum_0.6_0.8_DNA | ecosystem: Environmental > Aquatic > Marine > Coastal | place: USA: Chesapeake Bay...
ACCAGCAATGCATTGAAGTTCACCTTGCGTGGCTGGGTGCGGGTCGCAGCCCGCCAACTGAGCTACAAAAATGAGCGCCTCCAGGTGCAGCTGCAGGTGCAAGACAGCGGCATTGGCATGAATCGCGAGATGCTGGACAAGCTATTTACCCCATTCTCCCAGGCCGATGGCAGCCACACCCGCCAATTCGGTGGCACCGGGCTGGGGCTGAGCATTGTCAAGCGGCTGGTTGACGCCATGGGCGGAGAAGTTTTTGTCAGCAGTCAAGTTGGCACAGGATGCTTGTTTAGTGTGCTCCTGCCCTTGCCGCTGGCAAAAAGCCGAAAAGCTGACGAGACTCGTGCCGTGGCGATTACGCGGCGCCTGATGAGCGGGCTCACCAGATCTGAAACACTTGCATCAATTCAGGCATCCAACATGGCCGCATCCCCTACACCCGCCCCCGAAGCACCCCAGGCGATGCAAGAGACACCGGCGGCACTTGAGCCGCCAGATCAAAAGCTTGCGCCGAGTACTCCGGCGGACAATTTCGCGCCATCCGCAAAGAGCCTGTCCAGCGAGGCCGCCAAGGAGAAAGGCCAGGACAAACCGGAAGAGCGCGCTGACGATGCCTCAGACAAGCCCTTGGTGGGGCTGCGCGTGCTGGTGGCCGATGATGCGCCAATCAACCGGCTGGTCGCCAGCACCTTTTTGGAAGAGTTTGGCGCCCAGGTGTTTGAGGCCGAACATGGCGAGCAGGCGCTGCGCAAGCTGCGCGATGAGGGCCTGCAAGTGGACTTGGTGCTCATGGACATGCAGATGCCCATCATGGATGGCATGGAGGCCACGCGCCAGATCAGGCGGGTGGACAGCCTGCGCAAGCTAAAAATTGTGGCGATGACAGGCAATATCACCCTGGAAGACCGTCAAGCCTGCATCGATTCGGGCATGAATGGCTATCTGAGCAAGCCCTTGACAATCCCGGCGCTGCTCGAGGCGGTCACGTCATAGCTGTGTGCGAGTTGGTCCGGCTGTCTGCGCGAAGGCGGGCCAGCTCTTTACTCGGCCTTGATGCCCTGCGCCCTGGCCAGCTTTAGCCATTTGTCTGCATCCAGCTCGATCAGGCGCGCAAACTCGGCCGTCGAGGCACTGGCTGGATCCATGCCCTGTGCGGAGAAGGCGGTTTTCACTTCCGGGCTGCCGATGATCTGATTGATTTCCCGATTCAGGCTGCTGACCAGATCAGCAGGCAGATCTTTGGGCCCAAATACGCCAAACCACATGCCCACCGAGACCTTGCCCAGGCCGGTCTCTGCAACAGTGGGAACTTCGGGCATCAGCGCATGCCGGCGTTCGCTACCGATGGCCAGGGCCACCAACCGGCCCGACTTGATGTGAGCCAGCGCCACATGGATGGGCAGAAACATCACATCCACCTGGCCGCCCAGCAGGTCGGTCACTGCGGGTGCATTGCCGCGATACGGTATATGGGTGATGAAAACCTGGGCATTGTTTTTGAACAGCTCCATGGCCATATGGTGTGGCGTACCCACACCCGGGGACGCGTAGTTGATCCGCCCGGGCGCCGCCCTGGCCGCCTGGACCAGATCTTTGGCGCTTTTCCAGCCGGTTTTGGTTGGAGTGACCAAAACCAACTCGCCCCAACTGGTCAAAGCCACCGGGCTCAGGTCTTTGAGAGGATCAAACGGCATGTTGGGGTTAATCGCCCGGTTCATCACCAGGGTGTTCACACTCACCAGCAAGGTGTTGCCGTTGGGGGCCGCGCGCACCACCGCCTCCGCGCCGATATTGCCCGAGGCGCCCACCCGGTTTTCCACCACCACCGGTCGGCTCAGTTTCTGCGCCAGCTTGGGGCCCAGTTGTCGAGCCACCAGGTCAATCCCCGTGCCAGGCGAAAAGGGCACGATCAGCTTGAGCGGCGCGTCAGTGGTTTGTGCCCCAGCCCAGCCGGGCAAGAGGGACATGGCGCACACAGCAAGCAGTTGGCGCCGATTCGGCGTTTTATTCCTTTGTTTCATGATGCTCCTTTCCGGGCTATCCCAGAGTTGTTGAGAGCAAGAGAAGTTCAAACATCGATGTTGCCGGCACGCAGGGCGTTGGTTTCGATAAAGTCGCGCCGCGGCTCGACCTCGTCGCCCATCAGCATGGTGAAGACCCGGTCGGCCTCGATCGCATCGTCTATTTGTACGCGCAGCAGGCGTCGCACTTCGGGGTCCATGGTGGTTTCCCAGAGCTGCTCGGGGTTCATCTCGCCCAGCCCCTTGTAACGCTGGCGGCTGGTGGCATGCTCGGCCTGGGCTATCAGCCAGGCCATGGCCTGGCGGAAGTCGCTGACCCGCTCTTCCTTGGCCTTGTCGCCCTCCCCGCGCACCACCTTGGCGCCCTCAGCCAGCAGACCACGGAAAGTCTGGGCCGCCTCGGCCAGCGCCGCATAGTCTGCGCCGTGAACAAAGTCCTGGGTGATCACGCTGCTCTTGACATTGCCATGGTGGCGACGGCTGATGCGCAAAATCGGCTTGTCGCTGCGCACATCAAACTCGCCGGCCACTTCTGCGCCGGGCAACCGGGCTTGCAAGGCAGTGGCCGAGACTTCCGCAGTGGCCACATCATCCAGGTTGAGGCTCACGCCATCAGCTATCGCTCGCAGAGCTTCGGCATCCATGAAATTGTGCAGGCGCTCAATCACCGCCTCGGCCAACTGGTGTTTGCGCGCCAGCTCGGCCAGGGTATCGCCGGAAATGACGTGGCTATTGGCCCCACCGGTATGCACGGAGGCGTTGATCAGTGCCACGCGCAGCAAAAAGGCATCCAGTGCGCTGGCATCCTTGAGGTAAAGCTCCTCCTTGCCGGCCTTGACCTTGTATAGAGGTGGCTGGGCGATGTAGATATGGCCACGCTCGACCAGCTCGGGCATTTGCCGGTAGAAAAAAGTCAGCAACAAGGTGCGGATATGGGCGCCGTCCACATCGGCGTCGGTCATGATGATGATGCGGTGATAGCGCAACTTGTCGATATTGAAGTCGTCCACGCTGGATTTGCCGCTTTCAACCAGTGCCTTGCCAATACCCGTGCCCAGCGCAGTGATGAGGGTGACAATTTCATTGCTGGTGAGCAACTTCTCGTACCGAGCTTTTTCAACATTGAGAATCTTGCCGCGCAAAGGAAGAATCGCCTGGAACTTGCGGTCACGCCCCTGCTTGGCTGAGCCGCCGGCGGAGTCGCCCTCGACGATGTAGATCTCGCACAGCGAGGGATCTTTTTCCTGACAATCGGCCAGCTTGCCGGGCAGGCCCATGCCATCGAGCACGCCCTTGCGCCGGGTCATCTCGCGCGCCTTGCGGGCCGCTTCGCGGGCGCGGGCGGCTTCCACAATCTTGCCGCAGATGATCTTGGCATCGTTGGGGCGCTCTTCGAGAAAATCGGTGAGCGACTTGGCCACAATGTCTTCCACCGGTGCGCGCACCTCGGAGCTGACCAACTTGTCCTTGGTCTGGCTGCTGAACTTGGGCTCGGGCACCTTGACCGACAGCACACAGCACAGACCTTCGCGCATGTCCTCGCCAGAAATATCCACCTTGGCTTTCTTGGCCAGCTCATTGCTCTCGATGTACTTGCTGATCACCCGCGTCATGGCTGCACGCAGGCCAGTGAGGTGGGTGCCGCCATCGCGCTGCGGGATATTGTTGGTAAAGCAAAGCACCGATTCGTTGTAGCCATCATTCCACTGCATGGCGACTTCCACCCCGATCTCGGTGCCAGGAATGCCGCCATAGGTGTCGGCTGGGCGTGTGCCCAGGGCATGGAAGGCGTTGGGATGCAGCACTTTCTTGTTGGCATTGATGAAGTCGACAAAGCCTTTGACACCACCAGCCCCAGAGAAGTCATCCTCGCGACCATCACGTTCGTCTTTCAGGCGGATGCGCACCCCATTGTTGAGAAAGCTCAGTTCACGCAGGCGCTTGCTCAGAATCTCATAGTGAAAGTCGTGGTTCTGCTGAAAGATGTCGGTGTCGGGCAGAAAGTGCACCTCGGTGCCTCGCTTTTCGGTGTCACCGCTCACCTTCATCGGCGAGACTTCAACCCCGTCCACGGTTTGCAAGATACGGTTTTGCACAAAGCCGCGGGCGAACTCAATCTGGTGCACCTTGTTGTCGCGTCGCACTGTCAAGCGAAGCCACTTGGACAAGGCGTTGACGCAGGACACCCCCACGCCGTGCAAGCCGCCCGAGACCTTGTAGCTGTTCTGGTTGAACTTTCCACCGGCGTGCAGTTCAGTCAATGCAATTTCGGCGGCGCTTCGTTTGGGTTCATGCTTGTCATCCATCTTGACGCCGGTGGGAATGCCTCGTCCGTTGTCGGTAACACTGATCGAGTTGTCGGTGTGAATGGTCACGACAATGTCATCGCAATAGCCCGCCAGCGCCTCGTCAATCGAGTTGTCGACCACCTCGAACACCAGATGGTGCAGCCCTGTGCCATCGGAGGTATCGCCGATGTACATGCCCGGTCGCTTGCGCACCGCTTCCAGGCCCTCCAGGATTTGAATTGCGTTTTCGCCATAGGACTGGCTTGCGTCCTCGAGTTGCACCAACCCTGCTGTGTTTTCAACCGTCATTACAAACTTTTCTAGCTATCGTTCAAATCCAAACAAACCAAAAGCCCAGCCATTTTGGTGTGCGGGCCTTATCTCAGGAAAAATCTTCTAGATGCGCATTGGCATCACGACATACTTGAAACTGTTGTCTTCCGGTATGGTGATCAGGGCTGAGCTGTTGGCGTCGGTCAATTCCAGCTTGACCATTTCCTGCTCCATATTCAAGAGCACATCAATCAGGTAGCTGACGTTAAAGCCAATTTCAATGCTCTGTCCGTTGTAATCGATGTCCATTTCATCGACCGCCTCTTCCTGTTCAGCATTGTTGGAGGCCACGCGAAGACTACCGGGGTCGAGGTTCAGACGTACGCCCTTGAACTTGTCACTGGTCAGGATGGCGGTACGCTGCAGGCTCGATAGCAGAGTCTGCCGGCCCAGAATGATGCTGTTCTTGTGATTTTTTGGGATGACCCGGTTGTAGTCGGGAAATTTTCCTTCGACCAGCTTGGTCACAAACTCCATGCCCTCAAAAACAAACTTGGCCTGATTGCTGGCAAAGCGCATCTCTATTGCCCCGTCAGCGTCGCTGAGCAGGCGCTGCATTTCCAGAACTGTCTTGCGCGGCAGGATGACCTCCTGTTTGGGCACCTCAACATCCAGTGTGGCTGTGGTGAAAGCCAGGCGGTGCCCATCGGTTGCCACCAGACTCAGCTGCTTGCCTTCAGCAACAAACAGGATGCCATTGAGGTAGTACCGGATGTCGTGCACCGCCATAGCAAATGAGACCTGATGCAACAAAGCCTTCAGGGTTTTCTGCGGCACGCTGAATGCTGGGCCAAAGTTGGCCGCCTCCTGCACCAGGGGAAAATCTTCTGCGGGGAGTGTCTGCAGGGTAAATTTGCTTTTTCCCCCTTTGAGGATTAGCTTGGCTTGCGACGACTCCAGGGAAACCGTCTGGTCTGATGGCATGGTGCGCAAAATATCGATGAGCTTGCGCGCACCCACGGTGGTGGTGAAGTCACCGGCATCGCCATTCAAATCTGCGGTTGTACGAATTTGTATTTCAAGGTCACTGGTAGTCAACTGCAAGGCATGACCCGATTTTCGGATCAAGACATTGGCCAATATCGGCAAGGTGTGACGTCTTTCCACAATGCCCGAAACGGACTGCAACACGGAAAGAAGTTTTTCTTGCGTAGCTTTCAAGACAATCATGACACTCTCTCTTAAATCTTTGATTCAAATTAGTCGTAGTAGTTAGAGCAAAGGCTGTTTCTGTGGATAGCTTGATTTTCTCTTGTTTTATCAATCACTTGCGCCGCTTGAGAAACTGTTTGCAGGTCGGTATTGGGTGAGCCCTATGTCTGGCATAAGTCCAGGCAGACAAAGAAAGTTGTGGATAAGTACTCACTTGTTCCATAGTCATCCCCAGGTTTATGCCCTCGTATTCGGAAAAGATAATTTTTCATGGGCACTAGCCTTTGAGGGTTTGTTCCAAAACATGAAGCTGCTGGTTCAGATCGCTGAGTTGCTGGCGCTCGGTACCAATTTTGCGAACCGCGTGCAAGACGGTGGTGTGATCCCGCCCGCCAAACATTTCGCCTATCTCAGGCAAGCTTTTCTGGGTCAGCTCCTTGGCCAGATACATCGCAATTTGACGAGGACGGGCAATGCTGGCTGGGCGCTTTTTGGAATACATGTCGGCCACTTTGATCTTGTAGTAGTCAGCCACAGTTTTTTGAATGTTTTCCACTGAAATTTGGCGATTCTGGATCGACAACAGGTCGCGCAAGGCCTCGCGCGCCAGAGTGATGGATATTTCCTTCTGGTTGAAGCGTGAATAAGCCAGGATTTTGCGTAGCGCCCCTTCGAGCTCACGCACATTGGAACGTACATTTTTGGCAACAAAAAAAGCCACCTCCTCGGGCATCGACGCGCCCTCTGCCTGGGCTTTGCTGATCAGAATCGCGACACGCATTTCCAGTTCTGGCGGCTCGATCGCCACCGTCAGGCCAGAATCAAAACGGGAAACCAGGCGCTCGTGGATATCGGTCAAGCCCTTGGGATAAGTGTCGCTGGTCATCACAATGTGCGACTTTTTAGCCAGCAAAGCCTCAAAGGCGTTGAAAAACTCCTCCTGGGTACGCTCCTTGTTGGCCAAAAACTGAACATCATCGATCAGCAAAAGATCTAGCAGGTGGTACTTGTCCCTGAAGTCGTCAAAAGTCTTGCGCTGATAGGCCTTGACCACATCCGAGACGAACTGCTCCGCATGGATGTAGAGAACTTTCGCGTCCGGTTGATCGGCCAGCATCCGGTTGCCAATGGCATGCATCAGATGGGTTTTACCCAAACCGACCCCCCCATAGATGAAGAGGGGGTTATAAAGCTGGCCCGGGAAAGAAGCCACATGCATGGCTGCCGCACGCGCCATCCGGTTGGCCGACCCCTCCACCAGGGACTCAAAACTCAAGGCCAAATTGATCCGGTTACGCGCAGGCCCAACATTTCTGTCGTCCAAGCCCTCCAGATCTTCCACCAGGTCCTGTGGCTCAGCGTTGTTTGGACGAGAGAAAGACCTCGCCGAAACTTCACGAGGAGTAAGCACCAACTCAAATGCAACGGGCTGGCCATAGGTTTTTTCCAATACGGCACTGATGCGTTGGCTATATTGGGCGCGAACCCAATCCAGCTTGAAACGATTGGCAACAAATAAAGTGATCTTTGCCTGGTCTGGAGAAAACTCGGCCAGGATGGGGCGGATCCAGGTATTGAACTGCTGCTCAGGGATCTCCTGCGCCAGCAAACTGAGACAGGATTGCCAAAGATCGGCGTCAGCCTCCACGGCCTTGGCTTCAAGCGAAAGACCAAAATGTCGATCAGTCATCAATAAAAAAGTGTGGATATTTTAAAAAAACCAGCGCAATAGATTCTAGCTTATCAAGAGTTTATCCACACATTGGGAAAAACACGGATGGCGGTACCCCGAAACAACAGGCGTTGGCCCCAAAAAGCACCGAAAACCACAAGAATGCTTGTACTCGGTGCAGAAATTTAGGATAATCGATGGCTTTTTGCAGGATTAAAGAAAATGAAACGTACCTACCAACCCTCCAAAGTACGCCGGGCGCGTACCCACGGCTTTCTGGTCCGCATGAAAACCCGCGGAGGACGCGCGGTGATCAATGCACGACGCGCCAAGGGACGCAAGCGCCTGTCGGTCTGATAAGTTCAAGCTCAGCCCTTCAAGAGCACTATCAAAGTCGCTCCTTCTCTGCTTTTGCGCTCCAAAGCAACGAGCATTGATCGCACGTGCAACGGCTCAAGACTAAAAGCCAGTTTCAAGCCCTTCGAGCGCAGCCCGCTACGGCCAAAACACCCCACTTCGCCCTGCATCTGATCGAGATTGGGGCAATAGAGGCAACTGCAGAGCCGGAAGAACAAGTCAGTGAAAAACGGACAAGCTCAAGGTTATTGTCCGGGCGACAAAATGGACCGTTGATTGGCGCACTGATTCCCAAACGCTGGGCCAAAAGAGCGGTCACGCGCAATGCCATCCGGAGACAGATTTACCAAGTCGCACAAAAAACCCTGCCGAACCGGGGCGGGCAGGCGGTATTGGTTAGACTGCGCGCTTCCTTGTCGGGCGATGAATTTGAAAGCGCCTGTTCCAAGCATTTAAAACGCTTTGTCCGCAAAGAACTGGAAACACTGATGATGGCCATGCACGGGGAAGAGTCATGATGGCGCGCTGCCTGATCGGGCTGATCAAGGCTTATCGCCTGGTGCTGAGCCCGTGGCTGGGATCCTCGTGCCGCTTTACCCCCACCTGTTCTGCCTATGCCCTGCAGGCGGTGCAAGATCATGGGGCGCTGGCTGGCAGCTATCTGGGCGCCAGCAGGGTGCTGCGCTGTCATCCCTGGTGCGCCGGCGGCCACGATCCAGTTCCCCCCAAAAATGAACTTTTCAAACGCGTGAGCCCGCAGCCAATACAAAAGAAATCACTATGAACGATATCCGCCGCACCATTCTCTGGGTGATATTTGGCTTTTCAATGGTTTTGCTCTGGGACCAATGGCAGTTGTACAACGGCCGCGTCGCAACATTTTTTCCGGCGCCAAGCAACAAACCAGCCGTCAGCGCGCCCATGGCCGAGACGCCTTCGGCCGCGGCGCCAGCGAGCGCAGCACCAGCCAGCCAGCAGATTGCAGCTGCTGAGGCCAAAGCAGAACCCATCAGGCGGGAAAAAATCGAGGTGAGAAGCGATGTGCTTGCACTCAGCTTTGATACAGAGGGGGGCTCACTGGTCCGGGCAGAATTTCTAAAGCATAGCGACGCCAACCAGGCCGACAAAAATTTTGTGCTGCTCGAGCAAAGCAAAGAGCGGGTGTATTTGGCGCAAAGCGGTTTGATTGGCGGAAACTTCCCAAACCACAAGACCTTGATGACCCTGGCATCTGGCCCGCGCGAGCTCAAGGAGGGCCGGGATCAAATCGAGCTTCGTTTTGAGTCGCCAGAGATGGGCGGTGTAAAGCTGGTCAAAACCTACATTATCCAGCGTGGGCACTATGACCTGGCAGTCAAACATGAACTGATCAACAAAGGCGTAAACCCGGTGGTGCCCCAGCTGTATGTGCAGTTGGTGCGAGATGGCAATAAGCTAGCTGGCGAATCATCGTTTTACTCCACATTCACTGGGCCGGCTTACTACACCGAGGCCAAAAAATATCAAAAAATAGAATTTAGCGACATCGAAAAAAACAAATTTGAGGTCGATAAGCAGGCCGACAATGGCTATGTCGCAATGGTGCAGCATTACTTTGCCAGCGCCTGGTTGATGGCCAAAGGCATACAGCGCGAAATCTTCATGCGCAAAGTGGACACCAATCTGTATGCGGCAGGCATGATCGCCACGGTGGGCGAGCTTGCACCTGGCGCCAGCAAGACGATGGACGCCACTCTGTTTGCGGGACCGCAAGAAGAAAACCGGCTGGAGGCCCTGTCACCCGGGCTGGAATTGGTGAAAGACTATGGCTGGTTGACCATTCTGGCCAAGCCACTTTACTGGCTGTTGGACCAGCTCTATAAACTTCTGCACAACTGGGGCTGGGCGATCGTGGCCCTGGTGGTGGTGTTGAAGATCGCCTTTTATTGGCTCAACGCCAAGGCCTATGCCAGCATGGCCAAAATGAAGGCGATCAACCCACGCATCATGGAAATGCGCGAGCGCCTCAAGAGTAACCCGCAGCAGATGCAGCAAGAGATGATGAAGATCTACCGCGAGGAAAAGGTCAATCCCATGGGCGGCTGTCTGCCAATCATGATCCAGATCCCGTTCTTTATCGCCTTGTACTGGGTCTTGTTGTCCAGCGTCGAGATGCGCAATGCGCCCTGGATTGGCTGGATCCAGGATCTGTCGGCAATGGACCCTTACTACATCCTGCCATTGCTGATGACACTGACCACCTTGCTACAAACTGCCCTGAACCCGGCCCCGCCGGATCCGATGCAGGCTAAGATGATGTGGTTGATGCCGCTGATATTCAGCGTCATGTTCTTCTTCTTTCCGGCCGGGCTGGTGCTGTACTGGTTGACCAACAACATCTTGTCGATTGCTCAGCAGTGGCTGATCAATACCCGCATGGGCGTGCCGCCTCAGTTCAACCTACCCAAATTCAAATAAAGGCTGGTGCAACAGCACCAGAGGGCCGGCGAGAGATAGCGTCCGCAGACGGGTGGCGGGTGCGGATAATTCATCCATCATGTCTTCTGCCCAACA
>Ga0129333_10007385_pt1 | contig 10369 bp, 4 predicted proteins | sample CPB6_08_DNA_FD_94474 | JGI IMG/M metagenome (GOLD analysis project Ga0129333, IMG submission 94474) | Freshwater to marine salinity gradient microbial communities from Chesapeake Bay, USA - CPBay_Sum_0.6_0.8_DNA | ecosystem: Environmental > Aquatic > Marine > Coastal | place: USA: Chesapeake Bay...
CATAGACATCGCTGGTACCATTCTGTGCTTTTTCTAAAAGCAGAAGAAAACAGTACTAGTTTATATCTCGATCAATACGGGCCTAAACTATATGCTTGCCCGACCCGAATTCAAAGCAGTGAACATTTTGTTGCAGCAAAGACAAATAAGATTGTTTATTTTCCTGCCCACATACCTTGGGGCATAACATCAAACTCTTCCGACCAAGACTGCATTATTTGTTGCAATAGTTTTGTGATAAAACAATAAAAAGAAAGGGGCCTTTCGACCCCTTTCTAAACTCCCCATCTCGAGAATTGTTATACTACTACGTACTTGTAGTGTACAGTTGCTACTAAGCTACCGCCTGTTACAACAGAAGCTGTTGTACCATCGCTTTGCTTGAACTGTACTACAACACCTGCATTCTTTGTAAGTGTTGTATCACCATCTAGTTCAATAATATATGTACCTGCTGTACCTGCATCAGCATCGTCGGCTGCAACTAGTGTTGTACCGCTACCACCATTTTCCTTAACTAGGATATGGTTGAAGCTACCACCACTGAATGCTGTACCTACCTTAATTACAACCTTGTCAACATAGTATGTACGGTTGCTTACATTTGGTACTGTACCAACTGTGAAGCTGCTTGCGCTGCTGTTAGCAGTGAATGTACCGCGAAGTAGTAAACCATCACCACCGTTGTTAGCAACATAATTAACTACCGCTGCTGAAGTTGGAATTGTTGTATCATTGTCGTTGTTAGCAATGCCATCAGCTTCGTTTACAAACTTGGTAATTGAAATACTGTTGCCAGTATCTGTTAATGTGCCAAATGCAACATCGCCTGTTACGCTAAGGTTACCACTTGCTGTTAGATCACCTAGTGTCAAGTCTTCAGTGCCTAGGCTCCATGTATTAGAAGGTGTATAAACAATCTGCTTCATGCTGCCACCAACGTTAGCTTCAAAGCCTACGTTAGCACCAGTTGTACCATTGCTGTTTACACGGAAGATTGCATCAGCAGTCTGAACAGTTGTTGAATTAACAATTGTTTGTGTACCTTGTACAGTTAAGTTACCAGTGATAATCGCATCGCCGTTAACATTGACCGTAGCTGCGGTAATGTCGTTTGATAGTAGCGAACCAGTAACAGAAAGGTTATTCTGAATTGTTACATTGCTTGGTAAGCCAACAGTTATTGTTTGACCACTTACGCTGGTTTCAACTTCATTAGCTGTACCAGCAACGGTTAATGTTTGACTGTCTAGGTCAACACTGGCTGTACCAGTGTCACCAGCAATATCTAAGTTAGTTGCACCTAGTTGTGCATCAACATAACTCTTAACTGCGGCTGTTGTTGCTACTGAGGTGTTGTTTGGTGTAGCAAATGTACTGTCTGTTGACCAATCAGTGATTGTTACAGCACCGTCGTTTAGACCACCAAATGCAACGTTACCGCTGAAGCTACCATTAACAGCACCAGTTAGAGAACCACCTGACAATGTAGCGGTGCCATCTTTTAGCGCACCTGCTTGTACATTACCACTGAATGTTCCATTAACTGCACTTGTGATGTTGCCATCTGTGATTGTTAGTACACCGTCAGTGAATGAATCAGCTGTCATTGAACCGCTGATTGAAACATTAGGTGTTAGCGCAAATGTAACGCTGTTATTTGCAATTGTTGTTTGAATTTGGTTTGTAGTACCAGCAAAATCTAGTACTTCACCTACATTAACTGTATCGTTAGCGCCAACGTCACCGCTGATATCAAAGCTGGTTGAAATAGTTACATTACTTGCTGCTGTTAGTCGACCTTGTGCATCAACAGTAATTTGTGGAATTTGTGTTGCGCTACCAAATACACCAGCGGTTACTGCTGTGTTGTCTAGGTTAACTGTGATACTGTTGTTAGCAATGGTTGTTGTTAAACCAACACCACCGGCTACAGTTAGTGTTTCACCACCGTTAACGGTATCTGCACTACCAACATCACCTGCAATACCAAAACTTGTTGAAATAGTAATGTTACTTGCGGCAGTAATACGACCCTGTGCATCAACAGTAAATTGTGGAATTTCTGATGTGCTACCATATACACCTGCTGTTACAGCGGTGTTATCTAAGTTAACTGTTACAGTATTAGCTGTTACTGCTGATGTTAGACCAACACCACCTGCAACAGTTAGTGTTTCAGTTAGCAAGTTAATGCCATCTGTACCACTATCACCTGCAATGTTTAATGTTGTTGCAATATTAGCATTACTTGCGGCAGTTAAACGACCCTGTGCATCAACGGTGATGATTGGAATCTGCGATGTACTACCGTAAACACCTGCTGTTACCGCAGTATTATCTAGATCAACTGTTACTGCATTAGCTGTAATTGTTGATGTTAAACCAACACCACCTAATACGCTTAGTGTTTCACCACCATCAATTCTTGTTGCACTACCAGTATCACCTGCTAAATCAAAGAATGTTGAAATTGCAATGTTGCTGGCTGCTGTAACACGACCTTTTGAATCAACTGTGAATTGAGGAATATGTGTAGAATCACCATATGTACCAGCAGTTACCGCAGTATTAGCTAGTGTTAGTGATAAGTTAACATTGGCATTACCATTATATGCTACTGCTGATGCACTAGCATCGCCGTTAGCACTAAAATAAGTTGTTGTGCTTAATGATGTAGCACTACCTGAAATTTTACCAAAGATTGTATTAACTTCAACGTTTGCAAGTTGGAATGTGGTATTTGATGTATCAATATACACACATGCATCTGGTTCAGGAACATAGCCTTGGAAGAACTTCCAACGACCATCGCTTGCATCACGGAACAAGCCAGTGTGAGCATATGTGCCGTCGTTGTAATTACCCACAAAACCTAGATCTGGGTTAGAAACATTACTATTGGAATTGAGATAAATCATATTATCTTCAATACTCAAGTTTGTTGCACTAAGTGTTACAACATTACCGCCAACAGTTAAGTTACCATCAATTTGTAAATCGCCGTCGGTTGTAATTGAACCGTTAGCATGTAGGTTGCCGCTGATAATTGGATTGCTAACTAGGCCAACTGTAACTGTATTATTTGTTACAGCGGTTTCAATTTCATTTGCTGTACCGCTAACAGTTAATGTTTCACCAACATTAAATGTGTCTGTACCGGTATCACCAGCAATACCAAAGCTAGTTGAAATGCTTACATTGCTTGCGCTTGTAACACGACCCTGTGCATCAACTGTAATTTGTGGAATTTGTGAAGTGCTACCATATACACCTGCTGTTACAGCAGTATTGTCTAGATCAACTGTGATACTGTTATTAGCAATGGTTGTTGTTAAACCAACGCCACCTGAAACTGATAATGTTTCACCGCCATTAACGGTATCTGTACCACCAATATCACCACTAATAACAAAGTTTGTTGCTACTGCAATATTACTTGCTGCTGTAACACGACCCTGTGCATCAACAGTAAACTGTGGAATGTTTGTTGCACTACCGTATACGCCTGCTGTTACCGCAGTATTGTCTAGGTTAACAGTTACAGTATTTGCAGTTACGGCTGATGTTAGACCAACACCACCAAGTACATTTAATGTATCAGTTAGTAGATCAATTCCATCGGTGCCACTGTCACCTGCAACATTTAATGTTGTTGCAATTGAAATGTTACTTGCTGCTGTAATGCGACCCTTTGAGTCAACTGTGAACTGAGGAATATTTGTTGCGCTGCCATATGTACCTGCTGTAACTGCTGTATTAGCTAGTGTTAGCGATAGGTTAACGTTGGCATTGCCTTGATATGCAACTGCTGATGCACTAGCATCGCCTGAAGCACTGAAATAAGTTGTGGTTGTTAGAAATGCGGCACCACCAGTAATGTTACCAATAAATCCTGATGTTGCTTGAATCCATGTACCTGTAACATTAGCTGCACTAGATGCGCCAATAACTGTACCGTTAATTGCACCGCCTGTGATTGCAACATTGTTGGCTGCTTGGGTAGCAAGGTTACCAAGTCCTAGGTTAATTCGTGCATTTGCTGCATCGCCTGCGCCAGTACCACCGTTAGTAAGCGGGAGAAACCCACTAACGAAACTGGTATTAGCTAAATCAATATTGCCAACGGATGCAACACCACCGGTCCATTTTTGAACGCCTGTTGAGCTGCTAAAGTCCTGCCCGGTACCACCATAAGCAGCACCAATAATACTACCGTTCCACGTACCAGAAGTAAGAGTACCAACTCTCAAATCTTCTAGTGTTGTGCCATCGGCTTGTGTTAGATCAAACCTACCGTTCGCGCTGTCGTATTTTAAGCGTCCACCGCTCTTGCCCATTTGGACATCTGCTGCCAAACCCTTGATACCAAAATTCTTAATATCAGCCATTTTCAGACTCTCCCAGACTTGTTATTGAATAGCTATTGCTGTGTTTATTTATCAATCTTTAGACATAAGTTAGCTTTACAGTCACGTTGCCTGCTGACGCTTGATAGTGATTGCAACGCACTCTAATTTGTAAATCTTGGCTGTTTGAAGCAGGATAAACATATTCCGGATTTACATAAAATTCAGTAGTATCTGTTAAATCGTTTGCGCTTGAGGCTACGAATTGTGCAGGTTGACCTAGCACGCCAACTTCAATGTTAGGAATAATGTTGCCTGAATAGCCGCTAAATGCAGTATGAACATCAAAACTTACGCTGGTAATTTTACGTCCTGGACTAATATTACCCAATAAATTTGTAGTACTATTACCAAAACCTACGGCTGGCATAGTAAATGTTGTGGTCATTGTTTTAGCATCAGTGGTAGCACTATCTGCGTTAGCTACCTGTACCCAAGCACTACCGTTATAAACATATAAGCCCCATTCACCGGTGCCTGCATTTAGAACATATGCTTGATCACCTATTTGCGGGCTCAGCGCATCTCTAGCAGCAATATTTGCTACCACAGTAGTTCCTGCGCTTCTTAGGCCACGCTCAATGTTCATAGCCAACGGGTACATACCATTATGCCCACTGGCTGCTCCTGTACCTACACGGAAAAATTCTGTGCCTTCGTAGATTAAAATTTCGCCGCCATCGGATCTAGCCAGCACTAATTTTCTTGCACCTGTTGCACTAGTTGAAGCAGGTAGTCCTGAAACATTACCGGAACCAACAAAACCATAGCCATTAGTATCTGCATTACCGTTAGTGATAGTAATCGCATTGCCATTTGCTTCCGACAATGTTAAAATTGTTGATGTTGATGTAGCTGTTAAATTAGCTATATTGGCTGCATTAATATCAGCGGCCATATCAACTGGGACACCCACTGACAATCCATAAGCAGCTTGGCCTCCGGTATCAGTGGTAAAGTTAATTAGAGTATTTCCGCTACCGCTGTTTATGTAAGCACTAAACGGAACAAAGCCGCCAACTAGTCCATAGATTGTGTTGCCCGCATCACTTGAAATAACAGTTGGTGTTGGTACACTGGAAGCAGTTACATAATGGTTACTGGTGTTTGCATTTATGGTTGATACCAGTTGGTTAAGATTAGCATTGGCACCACCTGTGCCTGCAAATGTAACAATGGTTCCGTTTAATGCAATTTGATGACCATCAGGAACTGTTGGATTATCAACTGTGCCTTCTATCTCAGTGGCAATAGCATCTTGTATCTTTAAGAAAACAATTTTGCCAGTGGTGTCACTAGCAGTTAAGTCTCCATCAGTATCTAAATAGATATAATCGCCTTGCGTACCTGGAATGCTAGGCTCAAAGTCGATGATACGATTGTTAGGCGATATCATAAAGAAGTTTGGTCCTGGACCGGTTTCAATTACAGTACCAATCATCTTGTCCATGGTAGTTGTATTAGCTACAGAAAAACCATTTGCTGTTACAGCAATAACATCGCCTTTGCTAAACCCGTGACTGTCTTGTTCAAGTACATAGTTTAGTAGAGGATTTAAATATTGAAACCTACTCATTACTGTAGGATAAAAGTCTGTGCTTACAGTACCCGGTAATGGATCAAGTAATGGCAATCCGTTTTCATTTAAACTAAAAACTACTGCTGAGCCCGTATTAAAAATACCATTACCAGTAGCACTCTTAAAAGTATTATAGCGTAACCAATCTTCAACAACACAAGTAACTGTGTTTGCAGTCTTTGATGTAATGCTTACAATTTTAAGACACTGGCCACTAGTAGCACCTGCGATCCAGTCACCTACAACAATATCTAAACCATTGTAAGTAAAGTCATCGCGAGTTAAGTGACTACCATGTGTTTGTGCTGTTACGCTAAAAGTAACAGTCCATCGATAATATTTTTTTGTTCCTACACCTGAATACCATAGGTCGCCTGTGCCATTTGCATAATCCCAATAGCTTTCGCCTGCAAGACTGGATACAGAGACAGGCAGAACTTTGTTGGGAATGTTTAATCTAATCTGGCTAGATTTGTAATTAATTAACGCCATGTTAATCCTTAATCATACATCACAAACTGGATCCATGCATGGGTAGTAGTACCAAATGCACGACTGGCTCCTGTTTCAGCTTCTCTAAGTTTTAGTTTTACAACGGTATTGCTAGTCGCTCCATCAAACGCTGTGGGAGATCCTGCTGAACCACCACCTGGAATTTCTCGTTGACCCATTGTAGTTTCTAAATGCGATATTAGATATTTGTTATTGGTTCTATCGTAACCATAAAGCATAATTGAACCCGGTGGGTAATAGTAGCCTGTGAAGTTAATAGTACATTCACCACCGCTGGCGCTGTCAATTGTAACTGAACTTATACCATCTGATAAATTGCTAGTGTTTGCTAGTGTGCCAGTTGTGCTATAATTTAACTTAAATCGTTGGATGGTCGCACCACCCCCGCCGCCTCCGCCACTAACTGAAACGTTACTTACACTGGTTACGCGACCATATGTGTCAACGGTAATTTGTGGAATTAATGTGGCACTACCATAAGTCTTAGCACCGGTGCTAACAACACCGCTTGTTAACGCTATATTGTCTGCGTTTACAGTAATACCTGCGCCTGCACCAACATTGAGTGTAACTGTACCGGTAGCACCGCCATCAATTAAACCATTGCCTGCTGTAACGCCCTCGATGTCGCCTGAGCCGCCTGCACTAATAGCGATGTTGCTTACGCCAGTGATTCTACCAAAAGAATCAACTGTAAACTGCGGCATTGTGGTAGCATTACCATAAGTGCCGGCTGTTACGCCTGTTGCAGTTAAACCTACTGCTGGTGTAAATGTGAATACACCTGTTACATTACTATAGGTTAATGAGCCATTACCGCTAGGACTATTTGATGTTACACTTATGTTTGATAACTGTATACCACTGGCGCCAGCGGCGCCGCGCACATTACCGGCATCCACAGTAGAAGCATTGCTTAGTGTAATTATTAAATTACCGTTACCGTTTACACTGGCAGTTGAAATATCCACACCGTTAATACCAGCGTTACCCTGCGGGCCTCGAATGTTACCAACGTCTTGGGTTGATGTATTGCTGTAGTTAAGAACTAGGTTACTGCTTACTAGACTTACACTGGTAATGCCTACACCAGCGTTACCTTGATCACCTTGCGAACCTTTAACATTACCAGCATTAATATATGTGCCGTTTACAAGTCCAATAATTAGATTGTTATTACCTGCTACAGTAGCATTAGCAATACCCGCATTACCATCGCCCGCTAAACCTTGTGTACCCTGTGGCCCGCGAACATTACCTGCATCAATTGTAGCTGCATTACTTAAGGTTAGTAATAAGTTAGAACCAGAAATACTTGCACTAGATACGCTAACACCTTGTGGACCAGTATTACCCTGAATACCTTGTTGACCAATTACATTTGATAAGTTAACATTTGAACCGTCATATAACAAGTATGTATTTGACACAAGGCTCATTGACGGTCTATTTGTTAGACTTGAGTGGTTACCTGTAAATGCCACTGTAGCCAATGTTGAGTTGCTGTTGTTTAGAGCGTTAGCAATTTCGGCTAGTGTGTCAAGTGCTGCTGGCGCCCCAGCAGTAAGATTATTAATTTGTGTGGTTACATATGATTGTGTTGCATAGTTATTAACAGATAGATAAGACGCAACATTTGAGTTACCGTAGTTACCTGCTGCATTCGCTAGCCCAGCATCAACATAAGCCTTCATATTTGTATTGGCTGTGTTGACGTAGGTTTGGGTAGCATAGCCGTTAGCAGTTAGATATGCCGCTACATTTGAATTTCCATAATTGCCTGCAACATTTCCTAACGCAGAAGTTAAATTAACTGAGCTATTGCTACCACTGATTGTAATAATGTTGCCGTTTAAGCTCAATGTTTGAGCATCAGTATCAGAATCTTTTAGAACACTTAGGTTAACGGAATTACCGCTGCTAATTGAAAGTACATATGTTGAAGCATTCCAGCTTAGGCTTTGTGTAACTGCTGAAATGTTAGCAGGTGTGAATGTAAATACACCTGTTGAGTTGTTATATGTTAGAGCACCGTTACCGCTAGGTGCGGCAGTAGACACGCTGAAGTCAGTTAAACTTAGGTTACTGTTACCTGCACCACCTCCAGCGGCCATATTACCTGCTTCAAACTTGCTGGTACTACTGTTCCAAATTAGTACTTGACCGTTTGCGATACCCGAGGCATCAACATCGTTTAGATCAGCTAGATTAATAGTTCCTGTGTCTAAAGAGAAAGTAATAGTATCAGCATTGGCCTGTGTGGTAATTGTAATACCAGAACCAGCAACAAGAGTCAGTGTGTCCTCAGCACGGTCAGCACTAACTGTGGTCTGGCCAGCTACAAGGATGTTTGCAAAACCTAGGGATGATCCATTGCCGCTAGCCCCTGCGCCAGATACTGCCACAGTATCGACGTTTTGAATTCTACCATAAGTGTCAACCGTAATTCTTGGAATAAGCGTAGCATTGCCGTATGTGCCTGATGTTACACCAGTAGCAACAAGATTTAGTGTTGCGTTTGAGTTATTACCTGTGCCGCCTGTGACACTAATTTGACCTGCTGTGCCGTTAACATTACCAACAAATGAATTGGTAATTGTTGTAGCTTGGGTTGCTGTTACTAGTGTTGGTGTTACACTTGTGATTTGACCTTTGCTGTTTACAGTGATGACAGGAATATAACTAGTATTGCCCCATGTACCCGATACATTGGCGATATCAGTAATATATACACCGTTTGTGTTTGATGTTAAACCGCCACTTGCACCAGCAACTACATTAAGTGTTAGCGCACTTTTACTAATACCATTCCCTGCGCTATAAACGTCAACGGTACCCGGACGCCATTTGCCGGCTGCTGAACTATAAATTAATGCTTGTCCGCCACTGGGCAAGTAAGCACCACTGGTTTGAATATCATTTAAATCATTAAGTTCTGCTGAAGCAAAGGAAATTCCGGTTTCGTTAGCATTAACGCGAAGAAATGTTAACGCCTTGCCGGAATAATCAGAGGGGGTATCGTTTAACTCAATTAATGTATTAGCCATCGTTGTTCCTACCAGCAGTGATATCTAAGCTGTTATTAACAACTATTTATCACTTTAGCTTGATAGGATAACTCTGCTAATTTGTCCGTAGGAAGGATCGTATGTGGTGCCATCACCTACATGTTCGCGGTCCATATACACTCTAATAAATGTAAAGTTTCCGCTAAAACTATAGGCTTCACTGCCTGCTGCGGGGTCGTTTGCGTTGAACTGAACAAATCCGGCTTCATTAAAAGAAGTGCCTAGTGTGGTTGATGGTACAACATCAAACCAATCACTTGCTGTTGGATCTAGCGAAAGGGTAGCCTGAAGTCTTAAACGGCCTACAAATTGATTGTAGATAACTTGAATAGTATGAAAACCATCGGTATAGCCGTAATAACTATCACCTTTTACTACGGTAGAGTATTTGTTCATTTCGGTGCCTGTGGCACTCAAAATAGTTACACTTCGACGGTTGATGCTCATTTAAAATCCCCTAGTCCTTTTAAGTATTTATCATTTTTGATAAAGTATACATTTGGTGATACGAAAGGTCCAGTTGTTGTGCATCATTTTTAGAAATGGATAGTACTGATTAAATTCATCTAATTTAGTATAAAACTCCACGCTGCTATGTCCCGTGGGAAAATGATTATTAATTTTTAATGCATAATCCGGAATACTATCACCTAATGCTGTTAATAGTTCTGCATGACATGCAATACGCTCATCTTTTCTAAGACTCACTGTGGATCTATAGGGCATAAATGCATAAACTTTTGCATCATATTTGTTGTACCAATAGGATGACCTCGGCTCAACATTATATTCTCTAGCCC
>Ga0129333_10007386_pt1 | contig 10369 bp, 10 predicted proteins | sample CPB6_08_DNA_FD_94474 | JGI IMG/M metagenome (GOLD analysis project Ga0129333, IMG submission 94474) | Freshwater to marine salinity gradient microbial communities from Chesapeake Bay, USA - CPBay_Sum_0.6_0.8_DNA | ecosystem: Environmental > Aquatic > Marine > Coastal | place: USA: Chesapeake...
ATGAAATAGTCGAATGGTATGGCGTGACCAATGGTAGCAGTACTACGGATGCCAGTGGTGTTGTTACTGTAGATCTTGCTGCTAGTGGTAATGTTGCTCCGGGAGCTCATACATGGGATTTTGGTGGAAGTAAAACCAATAATTCACCAAAGCATAGCGTTACAGTGATTGAACTATGTGTGCCAATTTATGTACCTACAGTTGTTAAAGAAACAGAAATAGTTAAGATTGAAATTCCTACTATTATTCAAACTGGTTTGCCTGGTACCCCTGGTACCCCTGGATCTACTACCTCTACAACCACCCAAGCCCCAATTGATGACTCTACTACACCTAGTTTTGAACCAGGATACACTCTGACTCCTAACAAAACAGAATACAATGAAGGGGAAACCATTGAGTGGACCATTAGTGCTAATCCATTATCTAGTGTAACTTATCCCAGATTTTTTAGAGCAGTAGTTCAAAATCCAAAATCTGCTGAACCGGGCATAACCAGTGGTGACTTTGTATCCACTGTAGCAGGAACTGGTTCCTCTACTACCTCACAGACTGGTTCCTCAACTACCTCACAAACGTCAGTCTGGGATACTTTGACCTCTACTACCACACCAATAATAGCAGCTGATTTTTCATTTTCACCCTTTAATCCCAGGCCAGGTGAGACTGTGCAATTCGTTGATCAGAGCATAGGGAATCCTGTAAGTTGGTCATGGGATTTTGGCAATAATGGCAGTGTAGAAAGCACTGATAAGAATCCCACCTATAAAGCACCTTCTACGGGCACGTTCCCTCAGACGTTTGTCATTAAATTAACTGTAAAAAATGTCGTAGGTCAGAGCAGCACTCTGATTAAAAGTATATCGGTTGTAAATCAGGCAACTACGGTGGCTGCTCCAGTGGCTGACTTTACTTTTACTCCTGACACTGGTCCTGCGCCTTTAACTGTAAATTTTTATGACACCAGTCAAAATAATCCCACATCCTGGTCTTGGGAATTTAGCACTTTAACGCCCAGTACATTACAAAATCCCCCAGCACAGACCTATTCGGTACCTGCTTCATATGGTGTAAAACTCACTGTAAGAAATGCAGCAGGCAGTAGTTCAATAACCAAGACTGTGAATGTAACTGCTTCCATTGGAGCAATGGCACCTTCAGATAAAGATTATACAGAAAAAACTATTTTACTGTCCGGGCAAGGTGAACAAGTTTTACCATTCAAGTGGAATACTATTACTAGAGCTGATTTGCTGACAGAAGGCAATGAAAATCTTACGGTAAATTTATATAGCTGGGCTGCTAGCCAAAATCCAAATAATACTTTAAGAGCAACTGCCAGTGTTACAATAGTGGATACTAGCAAAAACAAAGAACCATTTTATAAAATTTCTGCTTCGCCTACCACAGTAAATGAAAATGCGACCATACAAATAACCATTGAAACTGACGATGATATACCAGAAGCTGGGCGTAATTTCAAAGTTGTTGCCAGTGGAACCAATGTCACTGCCAGTGACTTTACTGGCAATAAATTAGAATTTGGTCCTGTGGTATTTACTGCTAGTCCAGGTACCATGAATGTTGGTATAGCACAAGATAACTTAATGGAATTAGACGAAGTAGTAACACTAAAACTTTATAGTTGGGTAGGTGCTGTACAAGATTCTACACTACGAGCAAGTACCACATTTACAATAACACAACCAAAAACCTTACCAACAGTTACCGTGCCAAGTCAAGTTTTTGTTAACCAATTGATACCATTTGAAATCAGTGGTGGGCTGCCAGGTGATCAGGTAGTTGTTTCTAAAGATGATGATGTTATAACTGGAGTAGTGCCTTCTAATCCATTTAACCTTAACGACAGCGGTTCATTTCCTGCAACCAGCAACGGTCGTCTGCCAGGACAATCAACAGGAGGGTATAAATTCAAATTCTGTTTCGACGGGTTAGAAGAATGTGTGACCAAGGATGTGGTAGTTGTACCTAACTCAGCTTCTTTAGAATTGAAAGTGACCACACAAGGAACCAATGAAACTAAAACAGGATTTCCTCTATGTGCAAGCATAACAGGTAGTGTAGGAGACAAAATTACTTTATATGCTACCATAGATCCAGTTAGCACAGCTATATTACGTGAAGTTAAAACTGTTACACTAACAAAAAATTCAGAAACTTTTTGCGATATTGTTACTCCAAATAAACCGGGTATTTGGCGTATAGAAGGACGCAGAGGTGGAGATAAGGCTGCCGACGATATCAATATTACTAGTGCAACCGGTACCGGTGAAACAACAACTGTGACTGCACCAGGTAATACCGGCACAGGCACGCCTGGTGCTGTCAATTGTCCAAGATTGATAAGTTATACTAAATTAGCCAATGGTAATTTAGATTTTACAATTACCGGAGACCCTGTTCCTAATGTTGTAGAAGTAAGAATAAGTCCAATTGCAGCAGGTACTAGCAGTTATAATAACTATGACCAAACCACTGTATTCAAATGGCCAGATTTTAACACAATGCGGGACAATAATACCAAAGGCACTGTTGATTTACAAAGATATATTGCTAGAAATCTTAACTATGCTGTAAGATTTATAATTTATGGTCCGGGCACATGTAGATATGAATCTGGCAGTGGCGGGTCTAGCATTGGAGACTATAAGATAGTATCACAAGATACAGCACAGTTGTCTGGTTTGGGTAGTGTGGTGGCTAGTGGTCTCACTAGCCAAATGACCTCAGCTGGAATGATAGAAAACAGATATGATGTATTTGCTACTTTCCATTCAGATGGTTCTGTGTCTTATGGCTGGATAAGTGCCCCAGGAAAATATCCAAGATTACAGTGGACCACAATAGTTGCGATTGGAGCTGGAAACAGCTTTGAAATCAAAGCAACTGTTACTAATAATAATAAAGCAGTATTAAATGGTTCGTTTAATTCATGGATAAGTCTTTCTCAAGATAGAACATGGACAATGAACAAAGGTATTCCTTTAAAGACCTATCCTAGTGCAGCAATTAAATTAGAATTTAGAAAGTCTGGTAGCACTACCATAGCAAAAACAATGACTATCAATTTTAATGCATGATAAATGAATGTTACAAATATTAATAATAGGATTGCTGCAAATTTACATTTGAATACAGACTATCAAAATGCTTTAGTTGTGAATGGCAACCTTCCAGAGGGAATATCATTGACCTTGGATGGTATTTTAATTGGTAAACCTATTATAGCTAATGTGTATAGTTACATCAACGAATACAACTATAATTTTACCATACAAGCAAACAGTATATCAAGTGGTGCAGTTTATAACGATACGTATACCCTAGCAGTTACCAAAGGTATAGCACAAAATGAAAATGATATAACAGCTAGAATTACAAATCTTGGTAACAGGTATAGCATAAACCTAATTAATCAAACTGGTCAGTCAGGTACATGGCAGCTGGCATCTGGTATACTTCCACCAAACACATCCTTTAATTCAAATGGTTCAATCGATGTCAATACCGATTACAATTTACTACCTTTTCTTCGTGAACAATTTGTAGATGCAACGTTATACCATTCGCCACAAAATATTAAAGAATGGAATAAATGGTTAGAATTATGGTTACAAGAAAACAAAAAATTTGATTACAGTTTCACAGTGGAATGTGTAGATGCCAACAATTCGGTATTAATTGCTTATAGTTTACGTATCATTCATACCTTACCCCCTTTAACTGGTTACTTTGAAAAATATGCCAATCAATTGAGAGTAGATCCTACTCAAAATTACTACTTAATATTTGATTCACAAAATCAAGCTATAAACTGGGTTACTGATGCTAACCTTGGTATCATGGATAATGGCACCGTAAGTGAATTATCTTTATTAGCTCAAACTAAAAATTCTGCTCTAGTCTACTATTCTATGAAACCAATTCAGTATTCAAGATTACCGCAAGGTCTTACTCTTAATAGAAATGGTAATTTAATGGGGAGAATAAGTTTCCGAACACATATGGATGATCCTGCTAATGTACCAAATAGTAACATCTATGAATTTACTGTTAGAGCTTATACAAAAAATTATAGAACTTATAGCGATAAAAAATTCACATTGACCATAAACAGAAAATATTCTCAACCACTGGATAATATATGGTTATATGCCATGACCGGTATAGAAAATAGATTTAGTTTTGAAAGATTAGTCACTTTACTAAAAGGGTATGATAGTTTTATATATAGGAATAGAGATCCAAGATTTGGTGTAAGCCAGCGTATAAAAATTTTATTTGCTGTTGGTATACAGGCCAAGAGCATACCGCAATATGAAAATATATTATTAGCCAATCACTATGATAAAACTTTGACTTTTGACCAAGCCAGGATAGCCTATGCATTAGGACCAAATCTTGAAACACAATATGAAGTAATTTATTTTCCAGTGATAGATCCAAAGACCGGAAGGTCTTCTATTAACACTACATCGACACCAACAGTAGAAATTAATTTAAAAGACAAGATTCTAAATTATTATGTAAAAGATGGTCAAACCTTTTATAAACTTACTCCAAACACATTAGAAAACATGCAGGCTGTATTACGTGCCCAAGTTGGAACTAATACGCTGGATCTTATGCCTAGATGGATGACCAGTATCCAACCCATAGAAGGCCGTACTGGTGTTTTTTCTGCACCAATTGGTTTCATCAGTGCTTTTGTATTGTGTTATTGTCGTGCAGGACAAGCAAATAAAGTCTTGTCAATAATAAACAATTATAATTTTAATCGAATCGAATTTACGTTTGACAGATATCAACTTGAAAATCAGCATAGTGTTTATTACAGAAATTCTGTATTTGTACCAGGTAGTAATGTAACTTTATTTGATAGCGGCACAACAATTCTTGACAGCAATAGTACTAAAGTAGTAGAAAACATAGAATCCTACTATCACCCAGATTTTGGTAATAAATATCTTAAGTTTCCAAAAAATAATGTATTCCGATGATAGATACAACTGCTATTAATATAAATTTTCCTGCTGCTGGTCAAAACAACAGTAGCCAAGGATTCAGAGATAATTTTGCCGCCATTAAAACTGGGTTGGATATCACTAGCCAATATTTAGGTATAGTTGATGTTCTAAGTAAAACAGTTTTGATAAAAGATGAAAAAAATGGCAGTTCGTTGTTGAATAATGATATGGATTATCACTTTATATCAAGACCGACTTTGAAGGCACCAGGCGGTGAATATATTAACAATGGTATCAGTGGCGAAGTTCTAACTGTGGACTATTACCGAGGCAATTTACAAAGATTTTCGATTAGCACAGACGTAAGAATAAGTTTTATTAACTTTCCCACTGACACTATTTTTGGTACAGTTAAAATTTGGATCACTAATAACGTAGATGCACATAATTTATTCTTACCAGATAATGTACGATTAAGTCAAGATAGTCCATATTATAGCACTAAGATTGTGCCTATGACAACAACAGGTGATTACCTATTTGAATTTATAAAAATTGACAGCGATAATGCTATTTGGATGATTGATCAAAGCAAAACTCCAATACCCATTGCAAGTTATGATAAAGCAGGAATGGTTAGAATAGATGGTGTTAGTCTAGAAGTAGATTCTACAGGATTATTAACTGTACGTTCTGGGTCACCAAGCGATATAAGGTTAAAAAACAATATTGCTACTCTGCAAGATCCATTGGGCATTATACGCAAACTAAGAGGTGTAACTTTTAACTGGATTGATGGTAATTTGCCTAGCCTGGGTGTGATAGCACAAGAATTAGAATCAGTATTGCCAGAATTAGTTAGTACCGACACAAATGGAATGAAACAGGTTGATTACTCAAAACTAGCTGCTGTGTTTATAGAAAGTATTAAACAGCTAGATTTACGAACAGGTACAAGTTGACAACTAAATTCAATAATAGTATACTAATTAAAAGAGGATACTATGACTAAAGCAGACCTTAATCTATACACCGAATTTGTTACTAAAGTAACTAGCGAAACCAGCCGAGATCTTACCACTTTTATGAATAGATTGGATATAATTGATGGTAATTATGATTTTGCCAATAATCAACATGGCCCAAGCGTAAATGTACCTTTGATGTTGACTGGGGCAATGGGTCTATGTTCTGAGTCTGGTGAACTAATGGAAATTGTTAAGAAAATGGTTTTTCAAGGTAAGCCGTTGACAGATGAAACCTTATTCCACATGAAACGTGAATTGGGCGATATAATTTGGTACTGGACAAATATGTGCTCTGCTTTAAACCTAGATCCAAACGATGTTATAGTAGAAAATGTAAATAAATTAAAGTCACGCTATCCAGGAAGTTCATTTAGTGTGAGCAGGAGCGAAAATAGAGTTGAGGGAGATTTATAATGTTTCATCCATTGGCACAAGATATAACCGGACTAACCGACGATGAACTGTATAAGAAATACAATGAACTTAATAGCAAATATATTTCTGCACATAGAATTGGATCAGGTTCTGTTATACAACAAATGTCTATGTTACTGGAACACTATCGTAATGAAATGCGTAATCGCCAAGAAAAATTGTTAAATGAAGCAGGTAAACGCAATAGCAACTTTAAAAACATAATTGACATAAAATGAAGTTTGACCAATTTGGACAATGTTATACCAGTTCAAATTTGCTTGCAGACAATCTATATCAAAATCCAGATTTGGATTTAGCAGGTATACTAGTAACTGATCCAACACAATACAATAATAGTGTTGATACATTACATTGTGATTTTATTAAATTACAACAGTATATACAGCCAGATATATCTGTAGAACAATTCGACCAAAACAATCAACGTAATTGGTACATGCCTCAAGAGTATGTTGATCTAGATATTGCAAAACATGTACTGGGTTTATGTTCAACCTCAACAGAATTACAAAGAGTAGGACAAGAACTATTATTATATCAAGAACGAAATCTTTTTCCGTTACTGTGTTATCTTAAATACTTAGTTGATACCCTTAGGAAAAACCAAATTATATGGGGCGTAGGTAGAGGCAGTAGTACTGCCAGCTATGTTTTGTATCTACTGGGTGTACATAAAATCAATAGCATTTATTATGATTTACCTATTGAAGAATTTTTAAAAGGATAGAACATGGCCAAAATTTACAAAAGTGCGTTAGGACGCCAAGTTGATATGGACCAACTACGCCTAGCTAACGAAGATGTAATTGCTGTGGGCAATATGAAAGTTAATGCCCGAGGTGATGAATTAGGATTTGGTGGGCAGGTTTTAAGAACAAGAAATGATGTAATGAACGAACATTACAAATTACATGGTACTTTAAGTCGTAACGACCCAGAGATTCAGCGTCCAGATGAAACATTTCTTCATGCTAAACCACCAGAAAAGCCAACACTGCGTGGTGCCTTAGCTAATGCAATCTTAAAACCTCCTGTTAAACAATTAGATGATCAAGATGGTGAAAAATGAGTCAAATTTTAACTACACATATTAACAAATTACACGCTTTACATGATTCAGTCTTGGTGACTGAAATGAGTTTCGAAGAACGTCGCAGTGCCGCAGGTATTGTGATTCCGGTTGATGATGGCAAAAGCAGTGGTGTACGTCCACGATGGGGCAAAGTATTTGCAGTTGGTCCAAAGCAGCAACATGTTAAAGAGGGGCAATGGATTTTGGTAGATCATGGAAGATGGACCAGAGGTATCAAAATCAGCATTGATCAAACTGAACATGTGATTAGAAAAGTTGACAACAACGATATTTTATTGGTCACTGATACCCAACCAATGGACGAAACTTTCAGTGACAAAGTCTAACTAATACTGTATAATACAATATTACTTCAAGGAATCATTATGTCAATTAAACAACTGTGGGTGGAAGCCTATCGTCCTACCACCATTGATGGCTATGTCTTTACAGACAGCTCTTTAAGAGAACTAGTTGAACATTGGATCAAAGAAGGCAGTATACCACATATTTTATTATATGGTCCCGCAGGAACAGGTAAAACCACACTGGCGAAAATTATTATCAATTCAGTGGGTTGTGATGAAATTGATGTTCTATATGTAAACGGCAGTAAGGAAGGAAGAAAGATCGATTGGCTTCGTGATAAACTAGACAACTTTTGCAGCACCATGCCTTTTGGTAAATTCAAAGTTGTTATGATCGACGAAGCAGACTACTTGAACAAAGACAGTGTACAACCTGCTATGCGTAATCTAATGGAAGATTATTCAGACACGGTGAGATTTATAATGACTTGTAATTATCATCATAGAATAATTACACCACTGCGTAGTAGATGTCAAGAAATCAATGTTGCTAAAACAGATCAAACTGAATTTACTGCACGTGCCGCTACTGTGCTCATGCAGGAACAAATAGAGTTTGATTTGGATATTTTAGATACTTTTATTCGTGCAACTTATCCAGATTTACGCAAATGTCTAAATCTTTTACAGGCTAACTGTGTAAGCGGCAAGTTAGAAAGCCCAAAAAGCAATAGTGCCAGTACACAAGATTATAAACTAGAAGCAGTAAATTTGTTCAAAGCAAAAAGACAGCGTGAAGCTAGACAGTTAATTTGCAATAACGTTGATGCGAATGAAGTAGAAGAATTTTTTAGATGGACTTATGACAACTTAAATTTGTGGAGTTCAACCGAAGAAGGCAAGGACGAAGCTATATTAATCATACGTAAAGGATTGGTGACTCATGCTAGTTGTGCCGATCCGGAAATCAATTTGAGTGCTACTATAACCGAACTTATCAGTATTGGAAAATAATATGAGTAAACTTTTTCTTGTTGCCTATTACTATCAACGTCCTAGTGAAAAACGAGTGCGTACCAATCGCAGTGGTTGGATGAATAATGAAAAGAACGTGGCTTTTGACGAACAGGTTGCTTTAACAAAAAATTTGAGCAATCGAGATTATGACATGGCAAAAGTAATTCTGGACATGGTCAATAAAAAAGTTATTAAAAACGGCTGGAATACAACTAGAAGTTTTGATGACATGTTTTTGTATTTTCACGAAGGTTATCCACAGTATACCGCAGAAGTCATGCACAAATTAGACTATGAATACTTAGGCAAGATCCTACCTACTTATAAGAAGGAAATTAGCTCAAGTGGCACAATTAGTAGTGTATAAATATTTGAATGAATCCTGCCTTTGCTAAATTACTAAGACAAAAAAAGAAACGAGTTAGAGATCCTAATCTACCACCACCTCCTACGTTGCTTGGTCAAGTTAAGGAATTAAGATTAACCAAAGAAGAAATGGATAGATTAGGATTAGAATTGACTCTAACCAGGCAAAGGCTAGAGCAATTAGAAATTAGAAATCGAAAATTAGAGTCAAGTTTAGAATCATTGCAAAATTGGGTCCGAACCAGATATAGATAATATTGACACAGGTTTAGTTCTTTGCTATACTAGCATTGTCATAAACAAACATTGGTGGTTTAAAATGATCCCTCAATATCAAGAAGTAGTGCGGCTTCCTAATGTAATGAAAAACCGCAATCCATTACGTCAAACTAACAGCAAAATTCTCACATTAGAAACAAGACTAAAAGAGCTACAGTCATATAAGAAATGGCAAAAATTGATTGCCGAGTATCAAAAGAAAGGTGTGCGATTAAATCCTAAGTTGCGTCCACTGGTTAGAATGGTTAAATTAGGTTTAATTTGCATTGACGAAGATATTCAACGTGCTTTAGACAGTAAACATTGTACCTCTATCGCCGATATAGGTAATTTTAGGCCACAATTATTACAAGTAGTCTATTGTATAAAAATTCCCGGCAAGGAAGAATTTCATGCGGTTGATGGTCAACATTCTATAACGTTGCTGTCTGCTTTGATTGATGCTGGTATTTTTGAGGACGAAACAGATTGGAAGGAAGTTGAAGTTCCTGTTTTGTATATTGAAACTGATAGTAGAGCATTTGCCAGAAAAGCATTTGCACTTATAAATGGTAAGGGCAAGAAAAAAATTAGTCCTTGGTATGAGCATAGGACTAAAGTTCTCAGTGTAAGAATTGATAACAGTCTTGATGAAGAAGATGTGATTGCTGAGGCCAAGCAAAGTATCTGTGAAAAATATGATTGTTACCCTGTTGATAAAGAAAGCAATTTTGTTGGCATGCCTGGAACTTTTACACACATGGAAGCTCTCAGTCTAGATTCTAAAGTTTTAGAAATCGCGTGCCGGTGGCACAATAAGTATTTCCATAATGATGAAATTAATGGCAGTTTATGGTTTATTATAGACGATATCCATCGTGCATTTAAAGCAGC
>Ga0129333_10007387_pt1 | contig 10368 bp, 7 predicted proteins | sample CPB6_08_DNA_FD_94474 | JGI IMG/M metagenome (GOLD analysis project Ga0129333, IMG submission 94474) | Freshwater to marine salinity gradient microbial communities from Chesapeake Bay, USA - CPBay_Sum_0.6_0.8_DNA | ecosystem: Environmental > Aquatic > Marine > Coastal | place: USA: Chesapeake Bay...
CAAGGTCCGCTGGGTCGAATGTCTGTGCGAGCATCGGAAGGAATGGTCCTCCTCCGTTGCCGTCGCCGTCGCCGCCGAAATCATTCCCCGAAATGTCGCCGTATCCTTCACCATAATCCGCTGGTTTTGTCTCTGTATATGCCTCCTTCTCCTTTTTGTCGAGCCATTTACGACGTGTTTCTGAAATACACTGCTCGAGAGGCGTAGTCTCGTTGGAACGACCGATATTTTTACCGGCTTCACACTGTCGAAACGCCACCTGCTGCTTTCCGTTGATATATCCATGTGTAATTCGCGAGGCAATCACCGACTCCGCTGACGCCGACGACGACGACGACCGACGAACAACAGCCGCGGTCCATACTTTTATTTTTCCGTTTTTGTCCTGCGCGTATAGTTTTGGAAACGAATGTTCGACAGTGTCCATATTCATGATAACGATACATTCTTCATATACCCGATTTATTACTTCAATTTAATCATGATGACCCAACAAGCGTCATTATAATTTCAAATACTAATTCCATTCCGCTACGCTGCCGGCGTCGATTCCATTTCATTTCATTTCATTCCATTTCATTCGTCCTCATCATCTTCAAAACACGCCGGATCGATTCTAGCCACAATCGATCGTAAAATATAATTCTCCTTCTTTAGTTTATTATTATTTTGAATGAGCGAGAGAATCAAGTATGTCATTTTCTCAAGAATAATTTCGTGTTCTTCTTCTGGACTGACTTCTTCAGGCGGTGTCTCAATAATCGATATCGTGCGTGTCGGATGATTATATACAGTAGTGCCGTCCTCATTTACACTCGTGCTTATTCCTGTCAGTGGACCCCCTCCTGGCGCAGGTTCATCACTTGTTAGAATAATTCGCCCTTTACAATACTCCTTGGCCGCCGTAATGACTGCCTGAACAACATCTTGTGTCTCTTCTGAACGTTTTACATATTTAATGTTGAATGACGCATTATGTTCTTCATTGCCGGTATTCGATGTATTATTCGTTACGACCGTATTTGTGCTAGTCGCCGTCGCCGTCGCCGCTGCCGAAGCCGTCGCAGCCGCTGCCGCTGCCGCTGCCGAAGCCGCTGCCGCTGCCGAAGCCGCTGCCTCCGCCTTTTTCTTTTCCTCCTCCTGAGATTTAAGAATCGCTTGTAATCGCGCTTGTTTACGTCTCTCTAATTCTTCAAGATCCTCCTTCGTGAAATTCGCCGTAGGCTTAAAACTAGTAAGTGGTATTGTAAAAAATGGACTTTTCGTGATATCATCGCTATCTGGCGCAGCCGTTCCACTATTACTAGTATTATTTTTCACAGTCGACGCCGCCCCCGCACCCGCACTCGCACCCGCACTCGCACCCGCTCCCGCACCCGCCCCGCAACGTTTGATATGATTATTTAATCCTCCCTGATGTTTATACGTCTTTCCACATAACGAACACGAAAGCATATGATATTTACTCCTATATACGAAAATCATTCTATATTCCTTTTATCTACGGTCCGGAAACAACCAACTGCGAAACTAATGCCTGTATTGTTTCCTGCTGTTTTTGAAGTAACACCATCATCTCTCGATTCTGTCGCAATAATTCAGAAATTTCCGACGACGACGACGACGACGACGACGACCGCCCAGAATCAGTATCCACCTTCACTTTACATTTCGCAAGATGCGCATGATACCGCCCCTCTTGCTTATACACCTTATCACAATATTCACAACTGAATTCCGGTTCTTTCGCACATACAACACAAACCAAAAACACGATCATCGCATAAAAAGCCTGAAGTTCATCATCGGTTGTTCGTGTTTCTAATTGGTGATGACGACGTTCCATATCAACAACAATCGCATTCTTACATCTTACACCACATTTATTCTTATATCGATTAAGGATATGACATAAAAATATATCACGAGAAAATATAATTAGATACGATGGAGCATCCATATCGAGTTCATTCATCGATCGGATTCGGGTTTTTACAATTATTATGTATGGCGTCGCTCGCATATCCTAGCCCACAACCTCCAGTGTATCATAATACCGCAGTAATACGATTAATGGGAACCGTATATTTTACGATATTTCAAGATAGGCCGATGTATTTAAAACTGGAATGCGTAACCATCTTACTTGAGATGATTTGTGACATACTATATATCAAATATATTATTATAGATTATACCTACCTCTTTGGACTAATCGACATTTCAAGTAATGCGCTAATTTTCATTTTTGTAATATTATCGTTACAAAATAACGAGAGCAGCACTGCCAAGACGAAAGAAATCATAAATAAAATTGACGAGTTTCGAACGAGGTGTGCGAGTTGTTGGTTCGGGTCAAAACAAGAAACATCGCCGCCACGTCAACAACCTCTCGAACGTTTGGAAAGGACGGACCGACAACACCACGGACACGGACACGGACATATGTATAGTTCGATACCGAGCCAAGACGAATCATATCAACCGGTTTATACATTCGGTGGAAGACAAGCATTCAAACCGAATTTCTATAATTCGTCATGGGGCCGCGATTATATTCAAGCACAAGTAGAAAAAGAATTCGATACAATCGAAAAACGCCATACAGAACTCGGCGAAATTGGCATGATTACAAGTTCAGACGGAACAACACAGTATATTCGGTTTGACGACATTCCATCAGCACAAGATAATTTCACAGGCATACGTCATTACGCCAATCTATTCGTGTCGCCGTATTTTACGAGAGATGGAACACCGATCACATGGTTTTCAGGTTGCCCAACAATAGACAAATTCGGATTGTGTTTATTCATATATAACATAATTCAGTTCATATATCAATTGATGATGTATTCAAGTATCATTACGAGTTGCCGAGAGATTACGAGCGTTACGACAAATAGTAGCATTAGCACCGGCACAATCCAACGATTTCTTTGCTAATACACCAACGTCTTGTATTTATAAAACAGATACGCCGAGAGAGCGAATAAGGTTCCACCCCATGTTGTATCGATCAGCGCGGTCATGGGACTCCAATTACGTAGAATCGCAAGTGTCGTCGTCTCATATACGCCATATACGAGAATACCGAGAAAAAATGCGGCCTTGATTCCGTCGTTGAGCCGCATGGTTTGGATTGCGGCGGCGGCAGATGTTGCGTTGGGAACAACGATGTGCCGCAACACGAAATAATACAAGCCGACCACGATCAAAGCATAACATACCACCGCACTCGGAATATTCACCTTCATCGCTGTCCCTTGAACAATCATGACCTGTCGAGCAAAGAGGTCCTTCGCCGCGTATAAAAACACGACATCAAGTGCCAAAATAATCACCGCCAATACGATTAAATCTTGAATAATCATAATCCGTCTATATATAACACCACGGATAATTTATTTGTCCGCCGCCGACCCTGCCGACCCTGCCGACCCCGCCGACCCTGCCCGATCCATGAAATAATCGGTGATAAATGTCTTATCCAACAACTGATCTAAATAATGATATCGATCTCCGTATGTATTATGTATGTTTTTATGACGGTCGTCTTCGTCAGCCACTGTTTGTAATTTCATATCATCCAATACTACGAACTTCATTATTATCTGTATAATATATACATATTATTATGGCACGCACATCAACGAACGATGCTACGATGAGAAAAAGTAAAAAACGTAGTAGTAACAGTAACATGAAACCGCGCCGTAGCACACAAACCAACAAAAAATACGAAACCGATTACGCCGACGATTATACAAAACAACCCATAACAGAAAGCCACCGTTTCATCTCCAGTATGACATTTGATGGAAATACACTTATAACGAAAACACAGAAAGATGACGAACCGGTGATTGAACGTAAATATACAAAAGAACAACTTGCTCGTGAGATACCAATCGGGAAAGAATTGGTTGATATGTATTTAGATGGAGAGATGCCGAAAGAGTTACAAGCACATCATCGCCGTCAGCATCATCACCACGATCATGATAAAATGAAAGACCGAACACATGATGAACCGGCCATATTCAATAACGTGTTAATAAGCCCCGCTGATTTAGGATTATTACCGCCGCCGCCGACTCCGAGCAGTAAGAAAGACGCACATGGTCGAACAAAGAAAATGAGACGGCGTCGCCTACGACAATAACAACATCATTTCGCGTCGATTTCGCGTGATTTATTTTTGATAGTTATTATATATCACGCACCAAGTAAAGCGTCGTATATAATATAATAGACATGTCTAACAATGGCAACAATAATTGGAAGAGGATTGGCGGATTTTCACGAACAGGGATCCAAAATTATGTCAGAACAAGTGATGCGGCGATGGGTGGAACTACATTCGGCGGGTCAACCGACGTCTCCTACAATACCGGCAACACAACATTTCGAATAGGAAATAACGCAGGTGTGATTTTTATCAACGGTGATATTGATATGTCAGGTGGACCGGGTATAGCCACACCGATTAACCGCGTTCGTAATGTGCGCGATCCCGTCCTCGATCAAGATGTCGCAACGAAATATTATGTGGACCGCACGATTCAAGCGATACAACAACAACAACAACAGATTGGACCAACCGGACCAGTTGGTTCTCCAGGTATTGGATTGGCAGGTGACGCAGGTTCTGCGGGAGATACCGGACCCACCGGTGTAACTGGACCGATTGGCCCAACTGGTAGTTTTATCGGTGTTCTTGGACCGACCGGCGCAAACGGCGCAAGAGGAGCAACCGGCGCAACTGGATCAGCTGGATCGACTGGCCCGATTGGCCCGATTGGCGCAACTGGACAACAAGGTGTCGCCGGCACGCAAGGCGTTCAAGGATCGAACGGCACGATTTTATGGCTGAATCCCGACGGTGATTCCGTATCGAACGAACTCATTATTGACTCATACAATCTTTCACAGACGCCGATCCAAAGCACGATGCGAACGGTGGGACCCATTTCCGTAAGTGCGACATACGGTAATGTAAATAAAACGATTCCAGTTTCACGATTCTGGAATACAGCAGAGAAAGTATCCGTTTTAGCGGTGATTCCAAGCGGTATTTGGGTTCTCAATATGTACGCGGCAGTTCCTTCCAACTCCGACGCGAATCAAGTATCATTATATGCGGCGGTTTTCATGATTACTGGAACATCGAATCAGCCATCCCCCGACAGTTTGATCATCGAAACCAAAGAAGGCGGTGATGCTGGGTATTATCCGCCACGAGCAGCATATCTACCCGACCACGTGAAATATATTGGACGAAGCTGGGATGTTGGTAATACTCAAAATGTGCTCGATACTACTACTGATAGCACAACCGGTGCAGTCATTACAAGCACCGCGAAGAAACTATACAAAATTAATATGCCGGTTGATTTTGTAACGCTGAAAGACGCAAGCGGTAATTCGGAGAATGTGTATGTTCAGCTCCAAATTTACGCAAAAAATACGAAATTGGCGAATCAAACCGCGAATGTATTATTGTATTATCAAACAGATCTCGCAACGTCTGAAACCACGTATTCGTATCTTCAGACCACATTTGGCGCTGTTGGACAGATTGGACCACAAGGTCGAACAGGACCTATCGGACCCGCTGGGACAAATGGTCTACCCGGTTCAACCGGTCAGGCTGGTCCAACTGGTATTCCTGGTCCAACTGGTAATACAGGACCAGTCGGACCACAAGGAATTAGAGGGGCAACCGGTCCAACCGGACCAGCTGGTCATGCCAACGCGGTCGGGTCACAATTTTCTGTTCAATACCGATCAAATCCTGCGCCAGGAGGAGAGACCGATCCAAATGGCAATTTCGCAGGGACCACCAATTTTCGGTATGTGGCGAATGGCGATACGACAAACGCATCCGACGCAAGTATGGGCACCGTCGTGATGAATGACCTCGCATGTCGGTCGATCCATTCCTCTTTTTACGTGGAAGACCCGTCGATTAGTGGCTCCGCTACACGCCCGCGCACATTCGTAAAAGGCGGTGAATCCAACGGAAATTACGTGGTTCTTGCTTCTGGAATGGATACAATAAGTGGAGGAGCCACGAAATCGCCGGCAACCGCCGCTGATATCACCCATGGAATTAAAATTATTCACGAAATGGATATACCCACGCCTACCACCAACATCATTTTACACAACGGTAATAAACTTTCTGGGAAAGTTACCATGAAGTATGACATGACAAGCGGAAATATTTCTGCCGGAGACCGGTTTTGTATTGTAAATTCGGATGGTTCAGTTGGCGTAGGTGGAATGACGACAGGCGAAATGACTGCTGAAGGACAAAGTGGTCTGAATCGGATGCTTCATGTGAGCGGAAACGTGATGGTTGGAACACATCCAGGGACAACCCCGTCAAAAACCGCGTCATCCGCCATGGTGATGTTCAATCAGGCAACAACGGCGCCGACAACGACGATCTATCCAGGAATGTATCATCGCGGTGTTCAAGGCACAACAACAAGCACACTCGGACTCAGTACCGACTCGTCTGGCGGTTTAGCCTTAACAGCACCGAATTTCATCACATTTCAGACCGGAACAACGAATCCACAAAGTAACTCGATTGTAATTAATTCGGCGGGTGATGTTTCGGTGTTGGGACGCACGAATTTGAACGGCGTGGTGAGTATCGGCAATAACTTCGCAGATACTTCGACACATGCAAATGTGAAATCGGTGGTCGATATCAACGGAATAACCCACATGAATACAACAGTTACATCATTTAGTGACCAGCCACGACTTAAATTAATTTCTCGCGCGATTGAACCATTATCGGCAATTCCGTTACTCTCACAAAGCACGAATGAAATCCGCGGTGTAAATCTATCGGAAACTTCGGGATTTCTCCGCTTGACTGCACAAACTCCAGCAAAAAGTTGTATTGATCTAACTGGAGATAATACATCATCGACAAACGCTATTTATAGTAATTCGATAAGATTCAATACAGCGAATGATGAACGCATGATTATAAACGCAAGTGGAAATGTAGGGGTTGGAACAAACACGCCGGGGGTGAGGTTGGATGTAGCGGGAGGGCAAGCACGCGTGAATAACGGCTCGACGACGAGCACAGCACTGACGACGACAGGACGGGTGGGGGTGAATCAAGCCGCACCGACAGTGCCGCTCGATGTAACGGGTGCGGCCAGAATAACCGGAAATTTAGATATGAATGGCACCGGCCAAATCATCAATTTAGTGAATCCTGTAAACGCCCAAGACGCTGTTACCAAAAGTTATGTGGATACTGGAATATCAAATGCGACAGCATCCGGAGTATCAAATCCAGCGTTTCAACAAGGCACAGCAACAGTTTCCGCCCAATACTTGTGGCCCAATTCAGGATACCCAGCAGGAATTTATACAAACAACACTTCGAGATTATATGTTCAACCAACCGGTAATATTGGTATAGGCACAACTTCCCCGACGGTATCTTTTGACGTAGCAGGTGCTGCTCGTGTGAATAATGGCTCGACGACGAGCACAGCACTGACAACGACAGGACGGGTCGGAATTAACCAACCGTCTCCGACAGTCGATTTGGATGTAGCAGGTGCTGCTCGTGTGAATAATGGCTCGACGACGAGCACAGCACTGACAACGACAGGACGGGTCGGAATTAACCAAGCCACACCTACGACTGCGCTGGATATAACGGGAGATGCGCGCGTGAATTCAGGTGCGTCGACAAACACGGCAATGACGACGACAGGACGGGTCGGAATTAACCAAGCGTCGCCGACAACAGATCTCGATGTAGCGGGTGCGGCCAGAATAACCGGAAATTTAGATATGAATGGCACCGGCCGAATCACTAATTTGGTTAATCCTACAATCGCCCAAGACGCTGCTACCAAATCTTATGTGGATAGTGGAGTCGCAACTGCTACAGCGGTAGGCAATAACGCACAATCAACGGCAAACACCGTAATAACCGCAATCACCCAGGGCAGCGCCACCGCGGCGGCGCAATATTTGTATCCTTCCACCGGGCAAGCGGCAGGAATCATTACGAATGGAAGTTACCGATTGTATGTTCATCCTAATGGTAATATCGGTATAAACACAACGTCACCGAGTGTTCTACTCGATGTAGCGGGTGCGGCCAGAATAACCGGAAATTTAGATATGAATGGCACCGGCCAAATCATTAATTTGGCTTATCCTATAAACGGCAATGATGCTGCTACCAAATCTTATGTGGATAGTGGGGTCGCAAATGCGGCAGCGGTAGGGCATGCTGCACAATTAACCGCTAATACCGCAAAATCAACGGCAGACGCCCTATATACCGCAACGACGTGGGGCAGCGCCACCGCGACGGCGCAATATTTGTATCCTTCCACCGGGCAAGCGGCAGGAATCATTACGAATGGAAGTTACCGATTGTATGTTCTTCCTAATGGAAAAATCGGAATCGGGAAGACTGATCCGGAGAATTTACTAGATATATATGCGACTGATCCTGACAACCCAACCATAAAAATAAGTTCTACAAATATCGCTTCCATTAATCTGGCTGGCGCGATTAATGGTGGAACAAAACCAATATTCGAGATGGGTGTATATGAGAATATCTCATATTTATGGAATAAAACGTGGACTCCAATGCATTTTGGAACAAACGGCCATGAACGAATGAGGATTACACAAGATGGTTTTGTCGGAATCGGGACGAGCAGTCCAGACTACCCATTACAAGTAATGGGTAGTAACCATCCTTATATTGGAGGATCTCATTATTCAGACGGCATCGCATTACGATATTCTTCCGGTCACACTTGGCCTATCAGTATTCGCGCCGAAACAGGACTTCGTGTAGGAGGAGATATCGTATGGAATAGTGACAAACGTATTAAAAAAAACGTCAAAGATATTGATGGCAATACCGCGTTATCGCAAATTAGACAAATCCGCCCCAAAATATACAATTATATTGATTATTCCACAAAAGGAAATGATGATGTATATGGTTTTATCGCGCAAGATGTAAAAGATGTGATTTTACATTCAACTATGTGTAGCAAAGACTATATACCGAATTTTTATTGTAAAGGAAATATCTGTGCGGTAGACGCAAGTAATAACATATACGAATTATCATCTGAAAATGATTTCTCCTTTGAAAATGTAATAGATAATAGTGGGAATGAAGTAATACTTCATAAGGTTAAAATTTACGGTTACGATAACACCGAATATATTTGTTCTGTAACACCAGTGAATAATACGAAGAACATTATTGTAAAATTAGACAAAGAATATAAATTTTCTAATAAACAAGAAGAATACAATAAAATATTCATCTACGGACAAGAAATCACTGACTTTCATAATCTTGAAAAGAACGCAGTCTGGACTATCGCCACCGCCGCCCTCCAAGAAGTCGACCGCCAGCAACAGGCGGATAAGGCACGGATTGCGGAATTGGAAGCCACCGTCGCCGCCCAACAATCTCTCATCAATGACATTCTCGAGAGATTGAAGAGCAACGGAATGTAATATAAGAAAAATATCATCCACCACACCGCGCAACCAAGGCGGGTTTACAACCGCCACGCCTTCATATCCTTCCACAATTTCGCCCGCACCTTCGTGACAATCGCGTCATCCGACAAAGCGCCGCCCATCATCTTATCCGCGTATTTATTGTAAAGCGAAGCGAAATCCTCTGATAAGACAGGCTCACCCCCAAGCGGAGGAGGAGTTCTTGGTTCTTCTTCTTGTGCGATGTCATCTGCCGCCGCCGCCCCCGGTATCGGATACATCCCGTCACATGACGCCATCGCCGGCGAGCACTGAAACATCTGCTGATACGACGACGCCGCCTTCTGCCGCTGTTTCGTCAATTCGCGCTGCGCTTCCCAATTCGAATCCTGCCATTTCTTGAACTCTTTGAATAACAGTTTATGTAATGTCCGCACCATCAATTGAAACTCGCACGGCTCCATCGCACGCCACCTCCGTGTTGGGGGGTCTAGGCCAATTTCCGCGGGTGCGGCGGCGGCCACCTTGAACGCCGTGTCGTAAATGTAAAATGCCCCCTGTTTTATATCCGCCAGTTTGAAGGGGGTGAGGTGGGACCTGCCGGATTCGGCAGTATATCCGGACAATACACGGAGGATCGCGGCGGTGATTCCTGCGACGAGGTCTTCGTTGAACACGACATGTAAATCGGTGTCGGTAACTGTGAGTGAGGGAGAGGTAAGCCATTCTGCGAAACCGGGTCGTGCTTCTGTGAGATCGGGGTGTTCAGCGTCTTCTTCATTTAGAATCACTTCCATATTTTGTCGCTTTTGACGTGTGATCGATGTGAAATCG
>Ga0129333_10007388_pt1 | contig 10368 bp, 6 predicted proteins | sample CPB6_08_DNA_FD_94474 | JGI IMG/M metagenome (GOLD analysis project Ga0129333, IMG submission 94474) | Freshwater to marine salinity gradient microbial communities from Chesapeake Bay, USA - CPBay_Sum_0.6_0.8_DNA | ecosystem: Environmental > Aquatic > Marine > Coastal | place: USA: Chesapeake Bay...
CGGGCCTTGGCATCCCACTTGGCGGGAACCGACGACAGCACCTTCTGGGCCTGCCGTAGCACCTTGGCGGGAACCGCCTTGGCTTCCAGCACGTTACGCATGACTGCGCCTTCGAAGGCGGGGGTTTCCACCCACGACGCTTCGATGAAGGTCACACCGCCAGTGGGGTTCACGCTGGGGTGCCCGCACAGTTCTGCGACCTTGCGGCGGGTGCCGTTCTCATCAAAGTAGGTGTTGCCCTTCATGTACCGAACGTGGCTGCACATTTCGGTTTCGTCCACCGCCACGTTGCCACACTTGGTACACAGCGAGAAGTCGATAGTGCAGCCCATCGACATCGTGGCCATCTTGCCCGACTGGATAGCGTCCACCAGATCGGTGTGCTTGCGGTCGGTGGCGACAAGAATGTCAACGTACACGCTGTCACCGATGTCGCGGGCTACGGCGTCGATGATGCGGCCCTTGGACAGGTCTTCGATTTGGACGTGTTCAACGAAGTTATGCGCCCCGATGAACGTGCGGTAGGACTTCAACAGGGTCGTCTTGTCCCAGCAGTCCATGTTGTTGTTGATATACTTTTCGGTGTCGGGCGTGACGCGGTAGTTCGCGTACTTGCGGTTCACCTTGAAGCCGTCCTCTTCTACGCTGCCCAGCTTGACGTTCGCGGGCTTTTCCGTGTTGACGGACGCCACGATGGTCGCATGGGTCAGCAGGTACTTGGTGGGGTCAAACGGCTTGCCGAAAATCTGGCTGGCCTGATCAATCAGGTTGCCCGACAAAGCGGCTTTGTTCGTGGACGCAGTACGCACCTTGCCCCAACCCTTCGTGGTGAAGGTGGGGTGGACGACTGTCGCTTTGGCATAGCGCAACATCGCCATGTTAGTCGTCCCCGTTCAGGTGGCAGTTGGTGATGTCGTCCCGCTTCACAAGGAACAGGCAGGACGGGCATCCGAACAGCCGTTCGGACTGCCCTTCGACACGCTTGTAGACCGCCTTCTTCAGTTCCACTTCCTTGCACTTGGGGCAGAAGTAGACCTTGCCTTCAATCTCCCCACCCGTGGCGCGGTACTTGCGGTCGGCACCGTTCCAGTAGATGGCCTTCTTGACGTAGGCAGCAGCCACACGGTCAGTCAGCTTGCGGGCCAGCGACGACGCCTTGACGCGATCTTCACGGCCACGCTGCGCTTCGGCTTGTTCTTCGGGGCTGACTTGGAAGGTTGGCATGGGGCGGTCCATGACGTTCATGTTCTTGTAGGGGCCGTTGGGCACAGGAACCGTGCCCGACCCACCCGGAACCGAATCCGTCATCGGGCTGATGACGGGCTGCGACGGACGGATGCGTTGCAGGTCTTCGACGGGATACCGCTTGTTCCCATAGCTGAACTCAACGTCCACCATCCCGATCGCGGGGAAGACGGCGACGACACGACCAGCCTGTTCAGGTCGCGCCCCAAACGGAATCACAGCATCGCCCACGCGGAATTCCGCAGCGCGTTGCTGGTAGTCAAGGTATGTCGTCGCCGTCTTCCCCATACGCAAACCCCGCTTACTTGGCGGTCAGGTCGAAGCCGTGGCTGCTGGCCGTCTTGGTGGCCTTCATGGCGGCACCGATCTGGTCCTTGGCGTTGTCCAGCACCGAAGCCAGCGCATCGCTGTTCTGCTTGACGATGACAGTCCGCTTGGTGAACGCGGTCACGAACGCCTTGACGCCGCTGACCAGCCATTCCTTGAACTTCTGGGCCGACTTCAGCACCATGTCCAGCAGACCAGCTTCGCGGATCGAACCCTGCTTGGCCATCAGCTTGAAGCCACGCAGGGCCATCTGCGATTCGGTCAGGTCTTCCTTGGTCTGTTCGTAGATCGACTTGACCTTCGAAGCCACTTCTTCGCCACACTGGGCAGCCACGCGACCGAAGAAGTCACCAGCCTTCTGACCCGGCTTCACTTCCGCTTCAGTGGAAATCATCTGTTCGATGCCCGGGCGCGAATTCGTCAGGTACGCGGTGAATTCCAGAATGACCTTCTCGGTTTCCGCAGCGTACTGACCCTTTTCGCGAAGCTGCAACGCAGCCTTCTTCAATTCATCAATGCCCTTCTTTTCGGCATCAGTCAGATCCTTCATTAGGGCAAAGACCGCCGAATACTGGGCTTCAACAGCCTTGGCTTCCTGCTGGATCTTCGCCAGCGAATCAAGGGCAGTCTTGAACTGCATGGCCGACATTCCGGGAAGGGTCTTCAGGTCGGTAGCCGCGCTCTTGCGCGACAGGGCAGACAAGGCGCGAAGGTCGGCCACCACAGCAGCCTTCTTCGAAGCCTTGTGGTGCAGGCCGATGGCGACGTTCGGACCCAGTTCGCCGTCCTGCTGAAGGTTACGCAGGGCGTTCTTCTCTTCCTGCGTGAATTCGCCTTCCATCCACGGTTCGTCGCTGTCGATCATCAGCAGCGGGCCGCTCGTTTCGTCACCAATGTTGTTGGCGTCGAAGCCGTCGAACGGCGGGGGTTCGACGGACAGGCCAGTTTCGTCCACGCCTTCTTCGTAGGAAGCGGCGCGAAGACCAGCACGCTTTTCGATGTGGTCGGCCATCAGGTCGCAGCGCAGTGCGAAATCGTTGGCAATCTTCGGGTTCACACCCAAAGTATTGAATTCAGTCTGGAAAAGGTTGGCGATACGGTCAAGGGTCTGGGTGACTTGCCGTGCGCCCTGCTTGGTCATGCTTGCCATGATGTTTCCTTCAGGTTGATGGTTGCACTAACAGCGGCGCAAGGACGCCCTTCGCCTATGTTGTGGCCGTTATAGAACAGCTAACCGCACCGCCGCGAAAATCAAGTGGACTTGATCCACGACTGTGCGTCTTCCTTGGTATCAAAGTAGTCATACGTCTCCCCGTCCTTGGACAGGGCACCATACTGCTTGGTCAAATCCGCGCCCCTGTTGGTTTCCCACACTTCGCCCGGTCGCCGCCCCTCTATTTCCACGTTGGCATCAGGGTCTTCCACAGCGACATCGGACACCTTACGCGGCCTTTCTGGCGGCGGGGGTTCGCCCACGCGGCGCAGACTTTCAAAGACGTTGTAGTCACCCGCTTCGTGGCCTGCCCGTAGTACCTTGATGGTTTCATCCAGCCGCCGAACATTTTCCGACTTGGGGTACAGGCCACCCTCGACCAGTTGCTTCCGCAGCAGTTCCAAACGGTCAGCGGCCTTGGGAAACACTTCAGCCGCAGGATTGGGTGGGCTTTCGCCACGCTGGACAGATTCCAGAAACTTCTTCATGGAAGGGCTGTCTGGGGAAGGCATCAATTCCTTCACCATGTCGGAAACGTAGCTGTCCACTTCTTCTGTGGTGGCAGGGGAGTCCTGCCGTTGCTTGCGGGTCTTGGGCTTGTTCTTGGCTTCAGAAGCGGCGGACCTAGCACCCATCGCGATAGACGTTTCGATTGTGGAAGCCAGTTCGTCCAGTTCGGCCTTACGGGCCGCACGTTCGCTTTCGGGAAGGAATGACAGAAAAGCATAGGCTTCTGCCAAATGGGGGTTGGTCTTGGCGTGCAGTTCGATCATGTCGTCGGCAGACATGTTCTTGTAGGTGTCCCTGATCGCGCCCGTTATCTGACCGTCCAACAAGTCGCCGTCCACCAGATTCGCCAATTCGGCAGCACGGTCGCCCATTTTTTCAGCCAGCTTGGCTACGTTGGCTGGGAATACGTCTTTCGCCTGTTTGGCTGCTGCGGGCAAGTTAGGGTCATCTGGGTCGCCGCCGCCCTTCAGGAAGGCCAGATACCCAGCCGTCATCATCTTGCGGGCTTGCTGCATGGCAGGGGTGTCTTCCTTTTCAGGGTCGGCATCCGCCAACACCTTCTGCGCCTTGTCCAGCACGACATTGACTTCGGCGGGGGTCATCTTCGACAGTTCAGAATAGACCTTGTTGCTGTAGTCCTTCAGTTCCTTTTCGGGAAGCGGGCCTTTCTTGGCGAACCCGCCTGCGATGCGGGCGGGGTTCAGGATGTATTCGTCCGTGTAGTGATTGATTGCCAGTTGTTCGGCTTGCGCGGCAGGGTCTGCCTTGGGGTCCACAGGACCACGCATCTGCAACGCAACGTCGTTCACTTGGGGGTTGTCCCGCATACCCTTGAACTTGGTGGCAAGGGTTTGGGCGAATTCCGCCGACTGGTCTTCGGGGATATTCAGGTCTTTGGTCATTTCGCTGTAACTGTCGTTAGACATGCCAAGGTCATTTAGCGCGGCATTGAACCGTTCGGTCTTGGCTTTTTCAATTTCTTCTGGCGACGGCCCAACGGGTTCGGGGGCAGCTTCGGGGGCTGCGGGTTCTGGCGCTGCTTCTGGCTGGGTGCCAATTTTCTTGATGTTTTCCACCGCCGCATCGCGGTCGGCCAGTGCCTTTTCCTGCTGTGCCTTCAAGTCTTTCTTTTCTTGGGCAGACGAAGCCATTTCCAAGGCGATAGTGGCTTTGTTCAACGCCTTGTTGGCTTCCTGATAGGAAGCCATGTGTTTGTCTACTTCAGCAGCCAGTTCTGGGTCGGATTCCTTCAGTGCGCCTACGGCCTTGCTGATCGCACGGGTATCTCCATCGTCCATGGCTTTAGCCAAAGCACCCGTCGCGGGGGATTGCGATGCAGGGGGTTGTGTTGGTGCTTCTGGATGTTCGGGTTCCTGCTTGGAAGCCCCTTCGCCAGAAACGTCGGATTCGCCTTCGTCTTTCCCCCGTTCCTGTGATCGTTCTTCGATTTCGTCCATTTCCCGAAGAAGGTCATCGGCCCCGCTTGAGGTTTCGGAACCCTCGGAAAACACTTTGGCTTCTTCAGACTTGTCCTTGTCGAAATACTTGACGTTATCGACCTTGTTCTTGGCGCGCAGGCGTCCCGCTTCGGTGGTTACGATACTTCCCGCCGCCTGCTCCTCCTTTGTGGGGATCTTCTGGTCGGGGGCACCGTCAGCGTACAGATGGCGTGCCAGCCACTGGGCGGCAACACGCTTGTAGTTCATCGACAGGTCGCGGTCGCCCTCCTGCCCCTGCGACTCCATGTCGGGGTCTTCGTCGGTGTCGATGCGGTGGTCACGCAGGTCTTCACGCGGCGGCTTGACCTTGGGGCTGCGGCGAACCAGCTTGTCCTTGACCTGTTCGTCTTCGCGTTCGGCACGGGTCTTGGTCGCCTGTACGAACCGCGCCAACGCATCAGATGCGGTACGCAGGCTGGCTTTCTTCTTCCGCAGGCTGTCAATGACCGACCCGTCCTTCATGTAGGTTTCTTCAAGGTGCGGCACCAGATACTGCGAACGAAGCGTGGACGCTTCGTGGCCCACGACTTCGGCAGTCGCTTCCAATGCTTTCTTGAACTCAGCCTTCAGGATTTCGTCACGTTCCTTGCGCCCACGCGGCAGTTCAGGACCATCGGCACGGATGTCGCCCAGCCGTTCCATCATTTCGCGGTTGGCGTGGTAGCCCCGCAGGTCTTTGGCCGTCACGTCGAAGGGCTTCAAGTAGGCGTTCACTTCCTTGGACGTGACCGTGCAGTCATCGCAATCGAACAAGGGGTCATCGTCGGACTTGCCCTCGCACAGGTCTTTCAGTGCGGCTACTAGGTCAGGGTCAGTGACAGCCTTGTTCTGCTTGACGCCCGACTTGCCGACGTAGGACAGCTTGGCCTTGCTGCCGTTGAAGCTGACGTGCTTTTTCAGCCAACCCGTCACGCCGAAGTGCCCGTCCGCTGCGCTGCCTTCGTTGCCCACACGTTCGTAGGTGTGATTGATCAGGGCAACGGCCAGCGCGGTCAGTTGGGTTTCGGGGTCATCGGACTTCAGGTCTTGCTTCAGCTTGGTTTCCAAGTCACCGATGTTCGTTTGCAGCTTGTCCAGCCGTTCCGACTTTTCGCGGTGGCGGTTGGCGATTTGCCGTTCGCTGTATTGATAGACGGTGACCTTTTTGCCTTCAGCGTTAGTGATTTCCTTCTTGCCCTTGTACTTGCCCTTGGCGGCTGCCATGCGGCGCGATAAACCAGCGCGGGCGGGGCCAGTGACGAAACGCCACGCGGCGTCCAATTCCGTCACGGTAGGCTGGCGACCCCACGCCTGCTGGTACTCGTCTGTGATGCGGTCAAGGGCAGCGTCCAACGCATCAGCAGGGCCGTCGCCTGTGACGTAATCGGACTCTGCGGGCAGGACCATCTTGAGGTTGTCGGGGTCGATGGCCCACCAGCCAGCCTGCTTCATGCGGCCCATCACGACGCGGACGGCCTGATAGTAGGGGTCGTTCTGGCGCGACATGTCGGCTTCTGCTTCGGTGTGCAGGGGCGGGGCCACGTCGTACTTGTCGTACAGGGTGTCGATTTCGTCATCGTCCACTACGTCAAACCGTTGCCGCTGATACTGTTCGACTAGCGCACGGAACAGGTCGTTATTCGACTTCGCCACGTCGCTGGCGGTGTCGATGTCGTCCAGCAGCTTCCAAAGGCGGTAGACCTTGAATTGCGCGGCAGGGTCGCTGCACGCCTTCAAGAACCGCATGGCTAGTTTTCGGGTTTGGGATGACATCAAATGACCCCTTGTCTGCTAGGGGTAGATGATAGCAAGCCTACCGCCTAGAAGCGGTCTTCGCTGCCTTCCTTGGGTGGGACAAACTTCAGGCCCATGTTTTCCGCGATCTTCTGCACGACTTCGGTGCTGTCCACGATCTTCTGCGCCGCATTGCTGTAGACGTTGCGGGTGACTTCGTTGAAGGTCGGGTCGTTGGGCGTCCACATGTCGCGCTTGATTTTCTTGGCGGTCATCACGGGGTCGATGTTCAGCAGTTCCAAGATGATGTCCACATCGAGGCTGCCCTTCTGGTACAGGCTGAACAGGTGGTCGAACGTATCGGCGTTGTCGCGCAGGCCAAGGCGGGTGAACGTCATGGTGGGGAACACCACTACGTCTTCGCCGTCTTCGTCTTGTTCGACAAAGCCCATGCGGGCACACATGGGCTTGAACATGTGCTGTTCGACAAGATCCTGCACGATTTCGCGCAGCAGCATGTACCGCGTGTTGACGATTTCGATGTTGATACGGTCGCCGCTGTAGCTGGACTCACCCGACAGCATGGATTCCGTCGTGCCCAGACCAGCATACAATTGGCGGTCGGTCAGGTCGTATTCGCTGGTCAAGTCCAGCAGACGACCAGACGAACCCATCTCCTCCCAGTTTACTTGGAAGTTCGTGATGATGCTGTAGTCGGGGTCGGCCAGTGCCAAGTCCACCTGTTCGCGTAGCTGTTCGGTGTCGTTGGCGTCCATGTCTTCGGCGTACACCAGACGCATCGGGGTCATGTGACGACTGGCGATGCTGGTCTGTGCCTGACGCAGCTTGTCGCGGTACACCAGCGTGCGGATGCAGCGTTCCAGAACGCTGTGCCCACGCGGTTCGTACTGCGACTTCTTGCGGCACATGTAGTAGACGAAACTGCCCGCTTCAGGGTCGGTGTTCAACGGGATGTTGCGGCCCTCAAGGATGGCTTCTACCACGTCCTTGGGCATCGACTTGACGATGCGTTCGGCCTGTTCGTCACCGCCGTTTGCCTGCCCAATCAGGTTCTTGGTCTTGCTGTCAGGGATCAGTTCGATGATTTTTTCGTCGGTAAAGGGAAACGATTCCATGTGGATCTGTTCGGGGGGCAGCACCCGAACAGCGGTCCAACCCTTGTAGTTCTTCCGCAGCCACTTTTCAGCGCGGGCGGCAGCGTCTTTGCGCTTGACCGTCCTTTCGACCAGCTTGCCATCAGGGTGGATTTCCCTGATGACTTCGTTCACCACGTCTTCGGGCATGTCGGGGCTGGTGTCTTCCATGAAGATAAACACTTCGCCCAGCAGGTTGTATTCATGCACGATTTCAATCAGGCGGTGCAGCAGCTTGTGCTTGGTCGCCCACTTCTCGCAGAACGCCAGCGCCTTCTCGGCCAGCGCACGGTCCTTGGCCTTGGGCATACCCAACCGCACCTTCGACAGCGGCAGTTCGGTGTGCAGGTCAACGGCTTGTCCAACGAAGGGGTCGGTCTTGTAGAAAAAGCGGTAATAGTTCCGCTGTTCGTCCATCGACTGCGGAAGTTCAAGGAAGTCGGTGGACAGTTCGGGGCTGTAGAAATTACCGCCTGCACCACCGACCATGCCGCCAGTAGCAGGGAACGCCACCTTGGTTCGCATGGCACCCGCCGTCAGGATCTTGCGCGGCTTGCCTGTGACGACCTTGGAACGGCCTTTGACCTTGGAAACTTCAACGGCTTCGTCGTTTTGCGTCGGCATTGCTTTCCTTCAATTTCGGTGTCGCTGTCGTTTCGGGTTGGGGCATCGCGCCAAAACCACGGACACTACGAAGGTTGGTCAACAGGGCTTCCAACGAACGTGCGGTGTCCTTGTACCGCAGGCGTAGGGAACCCCCATCTTCGTTCCGCACAGATGCCCTGCGCTGACAGATACCATACGCAGCTTCCAACGCCTTCTGGGCGCGTTCCACTTCGACGACGATTTGCCGTTCGTGGTCGTCCTGCGGCGGGGTGTGACGAAGCCTATTCATGCCTAGCCTTTGTTACCGACGTGGCCGTTTTTCACTGCGAACTTGATGACGGTCTTCAGCGTGTGGATGGATTTCGGGTCGCCCTTGACGATGGATTCCCATGAACCGCCAAGGCGGGTAAACACCCGCGAAATCATTTCGTATTCCTTGTTGGTCACAGGGTCGCTGAAGCCAGCCAAGTCCAGACACTTTCGGATGAACCGATGGTCAAAGCGGACAGGGGAAACAGCATCAACAGTGGCGGTGTGTCGCATGTCAGATCCTACCTAGCCCCGTGGGCTTCCAAGCGCGTGGGTTCTTGCTGGTCATCCGTTCTGGGCTGCTGCCAGTACGCTGCATCCGTTGGTGCAGCGTAGCATGTGTGTTGTGCCGTGGGGGCATACTCGCAGTATGCCCATACCCGCCACCGCCTTTGGCGATGTGTTTGGGTTTAGCCATATTGTTGGACGCCACCCAGACCATTCGCACCAAGGCGTCGGACAAGTCGTCGTGCTTGCCTTCGACGTTAGGTGCTTCGACACTGATAACGTGTTTGGACTGCTGTTCGGCCTGAAGTTCCAGCAGTTCGGTGACGTAAGGGCAGTGCTGTTGCCCATCGGGGATAGGCCAGTCATACAAGACGACGCGGCGGTCCCACATCAAGTGCTTGAAGTTCTGATAGATGTCGCTGGCGAGGTTCTTGGTCATGTGTGTCGAAACCAGCGATTTCAGCCCCCTCTTTTCAAGGGCTTGCTGGAACACGATGCCTGACCAGTGGTCGAACATCCCTTCTGACAGGTAGAACCGACGCGACAGGTCGTAGATCCAGTCCACCACGTCGTCAAGTTCTAGCCGTTCCTTGTTGGCATACTTGCCCGCACCAGCTTTGATTTGGTCCACCAAGTCCACGACGATGCGGATGTCGCCACCACGGTCTTCCAAGTGACCGATGGCGATGGCCGTACCGTCCTTGACCAAGCCCAAGTCGATGCCGATGAAGTGGCTGCGGCGGGCGGGGGCTTGCAGTTGGGGGCGGGCCTGCGGATCCACGCAAGCCATCAGGTCTTCTTCCGATTCAATCCAGCCACGGGTACGGTCGGTGAACTCGCCGCCGTATTCGGTAAAGAACACGGTTGGGTCTTTGGCGTAGTGCTTTTCGAATTCGTGGGCGGGGACTGTGGGGTTCACTTCCCACGTCGGTGCCTGAATACACAGCATGTTGTCCGCCGCCGCACCGCTGGTGAACCCAAGCGAGAACAGCTTGTAGAACATGCCCTGCCGCCCCAGTGGGCTGCTGATGGAAATGATGCGGCCTTCCACTTCCCCGATCGGCACGCGGGTGTCGTTGGGGTCTTTGGGGCTGAACGCCGATGTAGACGGCGTGACGGCGTTGTATACCGCGTCCGCGCCCGACTGGCCTTCGTCAATAAAGTGGGCCATTTCGTCCATGATCACGACGAGGTTACCAGCGCCACGCAAGCCCTTGGCGATGCAGGAACGGAACGTGATCTTGATGGTCGCCTTGGCGGTGTTGTCGTCACGGTAGCTGCCGTACCGTTCGATGTCCTTGGGTGTCTGGAACCGCGCATAAGACTGCGTGTTGTTCGCCGTGTAGGGGAGAAAGAAGGGGCAGTTGCGGAAGTGACCTGACACTTCCTGATACAAAAGGCCAGCTTGGTCCTTGTCGGTCGCCACGCTGATGATTTGGATGTTGTTGCTTTGGGGCAGGCCGTAGTAACCCTGTGGGTCGCCCTTCAGTAGCAGCTTGTACGTCTCGTAAGCGGAAATGCACGCTGAAATCGTGGTCTTGCCCGAACGACGACCGATGGACAG
>Ga0129333_10007391_pt1 | contig 10364 bp, 12 predicted proteins | sample CPB6_08_DNA_FD_94474 | JGI IMG/M metagenome (GOLD analysis project Ga0129333, IMG submission 94474) | Freshwater to marine salinity gradient microbial communities from Chesapeake Bay, USA - CPBay_Sum_0.6_0.8_DNA | ecosystem: Environmental > Aquatic > Marine > Coastal | place: USA: Chesapeake...
CAAATGCGTGATTTAGTTGCTCATGACCCTATATACCAAAGAATGAGAAAGGAATGGAGGTCACAAGAATGAAAAAACTCATCTTGCATCTTGGCGGAGGAATGGATAGAGCAAACAAATGTGCTCAACTTGCACATGAGCATCCTGATGCTTCTGTGTTTGTCTCTAGTGAACTTGGTGATGTGATTGGGTATTATGCTGAGAGAGGAGTAGATTCAAGCAGAATCACGATTGACCTAGATGCCTGGGATACTTTGACAAATTTTACTCATACTTATAAAAGGATCAAAGAGGAGTTTAATCCTAATACAATCTTTGTGGTTACTCATGATTTTCACATGAGACGTTCTATGAGAATCGCAAAAGCAGTGTATTGGTTGAGAGGTGTTAATCTAGTTGCTTCTCCTTCTGGAGGACCAAATCCCTATGGTCCTGAATATAACTTCAGTGAACCAGATAGAATGACAGCAGAAGATGAAATCCGAGCATGGATATGGAGACTTACTGGACTATTATTTTATTGGAAAAGTGTGAGAGAACAAAGGTCTGATATTGGAACACCTAAAAAATGGAATGAGATTGGACTGTAAACCAGTTTATGCTATAATATAAAAACAATGGAGGTCACAAGAATGACTACTAAACCTAAGAAGCAACTAGTTAAGAAAGACGCAAAGGGACATACTGAAACTTGGGAGTGGGAAGAGACTCCTGAACTGCGTAAGTTTATTGAGAAGTATGGTAATAAGTAATCATGTACGAAGATCTTGATACCTTTGAAACAGCATTATCTCACTTTGGCACTAGAGTTGATATTATTGTAGCTTTGGAACTAGGAGGAAAGATTGATGCTGAAACTGCTTATAAAAATATCAAACTTGAACTCAAAGAACTCAAAAAAATCAGAAAACAGCACAAGAAGGATTTGTAATAAGTGCGGTGAAGAAAAACCCTTAGACTTAGAACACTTTCAACCAGTAAAGTTTTTTAAGTCTGGATTTTCTTTTTATTGTAATGAGTGCAATAAACCAAAACCAAGAGAATAAATAGTCTTACTGATTCGTAGTAAGACTATAAATGGCTCTGTCAAAAATACAAGGTGCTCAGATTGAAACACCAGTAAACATCTCTGCGGTAAATCTTACTGGAGTTACGACTGCTGCACAATTAAATGTGGGAACAGGCGGAACAATTATAACAACCACTAATGCTGGATTGGTTGGTATAGGAACCACAAATCCAATTGGATCATTGGATGTACATATATTAAATCCAACTGCTTATACAACTACTAGCTCTGGCAATACTCTGGTGCTTAAAAATCCAATCCTTGGTGGATATGCAGGAATAAGGTTTTTATCTGAAGCAGCTGCTGGTGGAAATATTGGAGATGCCTCTATTAATAGTTTTGCATTATCTCCTGGAAACTCAGTTTTAACATTTAGTACTCGTGGAGGTGCAACTGCTACTGAAAAAGTTCGTATAACCCAAGATGGTGCCCTTGGTATAGGAACGACAAATCCAGAAAATAAACTAGAAGTAGTTGATACTGCAAGTTCATTAACATATCCCATTTCTGTAACGAATCTTATAGATCCATCCACTGGAAATGGAGTTGGTATAGATTTTCATCTCACGGCAGGAGGTAATAGTCGTGGTGAGATTGGTCTTATATGGGGAGGTAATGCTGCAGCAAATGGAACTGGTTTCGTATTTAAACCAAATGATGGTTCAACAGGTAATGTTGAAAGGATGAGAATAGACGGTCCTACAGGAAATGTTGGCATAGGAACAATAAATGCTTCTGAGTTTGTACATGCACAGAAAAATCAAGATGGTGCAACAACAAAGTTAAGAATTCATAATGAAGCTGGTGCATATGAATCTGGAGCAGGATTGAGATTAAGTACCCCAAATGGACATTGGGATTTAAGAGCTTCTAGAAATGCATACTTTTCCATACAAACAGCTGATGCTAAAGAGTCGTTTAGAATAATAAACAGTGGAAATGTTGGATTTGGAACTACTGTTCCTCAAACACGAGTATCTGTTGCTGGAACAGTTAGAGTAGAAAATATATCAAACTCAACGCAATATCTTGACATTTCATATCAAGGTCTTAATTTTGGTTCAACAGGTGCAGGAAGTTCTACTGGATCAACATCAAATTTATTAGATGATTATGAAGAGGGAACTTGGACTCCACGATTTGTTTTTAATGGACTAAGTGTGTCTTCATATAATATTCAAGAAGGATACTATACTAAAATAGGAAATTTTGTTTTTTGTACTTGCTATCTAAGGTTTAGTGGTTCTAATCTATCTGGATCTGCTGTCTTAGCATCTAGCCCCTTTTTAAACCGATTACCTTTTCCAAATGATGGAAACTTTCAAATAGTTGGAAGACCTGCAGCTATGGGTAGAATAGAACTTTTTTGGGGAACTGATAATAATAGTGATTATGGTGATTTATATCTGTATACTACTGGAAGTAACCATAATATGTATTTTGGTGTAAATAAATGGCCACAAAATCCAGATACAAGAGACTTTTTATATGGTTGGAGCGAAAAAAGTTTTGACGCTATTGTTGGACAAGCGGTTAACTTTGAACTAAGAACTACTTTTTCATATAGAACGACTACATAAATATAGAGTAAAAAATAAGTACCAATGTTTGAAGAACAAGAATCTGTTGAACAAATTGAGATTAGCTCAAATGGACAGATTGGACTAAAAGTTAAAAAAAGCGTTTTAAAGGATGGTAAAGTAATCGCATCAAATATTCACCGAGATGTTTTGTCACCTGGAGATGATGTTAGTCATTTGGACGAAAGAACACAAGCAATTGCCAATCTTCTTTGGACTCAAGAAGTGATTGATGCGTATAAAAATTTTGATCCTCTTGCAACAATAAATGAAACTTTATAAATAACTAGAAATAAAGCATTAAAGAAAGAAAATGGCAGATCATTATCCTCTTATTGTTTCCTCTGGAGTGGTTCAGGAGTTAGCTAGTGGTGATAACTTAGACCTTTCTGATAGTGGCATTGTTAATGCTGCAAGTATTGCATCAACATCTATTACAGTTGGAAATGTTGCTATTACATCGGTTAGTGCAAACTTTCCAAACCAAAATACTCTTTTGGTTATTGATAGCCCTGATGCTGTTCGTCATCCATTAATCCGTCTTGGTATTGGTGGAACATCAGGAACTGGTGGTTTAGTTGGTATTGGAACAACATATAATAGATCATCAGCTACTGTAGAAATCTATGAGGATAAGGGTGTTGCAACTCCTGGTCAAGGATCTTTTGGTGCCGATGGATCAATGGGTTTATGGGTTATAAACCCTAATCCATTAGGATATCCATATATTGGACTAGGATCAGAAGCTCAGAATGGGCACTATACTTATATAGGGTATAGAGGTATCGCAGGGACAGCTTTTGATAGTGGTGCATATGGTCCACAATCTGTTCAGTTTGCTCCACATGATGTTGGTGGGTTCGATTGTATTTCTTTTAAGGGAGATACTAAGATTTATACTGGAATCAGTAGTGTAAATACTTCTGATAGTCATAGAAGAGTGACTATTAAGCATGACAATGCTTTAAATGGAACATATGTTGGTATTGCAACAACAAATCCACAGAAAACATTGCATTTGAATGGATCCTTTAGATTTACTTCAAGAGGAACTCCATCAACTCAAACTGCACTTCATGTCAATACCTCAACTGGTGATGTTGTAGAAACAGCGTCTTCAAGAAGATTTAAGAGAGATATTGAAGATTATGATAAAGGTCTTGAGACTCTTCTTCAACTAAGACCCGTTTCCTTCAAGTTCCTTGAAGAAGAAAGAACTAATGCTGGTTTGATTGCTGAAGAAGTTGCAGATCTTGGTCTTGAAGAGTTTGTTGTTAGAGAAGAGGATGGAACTCCAAGATCCATTCCTTATGAGAACTTAACTGCACTTTTAATCAATGCGATTAAAGAACTTAAGGCAGAAGTTGATGCTCTTAAGGCAAAGTGATTTTATAAAAAGTTCGGAAGACCCTCTACGGAGGGTCTTTTTTTATGCCTAAATACTGATGAATCATGAATACATGAATAGGAACAATGACTGAACAACAACAACATCTTCAACAAGTTCTTGAACAGCAACAGCAACTCGCAGCAGAGTTTGAAGAACTTCAAAAGCAAATGACTTCAAAGAGAGAACTCTTCATCAAACTTCAAGGGATTGCAGAGTATCTTCAGCAGACTGGTGTAACTCTTCCTGAAGAAGAAGTTGCAACTCCAGAGGTAGAAGTTCAGACTGCTGAATGACATAAATTATTAAATAAGACTTGGTAAAATAAATGGCAATCACCAGAGCGACAAACCTTGCGGGATTGGGAACAGTTTTTGATTCTCTTACTGATGGTGGAGGTTTGTCGATTTCTGGTATTTCAACATTTACAGACTTAAATGTTACGAGAGTAAATGTAACTGGTGTTTCTACATTTGCAACTCTAAACATTACCAACTCTAATCCCACTCAACTAAATGTAACTGGAGTTACCACAACAACATCTCTAGTTTCTACCGCTGCTTCTATAACTACTGGTGGTCTTGTAGCAGGTATTGCAACGGTTAATAATATTAACAGCACTCATTTGAATATTGCAGGACTTGGAACTTTTTCAAGTGGTCCTGTATTGATTGGTACTGTATCTCCAACGGGTACTGCATCACAACCACTTCAAGTTACTGGTGGTGCTTATATTAATGGAACTGTTGGTATTGGAACTACCTTAGGATTTACTGATTACTCAAATGCATTAACAATAAAAGCATCTTCTACTGATTTGGCATCAGTATTTTTTTGGAGTAATAGATCAGTCTCCACAAATCATGGTGCCTTATTTTTCTATAATCAACAAAGAGAGCAAGTATCATCAATACTTGGAGGTGGATCTACAACAGGTTCTCAATACATTAATTTTGGATTCAGGGGATCTGAAAATACCTCAATAAGAGACTCTGGATTGATTCTTGGTGAAAACGTAGGGTCTATATCATCTACGGGCACAGCAAATCAAAGACTTCAAGTTACTGGCGGCGCTTATGTTTCTGATTATGTTGCAATAGGTATTACTGCAAGATCAAATATTTTTTATATTCTACAAGGAGTTGGATCTACCAGTGCTCTTTATAATCCAAATTCAACTAATGCAGGAGCTCCATTAGTTTATTTCAGAAATGATGATACAACAGTAGGAACTGATGCAACGATTCGTTTAGATGCAAATGGTGGTGGAACTACAGCAGCAACGACGATTAGTGCAATTAGTGAATCTACAGGAAATAGTTCTTTAGCATTTGGGACAAGAGCATCTAGTGGACAAATTGTTGAGAAAGTTAGGATAACTTCGGGTGGAAAAGTTGGCATCGGAACTACAATAGTAACTTATGGATTAGAAGTTAATAACGGAGGATTAGGAATCCGAGGTAATATAAGTACTATTACTTTTCCTGATACTCTAAATTTAGAGACAGTGAATGGTGCTACAGCACAAAACTATATTGGGTGGGGAACAAATGCTATCAGTAGAATTTCTGGATTTTCTGCTGGAATTGAAACAGGTGGATTTTTAGCGTTTATGCCTGGTGGATCAGAAGCAGTTAGACTTGTTAGAAATAGTATTACTCCCGAAGATCTTAGAGTTGGCATAGGAACAACAAATCCAGTATCAAATGCAAGACTTCAGATTGGACCAGCAACATCATCAAATGTTGTTGTTCTCACTAGCATTGGTGGATCTTTCGGTATAGGAACAACAAATCCAAACCAAAAGTTAACAGTTGTTGGTGGTATTAGATCTGTTGTTGGTTCTCAGGGTGACATAACTATTTCTCATTCAGCCGCAACTTTTCCAATTTTAGTAACAAGTGCATTAACGGCTAGTGGGGTTGATTTTGCACTGGGAACTAACAATACTGAGATGGTTAGAATCACTTCTAATGGAGTTGGTATAGGAACTACAGGAACAACTTGCAGACTTCAAGTTCATTCCAAAAATGTTGATGTTGCAAAGTTTTATAGAGATACTGCTGATGGAGGTTGCATAAGAATAGGATCTCAAAGAGGAACTTTTGCTTCTCCAACAAAATTAAATAGTGGTGATTATGGTGGAATAGTTCACTTTGATGCTCATGATGGAACTAGTTTTTTACCAGCAGTTAGTATTGTTGGAGCATTAAACGCAGCTCCTTCTCTGAATAATGTTCAAGGAAGACTATCTGTATTTTGTAATCCTGGATCTACTGAAACTGCTTATAATGAAGTTGTAAGAGTAACTCATGCAGCAAATGTTGGTATTGGAACAAACACTTTAGAATCTATAAGTGCTAATGTTGCAACTGTAACTCTTGGCAGTAAAGTTACAACAACTTCTGGTGGAATTGCATACCAAACATTAGGAGGAACTATAAGAGGATATCATTATTGGGATAGTCATCGACTGATACATGACTCAAGGATGCATGAATTTTGGGCTGGCGGATCACCTAAAGCAGTCATTAATAATAGTGGAGACGCTGTTATTGGCACAGGAGCTACTAGTGATTTTTCTAGTAGTAGATATCCACTTTTGGTCTCAACTAGTAATTTGAATAGTCCAACTGATCCTAGTTATGGTGGACTTTATTCTTATAATGGTGGCACATTTAATACTGTTCATCTTGGTGGAGGAAGTGATAATGATGCAGGTGCTTCATGTGTAGTAATAATGGCTTCTACTACTACTCCTTATCCATTTGGTGGTCTTGTAGTTGTTGGTGGAAACTCCACATCAGCAACTAATCAGAGAGTATCTTTATATTTGGTAAAAGGTGAAGTTGTAACTACTGGAGGAGTTGCCGCAGTTCAAAATACAACAGTAACTGCGGTTGCGGGTGATACTGCATCAACATCTGTTTCTATTACTGGAAACTCTTTATCTTCTGGAGCATGTGCTGTAAAATTTGCTTGGAGTTCTGGATCGGGAACAAATCAAAACTTTGGATTTGTTGCTATGGGGAACTATGCAACAATTTTTAGGTCTGTTAGACAACCATAATAATAAATAAAAAAAAATAGTTCTACTTATGATCTTTAAACTTGATCCATCTAAAAAAATAATTACTCAATCTGTAGGACCATATGATAAAGTAGTCCGAAAAATAGAGTGGATTATTGAAGACAGTGAAGAAGACTGGATTCATATAATTCATGGAGAACCAATCGAACTTGAGTTTGATTCAACGAGTTCTGATTTTATACCATTTGAATCTTTAACCGAGGAAATCATCAATCAGTGGATCAATGATTCTATCCCAGAGAGTCATAAAACTTATTATATTGAAAGAGCACCTCAAGAAAGAGTCAAATGGTTAAAGTACAGACAACCAACAGAAACTAAACTTGAGACTTGGTTATTTAAACCAAACTTTGAAGAAGAGCAAAGTTTGCCATGGCAATAAAACACTGTATAAATAACTAGAAACAAAGTAAAAGAAAAATGGCAGATCGTTATCCATTAGTAGTAGATAGTTCCAACTACAGAATTGAAGAAATCCCTTCAGGTGATAATCTTAATCTCCAAGGAAGTTCAATAGTAAACGTTGGAGTGATTACCGCAACTGACGTTGTGATTACTGATCAACTAGTAGTTACCGCTGGTGGTCATAAAGTTGCCATTGGTACGAATCAATCCAGTGCTCTATCTGCAGACAACACCGTGATGGATGTTTTTGGAGGTAGTTTTTTTGATGGCAGTGTTGGTATAGGAACAACCAATAGTTTTGCAGGTATTGGTACAACAACTGGTGTTGGATTTGGTACTGTAAGACTTGCAGTTGCTGGCGACATTAGATTTGTAACTCCAGGCATTACAACAGAAGCATTTTATGGAACTAGTGCTGGTAATGTTGGTATTAATACATCTTATGGACAATATCCTGGTATGAATAACTCGGGCATTTCACCCGAATCTCAGATTTTAACCAGAGGTGTGCAGTCTCAAGTAACACTGTCTGTTTTAGATATTAATGGATGGAACCGTCAACAATACTTTGGTTCTTCACAGTACAGAATACCTGATTCTTTCAGAAATCTTACTCTTAAAAATGATCCTCAACCAAGAATACCATCATCTGGTGGAGTATTTGGTAATAACCAGTTTTATAATGGAACTGGTATGGGATTCCATATTGTTCCAAACTTTGGTGGTTCTGACTATTGGGCATATTATGGTTATGTGGTAGAACCATCGAGAGATCGTCTTGTTTGGGGAGGTAATACTGCTCCTGCATATTCAGGTATTCCTGCTGGAATATCAAGAGAAGCAATGACTCTTGTTGTATCTACTGGAAACCTTGGAATTGGAACCACAGCACCAATATCAAGATTGCACGTACAAGGTGATGCAACAGTTACTGGAGCACTTTCAAAAGGATCTGGTTCGTTTAACATTCCTCACCCTGTTGTTTCTGGTAAGCGTCTTGTTCACTCATTTATTGAGGGACCAAAAGCAGATCTGATTTACAGAGGAACTGCAACTTTAACTGCAGGATCCGCATCTATTGATATGGATGAAGAAGTTGGACTAACTGAAGGGACTTGGGAAGCACTTTGTAGAGATGCTCAAGTATGGGTAACAAGTGAAGATGGTTGGACTCTCTGCAAAGGATCAGTTTCTGGTTCTACACTGACAATCACAGCACAAGATCCTGCATGTGTTGAAACTGTCAGTTGGTTAGTTGTTGCTGAACGTCAAGATAGTCACATGTATGGCACTGAGTGGACTGATGAAAATGGTAGACCTATTCTCGAACCCGATGAAGTTGATGGTAGTGATGCATTACAAACTGCACCGACACTTGATCTTGATGCACTAGAAGCATCTTTGAAAGATGCTTGATATGACACTCTAAAAACTGTCACAAGGAGGGTTGCATACCCTCCTTTTTTATGCCATAGTAACAAAGTAATCAAGAGAACTCCCAATGGGAACCGCATTTGCTGATTTTGTTGCCTATCAGGATGCTCGTAATACGATTCAACTGAATGTAACAAAGTGGACTTGGATGCTTTGTGATGCTCTTCGTAGTGCTGCTCCTGATGGTTATGACTACATCTTTGAGTCTGGTCGTAAATATCATAAGGTCATTATGATTGACTCTAGTGGTGGTCGCAGTGTTCACGCATTTGTGGATCGTAAAACTGGAGAAGTTTACAAGTCTGCTAGTTGGAAATCTCCTGCCAAAGGTGTTCGTTATGATCTGCGTCTGATTAAAGATCGTGAATGGTTGTTTGCCAATGCAACGTGGCACGGTTCTTATTTGTATGCCCAGTAATGATTTGATACCTTAAGATTGTTTCAATGCTCTCAGAGACGCTTCTGTAAGCGTCTCTTGTCGTTTATAAAAATATCTGCTATAATAATCTCTGAAAGAACCTAACTATGAAACCTCTTTTTATCTGGGCAGGTGGTAAGAATAAGATGCTGAAGCATTACTTGCCGTTAATGCCAACAGAAGTGAATAGTTATTGTGAACCATTCTTCGGGGGTGGTGCAATGTTCATTCATGTCGTGAATACATATAATCCATCACGATTGGTCATCAATGACATCAATGATGATGTGATGAACATTTATCGTTCGATTGCACACGATTATGATGTGTTCAAGACCAGATTGGATGATCTTGAAAAGAACTATCTACCACTGAGTAAAGAAGATCGTAGGACATATTATTTCGATGTTCGTCATGAACATGCCTATGATTATGAGAAGTGGTCTAAACCTGTAGAAGCAGCAACTTTATACTTTTTGATGAAAACAGGGTTCAATGGTATCTATCAGTTGAATCAAAATACCAATGGACGTTATGGAACTCCATCAGGTTTGTTGAATCAAACTGATAAAGTTTATGATCGTGCAGTGTTGGAATGGTGGCACTTGGTTCTACAAAAGACTGAGATTCTCTCTGGAGATTACAATAATGCAGTTCAGGATGTGAAGGATACTTTTCACTTCTTTGATCCACCGTATCGTGATAGTTTTGCTGACTATGGAAATGGATTTGGTGATGATCAACTGCAGCATCTGATTGCGATTTCCAATCTCCGTAGAAATGTCTTCTTGTGTAATCGTGACAGTGGTGATGGATGGTTTGATGATAACAAAATGGAACTCAACATTACCAGATTTCCTGTAACTTATACTGCAGGACGCCGTAAGAAAACAGATGCAGGATTTCAGGCAAAAAAAGCAACAGAAGTTCTGCTTTATCGTACAGTTCAAACTAATCCCTTTGAATGATGTTTATTCCTG
>Ga0129333_10007392_pt1 | contig 10363 bp, 8 predicted proteins | sample CPB6_08_DNA_FD_94474 | JGI IMG/M metagenome (GOLD analysis project Ga0129333, IMG submission 94474) | Freshwater to marine salinity gradient microbial communities from Chesapeake Bay, USA - CPBay_Sum_0.6_0.8_DNA | ecosystem: Environmental > Aquatic > Marine > Coastal | place: USA: Chesapeake Bay...
ACGGGCATTTTGTATTTTTGTGTCGTGGTAACCGGCGCCTCACTTTCTCTCGGGCTGATGATTTTGATTATCGGCATACCATTCTTCATTGGTTTCATAGGGCTGACGCGAGTGCTTGCACTCGTCGAAGGGCGACTCGTCGAGGCTATGACGGGTGAGCGCATGCCGAGACGCGCGCCGCATACAAAAACAGGCGGATGGCTTCAGCGCATCGGCGCCATGCTCCGAGACGTGCGTACGTGGTCTACGCTCGCCTACCAACTATTGTCGTTACCTCTGGGCGTACTCTACTTCTCGGTTGCCATCACGTTATCGGCATTCGGTTTTGGATTGGTCGGTGCAGGGGCATGGGAGTTACTGAGATTACTGGGGGTCGATCTTCCATCTGGCGGTCTTCAATGGGGCTCTGATCCCGAGTCGCTTTCTCCAATCGCATTACCGTTCGTGGCTGTATGTTCGATCGTACTCGGGGTCGTGACACTTACCGCATTACTGCATCTGGCAAGGTTGATTGGTCGTGTGCACGGAAAAATCGCGAAGCGATTGTTAGTGGCCATTTAAAAATGGGGCGCTCCGAATCAAACGTATTCTTTCTGATTCCGAGCGCCCCAACTCCAACTTAACTTAGAACTTCCAGCCGAATGACACGGTCACCGCGAGCGGTTCGTAATCTGCCTTGATTCGACCCGTGGCGTTTTCTTCTGCATCGAGATCGACATTGGATATCAGCAGATAGCGAAAGCCGGCATCGACGAATGCACGCTCGCCGAGTGAATACCGTGCACCGATCAGCGCTTGAAACCCGGAGCCCGAGCCGCTGAAAGATCGCTCGATTCCATTACTTTCGAAATCGAGGTCTACCTCCGTGGCATAGACCGCGCCGAGTCCGGCGTAGGTACGGGCGCGCGGTGAGCCAAAAAGGTCGAACTCACGCAGCGCGTTCACGGCAATAGTGGTGGAGGCGTAGTTTCCGTCGCCGGAGGGTAATCCGGGGCCACCCGCTACGAGCGTGAAGACGGGGTGATCCACGGACTGGTACATGAACTCGGCCTCGATTCGCCATGCTTCACCGAAGTAGCGGCCCACGGCACCGCCTGCGAGGAATCCGTTATCAAGGGGGAGTGTCGGTGACACCACGCCAGAAACTCCCGGGCGTGAGTAGTCGAGTTGCTGATCGGACTGAGACACGAACCCGAAGGTCCCGGTGGCGTACCATTTTTGAGACTCGGAGGCTGTCGCCGTGCCAGCAGCGCTCGCCAGGGCGAGTAGGGCATAACCCATGCCCATCCGAAGACTCGATACCTTATTTATCAACATTAACGTCACTCCATGTGAATGTAGAACACCAAACGCCATCGCATCGTTATGGGTGCGATGCGACATTGGACAGGGACGTTAAGACGCTTGTTTCGCGGGTTCCTGCTCGAATGAACGAACGGTTGCAGCGATGAACGAATGGCATTGGTGGAAGCCACATCGGGCGCGTTGGTACACTGCCAGCGCGTTGGCCGTATCGGAACTCAAGACGTGACCGCAAACGATAAATCGTTGATCCGGTTCGATTTTATCGAACCCACTTATTTGTTTGCCGTTGGCGTGGTGCTGTTCGGAGCCTTCGTCGCTTTGGGTAGTGATCTCGGGCTCGAGGGTTCGGTCCTGTTGGCCAGCTTGGTTTGGGGGATACATCTTTCGGTCGGTCTCGCAGCCCTTCGCCTCAGCGTGATCGGACTTTCACGCTGGCGACTCACCGCCGGCTGGTCCGATCTGGTGCTGCTGGTGTCGGCCGGCCTTCTCACCTCGCTGGTGCTGGCTCCGGTCTCTTTCGGTATCGACCAGTTTCTGATGGGCCGAGGGGTTTTGACCGACGACGATTTACTGGTCAGCCCGAGAGAGTGGCCGATCGGCATTATCGAGGAGTGGACCGAGGTCGTCGGGCCCACGCTACTGGTTTCGCTACTGTTGGGTTTTCCAGCGTGGTGGGCTCGGCGGCGTGCCACGGAGCCGACCGCGACTTCGCCGGTGATGTCCGAGCAAGCGATGAGCGGTGCGTCGTGTCTGCAGCGCTTGCCGCCGGCACTGGGCACCGACCTCATCGCCGCGCGCTCGGAACTACAGTACGTTCGAATCTACACGACCTTAGGAGACGCGTTGATTCTCGGGGCTCTGAAAGATATCGCCGAGCAACGCGATGAGGGGCAACTCGTGCATCGAGCATGGTGGGTGTCCAACAAACATGTCAGGACGCTTCGACGACGGGGCGCGCGCTGCATGCTCACGCTTTCTAATGGGCTAGAGGTTCCGGTCAGTCGACGACGTCAGCAGGCGCTGATCGGTCAATTTGGTTCCAGCGCGACCCTGAATTGATCTCGCTCAAATTCTAGGGGGAGCCGATTCCCGCTCGAGCGCTGCGCGAAAATTCCAACGCTCGCCCACGGGGGGCAGGCGGGTGCAGCGCATCAGGTTGATTACCACACAGGCGAGCCCCAGCACGCGGCAGGCAAACACCAGCGAGAACTCGGGCGTCGGCGATTGGAATCTGAGCAGGTAGAAGCTGAAGAAATCCAACAAGAAGTTATTCACGACGATGGCGCCCAGCATGACGAGGACGAACACGTCGCCCTTGCCGCGGGTGTAGGCGTAGACGGCAAACAGGCCTAAGCCCAGCGTCCACCAGCCACGGATATAAAACACGCCGGTGTAGCGATTAACGGTCGTGGGGTCGATGAAGAACTCTAGGGCCAGAGTCTCCGGGGCGATGATCATCGCGAGCCCACTGGCGAAACCCAGAATGGCGATGAACAGCGACCGGTAGGGGAAGAACCAATCAACCGGAGCGGCTTTTGGTGCTTGGGGGGCGAGTAAGGCTTCTATCTCTTGGAGTGTAATTATCGTCTTATTTTTCAAAGACATGGATCAATTACCGCCCTAGGCAATTAAAGTGCAGCGGAGTATAGACCCAATACGGAGGAAATCAACATCCTCCTACCCCGCGGTGATTTCGGGCCTAGGGGTGCCCGCGGTCGGGGCTGATCCAGGTGGCCGGTCGACCACGCCGCCGGGTGAGCACTTTCGGGTAGGCCACGAGGGTCGCGGCAAACTGCAAAATCCAAAAAGCGGCCGGATAAAACGGAATGAAAATGACCGAACGCCAAGCGGTGGGGTCATATCGATGGTCGATCAGCGTGCCGACCGTGAATTGCAGCAAACACAGTACGAGAAGAATCAGCGCTCCCTCACCGATCGCAACGACGGGGGTGACGCCACTCGCAAGAGCGATGGCCGCACTAATAAGTGTGCCGGTGCTGAAGATCGCGAGTAGATAACACCATACGACGCTCGCGATCATTTCCAGCATCAGAATACGCAGACCCATGCTCGGCGACCGAGCGATCACGTCGATGTTACGCAACATGACCTGCGCACCGCCCATCGCCCAACGAAGGCGCTGACGCCAAAGACCATTCCATGTTGCTGGAGTCAGAATCCACACGAGCGCGCGGGGCTCGAACGCTGCCGTCCATCCGGCGCGCTGAATCTTCCAGGTGATATCGATATCTTCGGTCAACGCATCGGCAGTCCAGTACCCGACTTGTTCGACGGCCGATTTACGGAAGGCCGCAATGACACCCGACACGGTGAATAGGCATCCGAGCCGCATTTGGGCGCGCTTGATTGTGCCAACAATGGTCGAAAATTCGCCAAGCTGTAGACGCGTCAGGATCGAATGGCGATTTCGAACCCGCGGATTACCTGTCGCAGCCCCTAACCTCGGGTTTTCCATGAATCGATGCGCCAGCCATGCCGGGGCGTCGCGATCGATGCGCGCATCGCCATCGATGCAAATCAAAATGGGAAAATTCGCAATCTTGGCGCCCGCTCTGAGTGCCGCGGCCTTTCCTTGATTAGACCCCAGCGCGAGCACCCTCAGTCTTGGATGATGCGCCGCGAGATCATTGAGCAAGCGCAAGGTTTCGTCGGTGCTGCCGTCGTCGATGGCGATGACTTCAAAATCTTTTTGAGTGATCGCCAGTGCGTGCGTGACGGTATCGGTCACCTGTTGCGCTTCATTGAAGCAGGGGATGAGCACGCTGACTGGTTGCGCGAGACAAGCTTCTGACGGCCGCGCGCCTGCAGGTTGATGATATTCGCTCACTCGATATTGCCAAATCGCGCCGATCGTCCAAGTGATCGACATGAGCGCTGGAAAAAGAAAAAGGAAAAAATCGATTTCGATCATGGCGCGGAGAATTCTGCGTCGTTGCTCCGTAGCGAAAACACGCGCCGCATACTTGCGGGGTCTGGATGGTTCTCGAACATCATGTCGGGGTAGTAGCCGACGTGCAGCGCACCAAGACCATAGAGCAGCTCGATCGAGCGAACGATCTCCTCAGTGGGTATCGGGCGCTGATCGTGTCGCCAGTCGACCGATTGCAATTCGAACACGACCTTGCGTCGACCTTCCGGGAAGCGCTCAACCGCTGTGAATAAATCACGCTGGAATTGCAGGGGATCGACGGCGCCCTCCATGTACGGCATCGCCATGATGGCGGTGAAGTCGTAGTGGCGAATCGAGTTTTCCAGCGCTTGGGAGTACCAGGTCTCAGAGCGCGGGTTGAGCGCTACCTGGGCATAGAGATTTCTCGCCGTGAAGAGTGCGGGCTTCTCGAAGCGCACGAGGTCTGAGGTTTCACGCGCGAGCTCATCGAGATAGTTGATCTTCAGAATCGTCCATCGACCGATGAGATCGTCCGTTTTTCGGATGTCGCTCACAGCCTCGGGCAGACCCCATTCGCGATACGTCGATCGCGCGAAGGTGCTGTCGTCCTCGAAGTCGTTCAGCGTGATGTCATCGTGATAGATGATTCCATCGAAGAAACTGTATCGCGAGAGATCTTCGAAGATATCTTTGATGACTTTTCGTGCGTCTGCCGAAAACGGCGAGAGCCGGAGGTAGCCCATGTTGACGCTCGCCTTCGAGGTCCCCGCGAGCGCCTTCACGGTGTGCCCTGCAACCGCATGCCCCTGAGGCAGCTCCCAAGCGAGCAGCGGCATCCAGGCGTACACACGCCGCACCGGCGTTCGCGTACGGATCTGCCACGCCACACGACTGAATAGATCGGCGCGCACCGGTATATGCCGATTCGGGAAATAGACCTGTGCAGCCGAACCGTTGGCGTCGGGATCGGAGAACGCCTGCAGGTAGACGGTGTTGACCCCGAGCCAGGTGAGCCGATCGAGAAGGTGATCGAGATTTCGCTCTTGTTGTTGCGGATCGTCGTCGTAAATGAAATCAAGATCGACATGCGCAATCTTTTGCGGGCGATCGTTTTCGGTGAGCCCGGCATTACGGACGTTGATGGCGTAGCGCAGGTCGCCGATGTCCATCGTGCTTTCGACCAACACACGCCTGAGGCGTAGTGGCGGAACCTCAGCCGGATTACCACCGTCATCGAGCGTAAGTCCGAGGACCATGCCCGCTGCACGGGCAGCCTCTTCGGCGAGGACGTTATATTTTCCGTAGGGCCAAACGATGACTCGAGGGCCTTTGCCGATTCGCTGCGTGATGAGCTTCGAACTGCGCTTCAGATCTTCAGCAACTCGGCGAGTGTACGAACTCTCTGTTTCATATTTTCGAGTCACTAGATCGAATGCACGAGTGGTCGTCGCTGGCTGCAAATTGTTTTGCGGATTACCGGCGATGCCGCGATGCAGATCGTGCGAGTGACTGGCGATCTCGACGAGACCGGTCTTCTGCATCGCCCGTAACTGCTCCCAACTCATGAAGGCAGACCGAGGAACCGGCTTGCCATCGAAATCGACGGAGTCGGTCTCTTCCTGCCAGCGGGTCACCACCGCATGAACGGATGGAATCTGCAGCATCTGCAGCATGGGCCAGGCGTTCGTGGCCACCGACTGATAGGCGTCGTCGAAAGTCAGCAATACCGCTTTCGGCGGCAGAGGGCGCTCGCCCTGGCGGGCGGCGAGGACTTGATCGACGCTGACGAAGTTGAATCCGTTGTTGCGCAGCCAGTCTATGTGACGCACAAACATAGTAGGCGCTACCGCATACGTGGGGATGAGCGCGTTTTTGGGGTCGTCGATCTCGTGATAACTGATGATCGTCAGGGAGGGTTCGTCATGATCTGTCGCGAGCGCTGGGCTTGCACACGGGATGATTAAGAGCGCAAGCAGCAGTCGGAGGAGCATGATCGGGCGAGAGTATAGGTACCGCAACGACTTTCCGACAGTCCCACGCTGATCGGAAAAGGTTTAGTGCTCCCAGGTGATCTCTATCTCGATACGGCGATTTCGAGCTCGGTTAGCCGGCGAGTCGTTGACGACCAGCGGGCGAGTATCGGCATAACCTTTCGCTTCGAGGCGATTGGGGTCGACACCGTGTCGATTGATGAGTTCACGGATGACCGATACCGCGCGTGCGGAAGAGAGATCCCAGTTGTCGCGGAATCGCTCTGTGCTGATCGGTAAATCATCGGTATGACCCGCGACGATCATGCGCGCATCACCGTCTTGAAGCGTATGGGCGAGCGTATCGATCAAGGCCCGCGTCAGTGGTGTCAGATGATCACTGCCGAGATCGAACGCATCGCCGGCGCCGAAGCGCAAAAGAAGTGTGGAGTCGGTCTGATTGACGACCAGCCAACCTTGCTCGATCTCGAAGGCGAACTGATTGCGCAGCATCGTCGCAGCATTGATCGCTGCCGCCGGGGTTTGGGGTGCCTCAGCCGGGGCCTTCGTGGTCTCTACGGTTTTCGGGGAGAGCGCCGATAGCATGACAAAGAAACACAGCAGCAACAGCGCCATGTCGGCGAACGTGATGGTCCATGGCACCGAGGGTGCCGCAGCAGACCGACGGGTCATGCGGCTTCGTCAGGTTTGTGAACCCGCGCCGTTGGGAACGGCGTGACGACCGCATCGGCGATTCGCCGTGGGCTCTCACCCCGAGCGATTTTCGAGACACCGACGATCACGGCTTCGCACCAGCGAAGTTCGTCGTCGTGTTTCATGCGTAACTGGCTGGCGATGGGGCCGGCAATGACGTTTGCAAGCAGCGCGCCGTAAAGCGTGGTGAGCAGCGCGAGTGCCATCGCTTGACCGAGTGCTGCGGTGTCTTGAAGGGTTCCGAGCATTTGCATGAGACCGATCAAGGTTCCGATCATGCCCATGGCGGGAGCGACGATCAGCCAATCTTCCCAGGTCGAGATGATGCGTTCGTGCCGAGCATTGAGCATCTCGATGCGGGTTCGCAGGGTGCTCTTGAGTGATTCCTCATTGGCGCCATCTACCAGCAGCATCAACGCATCGCGCAAGAACGGCCGACGGATCGAGCCCAGCTCGTGTTCCAACGCGAGGGTTCCATCGCGACGTGCGATGCTGGCCCACTTTTTCAATTGGCTAGAGAGCTCCGGCAACTCCTGTGCGTCGCGATGGGCGATGGCGCGTAAGGCTCGTAAATGATCGACGAAGTCTCTAATCGAGCGTCGCGCGATGATTGCGGTGAGTGTGCCGCCGAGCACCAGCAGGAACGACGCCGGGTCGAAGAACGCAGCGTTGCCGTTGCCGAGCGAGATCGCCAAGCCAATCACGACCAAAGTGCCGAGCAGGCCGCCCAACGTTGAGAAATCTGTTTTCATCGGGCGTATTAGTCGACAGCAGATCGAGCTTCGTTATACTTCCGGGCGTGTTTTTTAGCGTCCTAACCGGGGTATCGATTTGAACACCGCGCTGCGAGGGTGGTCTCGGACGGCTCTGGCCATCGTGTGGTTGGTGACTGCCGCCGCCTGCACGAAAACCGACGACGCTTGGGACAAAGCAGTCCAGATCGACACCCCAGACGCCTACGCTTCTTTCCTAGAGCGGCACCCGAAAAGCGAGTATGCGGAGCAGGCGCGGACCCGACGCGACGCCCTGATCGACGAGCGCGATTGGAAGACCGCTCGTCGTGAAAACACCCCCGCGGCCTACGCGAAGTATCTGAGCGCTCACCCCGAGGGCGTATGGAGCGAGTTGGCGGCCCGCCGTCAAAAAGAACTCGCACCGGCGGAAGACACCTCAGCCGACACGCTCGAGGCGTCCGAAACACCCGAAGCGTCTGCGACGCCTTTGACTACGCCTTCGAATGCCGCGATCGCGCCTCCCGTAGAGTCGGTGACCCCCAAGCGTCTGCTACAGCTCGGCGCATTCGCGTCCGAGCCTTCCGCGCGAAAAGGGTGGGCTCGATTGCAGAGTTCTTTCGTCGAGCTTGCCACGCTTTCGCCGAGCATCAGCGTCGACTCAAAGAAAGGGTCGACGCTTCATCGATTACGGGTGACCGTCGATAGCGACGAAGAGGCCGATCGACTTTGTGCCGTGCTTCTTCGCGGCGGCGCAGAGTGCATCAAACTCGATGAGCCCTGAGTCTCAGTTCACCGGGTTACGTAACTGAAGCGACCAGATCACGATCTGTCGCGACTCGATCGCCGCAGGCGCCAACTCGAACACCGGCGCCGTCGCACTACCCGCCGCGCGCGGCGTGATCAAGCCATTTCGGTCAACCTGATGTTCGGACACTGAAAGCGACGGATCGCCGCCTTTAATTCGGCTCGTGACGCCGCCGTTCATCTGGCCGATCACGATGAGTGTCTGGGCATTTCCTCGAGCAAGCCCTTCCACCGACTCGGCAATCCAGCCGAGAGCACTGAGTTCGACGAGAGTACTCGATGAGGCGAGGGTGACTCCGCTCGCGTCGAGCTCGGCGGCAGAACCATATTCGAGTGCGAGCCCGGCATTCGGACCTGAGCTCAAAGATTTCGTCGAGATTTCGGTCGCTGCAGAAAGATCGAGGGTACGGATTTCCCAGCGATAGGGGCCGCTGGCGCTGCCCTCACGAAAGCGTACGAGAGCGAGCACGCGCTGCTCGCTCAGCGATTCAAGATCGAGTACGCGCAGTCCGAACTCTGTGCTGCGGATCGGTAACCCATATTGCCGCACGGCACCGGTACGAGAATTGAAGCCTACGATTCGAATGAGTCGAGCGGTGCTCGCCGTTCGTCCGTTGACGTTGAGCACCGCGCCGAGTGCGAACAGCACTTCGCCACTCGTCGGTCGCAGCGCGACGCCACCGCAGCCGAGACCAGGCTGGCGAGATTCAAGAATGGCGGGCAATCGCCGCGTCACTCCGGGGAGCGCGCCGGCGAAGCCATCAGGACCGAGGTGTTGCAAGGCGCGACCTTGGTTGTCGAGCTGCAAGAGGAATGGCCCGCGCTGATCGCAAATCCAGACAGAGCCCGACTCGCCTTCGGTGACACCGGCCGGATCGAGGCCACGCTGATCGAACTCAGGCGATCGCGGTTTCAGATCTTCATCGAGATTGCGTGCGCCATCGCTGCCCGAAGAGTCTGTGGGTGTGGGGCGCCCTGAGTAGTTCAAGGCGTCGGACGTTTTGAGCGCTGTCAGCGAAGCGAGGTCTGCGGCGTTCGGCGTCAGCGTGATCGAACCGAGAGATGGATTGCCATTCGTGTCGTTGCTGAGCAGGACGTCAGCCGCTCGTACGGATACGCCATCGGAGTAGCGCGGTGCGGCCACGGCAATACCGCGCGAGGTGACGGTTCGTAGCTGCAGGGTCGTGGTGGGTGTGCCCGACACGACCGAGAGACCTGCGCCGAGCGCCGGGCGTAAACCTCGCGCATAGGTGCTTTTGAGCAGGCTCGAGTTGCCAGCGTAGGGCATCAACAAAGAATCGGGCACTCGCAGCACATACTTGCGGAGTTCCGCGACCGGAATCAGCGTTGAGGTGGGCGATTCTACGAATACGCCGCGGGCGAGAGCCTCCGCCTGCTCGGCGATCGCTCGTGCCGTTGCGGCCGTCGGGATCTGCATGCCGGAGCGATAGCTCGAGGTAAGGCGGTTGTCACCCTTCAGATAGTCGATCAACGCCACGAGGTCGACATCGAACGACGATGCGCCGAAGTTGAGCGATTTACCGGACAGCGAAGCCGCGAGTTCCGAGGGGATCGCGATGCCATTGCTGGCATTGGCATCAGCATCGACCGCCATCAAAAATTGCATGCGACGGATCGTCGTCGAGGAGAGTAAGCCTCCATCGACGCCACCCTGAAAATCTTTGAGCGAGAGCGATGCGGCGCCCGTCGCAGTGCCGAGAGTGATGGGGCCAACAGCGAAAGTCACGGTCTCGCACGAGGGGTTGCAGCGGTAGGTATAACCGCCCGTCGAGCTCGTGGTTCCCGATACGCTCGGGGTGGAATAGGCGAGCCCCGAGATCGAAAGATCGACGAGCGAACCCGACTGCGTCGGAGTTGTCGGTGTCGAGGAAGAATTGTCTCCGCCGCCCCCGCCCCCGCAAGCG
>Ga0129333_10007393_pt1 | contig 10362 bp, 10 predicted proteins | sample CPB6_08_DNA_FD_94474 | JGI IMG/M metagenome (GOLD analysis project Ga0129333, IMG submission 94474) | Freshwater to marine salinity gradient microbial communities from Chesapeake Bay, USA - CPBay_Sum_0.6_0.8_DNA | ecosystem: Environmental > Aquatic > Marine > Coastal | place: USA: Chesapeake...
ACTACATGAAGCCCATGAACTGCCCCATGCACAACCTCATCTTCGACGCACGAGGTCGCTCCTATCGGGAGCTACCCCTGCGGCTGTTCGAATTCGGCACCGTGTACCGCTACGAGAAGTCCGGTGTCGTCCAGGGCATGACGCGCGCGCGCGGATTCACGCAGGATGACGCGCACATCTATTGCACGCGCGAGCAGATGGCCGACGAACTCGACGCGCTGCTCACCTTCGTCCTCGACCTGCTTCGCGACTACGGACTCGAGGACTTCTACCTCGAGTTGTCCACGCGTGATCCCGAGAAGTCCGTCGGCTCAGACGAGGCGTGGGCCGAGGCCACCGAGGTCCTGCGCCAAGCCGCCGAGAAGCAGGGGCTGGAGCTCGTGCTCGACGAGGGCGGTGCGGCGTTCTACGGCCCCAAGATCTCGGTCCAGGCCAAGGACGCCATCGGCCGCACGTGGCAGATGTCGACCATCCAGCTCGACTTCAACCTGCCGGAGCGCTTCGACCTCGAGTACGCCGCACCCGATGGCACGCGCCAGCGACCGGTGATGATCCACCGTGCTCTTTTCGGATCGATCGAGCGGTTCTTCGCCGTACTGCTTGAGCACTACGCCGGAGCGTTCCCTCCCTGGCTCGCGCCGGTGCAGGTCGTGGCGATTCCGGTTTCCGACGCCCATGTCGACTACCTCTACGACGTAGCGGCGCGACTGCGTGAGCACGGCATCCGCATCGAGGTGGACGACGCCGATGATCGGATGCAGAAGAAGATCCGCACAGCGCAGAAGTCCAAGGTGCCCTACATGCTCATCGCCGGTGACGACGACATGGCCGCCGGGGCCGTCTCGTTCCGCTACCGCGACGGAACACAGCGCAACGGCGTCGCCATCGATGACGCCGTTGCGGAGATCCTCGGGGCGGTCCGTGAGCGCCAGCAGGTGGAGAGCGCGCCCGCATGAGCGAGAGCGAGTTGCCCCTCGACCACGGCGGGATGATCGACCGCTGGCAGCGCATCTGGGCACCTCACCGGGAGGCCTATCTGCGCGGAGAGGGTCGGCCCGCACACGACGGACCAGGGGAGGAGTGCCCCTTCTGCCGCGCCCCTGGCATGACTGAGGACGACGGTCTCGTCGTCGCGCGCGGCAACAAGGCGTACGTCGTCATGAACCTGTACCCCTACAACTCCGGACATCTGCTCGTGTGTCCGTATCGGCACGTGGCGGACTACACCGAGCTCGACCCGGACGAGGTTGCGGAGATCGCTGAACTCACCCAGCGTTCGATGACGGTGCTCCGCGCGGTGTCGCGCGCGCAGGGTTTCAACATCGGCATGAACCAGGGCAAGGTGGGCGGAGCCGGCATCGCCGGGCACCTCCATCAGCATGTCGTGCCACGCTGGGGGGGAGACACCAACTTCATGCCGGTCGTGGGACACACGAAGCCGATGCCGCAACTCCTTGCGGAGACTCGCAGGCTGCTCGCCGAGGCGTGGGACAGCGCGGGCTGACAGGAGGCGACGGTGGCGATCATCAGCGGACCCGGCGGTATCGATCTTGAGGCGGCGTTGGCCGAGGTCGGGGTGAGCTTCGTGCACGCGCCGGGAGACGATGCGCCGGCAGAGGTGCTCGGCGAGGTTCTCCGGCCAGGCGAGTTCCAGGTGCGCGCGGTCGTCGTGGCGGAGCCTCCGGCACCGGGCGAGGAGCACACCGGCATGGGTGCGTGGCATGTCAACGCCGTTCACGAGGCTCACTTCGCCCGGAGTGGTCGCGGCATCCTGCAGGTCGTCCTCGCCGACGGGATAGCGACGGTGGAGGTGATCCCCGGCGATGTCATGCTCATCCGAGGGGCGGAGCACAGGTACTTGCCGCTCGAAGCCCAGGAGTGGGTGCTGCGGCATACCGGCCCCGACGACGCAGACCTCCGGGCCCGCGAAACGGGCCGTGCCGGTGCCCCATGGCCGTCGGCGGTCTAGTCGACGGTCAAGCCCTCCGCGGCGAAACTCGGCATGGGCTCATGCCCGTGGTAGCGGCGTGTGAAGGTCCCGGTGCCATGCGCGATGCTCCGCAACTCGATCGCGTAGCGGGTGAGTTCGAGCCCGGGAACCTCGGCGGTGATTTGCGTTCGGCCCCCGGCCACCCCAGCAGAGCCGGTGACCCGGCCGCGTCGCGCCGAGAGATCTGACATCACCGCGCCGACATGGTCGTCAGGCACGACGATGGAGAGTTCGTCGATCGGTTCCAGCAGCGCGATGCCCGCTCTCTCGGCGGCGTCCCGCAGGGCGAGGCCTCCTGCCGTCTGGAAGGCCATGTCGGATGAATCGACGGAGTGGGACTTGCCGTCAAGGAGCGTCACGCGAATGTCGACGAGGGGATAGCCGGCACTGACACCCTTGGCCATTTGGGCGCGGACCCCCTTCTCCACGGACGGGATGAACTGTCGGGGCACGGCACCCCCAACGACCCTGTCCTCGAACTCGAAACCGGAGCCGGGCGGGAGTGGGGTGACCTCGATGTCGCACACGGCGTACTGCCCGTGGCCACCTGACTGCTTGACGAGCCTGCCGTGGCCCGTGGCGCTCGAGGCGAAGGTCTCGCGAAGCGAGACGCGAACCGGCTCGCTATCAACGCTCACGCCATACCGCGTCGCGAGTCGGTCGAGGACGACATCCACATGTGCTTCGCCCATGCACCAGAGCACGATCTGCCCCGTGTCCGGATTGCGTTCGAGGCGCAGTGTCGGATCCTCGGCCACCAGGCGACTGAGCGCCGAGGTGAGCTTGTCCTCGTCGGATGCCGTATGGGCGGTGATCGCGACCGGGAGCAGGGGATCGGGCATCGTCCAGGGTTCGATGAGCAGCGGCAACTCAGGCGACGAGAGCGTGTCACCGGTCTCCGCGTGGGGAAGCTTGGTCACGAGCCCCAGTTCGCCGGCGCCGAGTCCCTGCAAGGGCTTGAGCGCTTTGCCTGCGCGCATGCTGATCCCGCCCATGCGCTCGTCGACGTCGTGGTCCTCGTGCCCTCGATCGGTCAGGAAGTGCCCCGACACGTGCAGTGTCACATCAGGCGTGAGGGTTCCCGAGAACACGCGGACCAGGGAGATCCTCCCGACGTAGGAGTCCGACGTCGTCTGCACAACCTCGGCGCAGAGGGGACCGCCTGGATCGCATTCGAGAGGCGCGCGAGGCGTGCCATCAGGCCCCGAGACGGTGGGCAGCGGGTGCTCAAGCGGTGACGGGAAGCCCCGCGTCAGCACCTCGAGCAGTTCGTCCATGCCAAAGCCACTCGGCGTTGCGGCAGTGACAAGGACCGGGAAGAAGTGCCCGCGTGCGACCGCCTTCTCGAGGTCTGCGACAACCGATTCGAAGGCGATCTCCTGTCCGCCGAGGAATCGCTCCATGAGGTCTTCGTCCTCGGACTCGGTGATGATCCCTTCGAGCAGACCGGCACGGGCGTCGGAGATCAGGTCGAGGTGCTGCGGTTCCGGATCGCGATGGACCCTGGACCCTGTGGAGTAGTCGCGGATCGACTGCGACAGCAGGCCGATGAGGCCAGCGACATGTCCGTCGTCCGCGTGCAGCGGAATGTACAGCGGGTGGATCCCCGCGCCCTCTCCGAACATCTGCCGGCACGACTCGACGGTGGCTTCGACGTCGGCGCGCTCGCGGTCGGCCTTCGTGACGACGATCGCTCGAGGCATCCCCACGGCTGCACACTCATCCCAGAGCATGGCGGTGGCAGCATCGACATCATCGGTCGCCGAGACGACGAAGAGCGCGGCATCTGCCGCGCGTAAGCCTGCCCGCACCTCGCCGACGAAGTCGGCATATCCGGGTGTGTCGAGGAGGTTAAGTCGGATGCCGTTCCAGTCCAGTTGCACGAGGCTCAAGGTCACCGATCGCTGCTGGCGCCGCTCCGCGTCATCAAGGTCTGACAACGTGGTGCCGTCTTCGACTGCACCCAGACGATTGATCGCTCCGGTCGCGAGAGCGAGTCGCTCGATGAGCATGGTCTTGCCCGCGTGACTGGGGCCGACGAGCGCGACATTGCGAATTCGTGCGGGATCGGTGGTCGTGGCCACGGTGCCTCCTCGCGCCGGATGGTGATCCCCCGACCCTTCTCTCATTCGGTCTGCGACGCAAGGGACTTCGGACTCTCCGGTCTGCGCCGTACGATGGACGCGAGCCCTACGATGGGCCTGCCGGATCGACCGGCACGCGCCGCCTTGTCGGCGAAGACGCCGTGGGGACCCCATGGTCGAGGAGTGGTCGTGCTCAACAATCCGGCGGCGCGCAAGCTTTCGACGGCCGTCCTGGAGCCGATCGCCCGGGTACTGCTCAAACTCCACGTCTCACCGGATGCCGTCACCGTCGTCGGCACCCTCATCACCTGCACCGCCGCGCTCGTCTTCTTCCCCGGGGGCGATTTCGTGCCGGGTGTCATCATCATCGCCGCCTCGGTGATCGCCGACCTCCTCGACGGCACCATGGCGAGACTTTCCGGGCGCGCGGGACCATGGGGGAACTTCCTCGACGCCACCCTCGATCGCATTGCCGACGGCTGTGTCTTTGGGGCCCTCGTCCTTTGGGCGGCAGCCACCGGGAACGCGTGGACGACCGCGGCTGCCCTCACGTGCCTGGTGGGGGGTCAGGTCATCTCCTATGCCAAGGCGCGCGCTGAGGCTGTGGGAGCCACGGCCAATGTGGGCATCGCCGAGCGCGCGGAAAGGCTCATTGTCGTTCTTCTCGCCGCCCTTCTCGCGGGGCTCGGAGTTCCCTATGTGCTCCCCATCGCCCTCGGAGCCCTGGCCGTGCTGAGTGTCGTCACGGTCGTCCAGCGAATCGTGGCGGTGCGCCGCCAACTCAAGGGCTCAGGAGGGGAGCCTCGGTGAGCCTGTCCGACTCCCTGGTGGATCTCGGCTTCGGCGTCGGGTGGTCGGCGGTCAAGAGGATGCCCGAGCCGGCCGTCAACCGTGTATTCGACGCCCTAGCCGAGAGGGCCTACCGCAGGGATGGGCGTGGAGTGCGTCAATTGCGGGCGAATCTCGCTCGGGTGGTGCCGGACGCTCGCTCCGCGGGGCTGGACGCGGCTACACGCGAGGGCATGCGCAGGTATCTGCGGTATTGGAGTGAGGCGTTTCGGCTCCCCGCGTGGTCTGCCGAGCAGGTCAGAGAGAGATTCACGCTCGAGCACGGTCTCGACCAACTCGACGCCGCAGTCGACGCGGGGGCCGGGGCGATCATGGTCACTTCGCACAGCGGCAATTGGGATCTTGCCGGCGCCTGGGCCTGCGATCGCTACGGCAGCCTCGTCACGGTCGCCGAGAGATTGAAGCCGGAGGGGCTCTACGACAAGTTCGTGGCCTACCGCGAGTCCCTCGGCATGGAGGTGCTTCCGCACGGTGACGCGGAGAGCTTCCGGACGTTGGTCCGGCGACTACGGGAGGGAAAGCTGGTCTGCCTGGTTGCCGATCGCGACCTTTCGGGGAGTGGTGTGCCTGTGGACTTCTTCGGCGAGACTGCCTCGATGCCTGGCGGTCCCGCGCTGCTCTCCACCATCACCGGTGCGCCGATCATGAACGTCGGACTGTGGCACGTCGACGAGGGACTGCGTGCGAGGGTCGGTGATCCCCTCGTGCATCCGGAGGGGCTGGATCGAGCCGAGACCCTCGCTGCGCTGACGCAGTCCATGGCCGATGGGTTCGCAGCGTCCATCCGCGCGCATCCTGTGGACTGGCACATGATGCAGCCGCTCTTCCATGCTGACGTCACGCGTCGGGATCCGTCGTGAGGATCGGGATCGTCTGCCCGTACGCGTGGGATGTGCCAGGGGGAGTCCAGGCGCACGTGCGCGATCAGGCGGAGACTCTCATCGGCCTTGGCCACGACGTGAGCGTGATCACGCCCGTCGAAAATCCCGCGGCCTTGCCGATCTACGCGGTCGACGGCGGTCGGCCGCGCGCAGTCCCTTACAACGGCTCCGTGGCTCGCCTCACCTTCGGCGTCAAAGCGACGGCGCGGGTTCGGCGGTGGATCCGCGAGGGCAATTTCGACGTCCTCCACGTCCATGAGCCGCTTGCTCCCTCGCTCGGGGTGCTTGCGTGCTGGGCTGCACGTGGTCCGATCGTGGCGACCGTGCATTCATCCATCGAGCGCTCCCGAGTGCTGGTAACCGGCTACTACCTCGCGCAGACCGCTCTCGAGAAGATCTCCGCCCTCATCGCCGTCAGCGAGTACGCGCGGCGCACCATCGTCGACCATCTTGGCGCGGATGCGGTGCTCATCCCCAATGGCGTGCGCATCGCGCCGTTCGCCGACGCCGTTCCGCTGCGTCCGTGGCCCGGGCCCGCTGTGGGATTCCTCGGTCGAATGGACGAGCCCCGCAAGGGGTTGCCCGTCCTACTGGATGCATGGCCTGGCATACGTGCAAGGCATCCGGAGGCGAGGCTCGTGCTCATGGGGCCCGGCGACGGCGACGAGATCCTCGCCAGCGTGGCCGACGAGTATGTGCCGTCCATAACCTGCCTCGGGCTTCTCAGCGAATCCGACAAGGCTGCGGCGCTGGCGTCTTTGGACATCTACGTCGCACCGAATACGGGCGGAGAGTCCTTCGGCATCGTGCTGCTCGAGGCCATGGCAGCGGGAGCCCCTGTCGTCGCCAGCGATCTCGACGCCTTCGCGCGGGTCCTCGACGGGGGACGCTGCGGGATGATGTTCCCCATGGGGGACCCTGAAGCGCTGGCCGCGTCCGTCAATGCCCTCCTGGACGATGCGAGCGCGCGTGAGCACCTGACGGAGGCTGGACGTCGCAGGGCAACCGCGTACGACTGGACAACCGTGGCCGGGGACCTACTCGACGTCTATGCCAGTGTGACCGCTGGTCAGCGAGGTGTCCACGAGGACCTGCGAGGTCAGATCGTGGGCCGTCTCGCGCGGCGCCGCCCCGAAGGCCGGTCCCGCTGATGTCAATGTGGTGGTGGGTATTCGCCGGGGTTCTCGTCGTCCTGGTCGGCCTCTACCTGAGCATGACCGCGGGTCGGCTCGATCGCCTGCATCGGCGGATCGACACGTCCCGTCAGGCACTCGACACGCAACTCCTCCAGCGTTCTGCGCTCTGCCTGGAGATCGCGTCATCCTCGCTCTTCGATCCGGCGACTGCGGTAGTGCTCGCTGACTCGGCCCACGCGGCCCGGGCTTCCGCCGATGGTGACGTGATCGTTCGCGGCCTGGCCGAAAGCGACCTCACGCGGGTTCTCGTCGCGGCGATCCCGGATCCCCAGGATGCCGAGGTTCTGCGTGAGGAATCGCCCGATCCCGGGATGCTCGAGGATCTGCGCCAGGCATGCGTCCGCGTGCAGCTGTCTCGACGATTCCACAACGATGCGGTTCGGGCCTGTCGCCAAGTGCGCAAGCAGCGCCTCGTCCGCTGGCTTCGACTCGCTGGCCGCACCCCGTGGCCCGTCACGGTGGAGATGGACGACACGCCGCCCCCCGGGCTGTCCGTGCGCTGATCGGGTCCGACGTACCGTGGGGTTATGCGTCGTATGCCCGTGGTCGTCGGTCTGGCTCTTTCCGCTGTGGTCCTCGCTGCCTGCGGCGGGGCCGAGGAGGCCGCGCCGCAATCCGAGTCAGCGAGCCCGACGCCCACGGCGACCCCCTCGTCGGCCAGTCCCTCGGCGCTGCCCACGCCGACTTCGCCCGGCATCCCGCCGGGCGCCTCGCCCTTCTCGGGCCTTCCGGGCGGCGAGGGCAAGCCTGTCCTGGCCATCAAGATTGACAACACGCGAGCGGCACAGCCGCACACCGGGCTGCAGGCCGCTGATCTTGTGTACGTCACCGAGGTCGAATGGGATCTCACCCGGCTGATCGCGGTCTACAACTCCACCATCCCCGACGTCATCGGCCCGGTGCGGTCAGCGCGCATCAGCGATCTGGACATCCTCGCTCCGTTCGACAAGATCGCCTTCTCCAACTCCGGCATGCAGACCAAGCTCCGCCCGGTCCTCGCCGCAGCGAACCTCTACGACGTCTCCGCCGAGCGCATCTACGAGGCGTTCACGAACGATCCGGGCCGACCCTCTCCGGTCGACCACATGGCCGATCCCAGGATCCTCCTGGCTGCCGCGCCAGACGCGGCGGTGGCGCGGGACATCGGCTTCACCTTCTCCGATGAGCCACCGGCGGGGGGGACTCCCGTTGAGTCGGTGACGATGACATGGCCATCGTCCGAGGTGTCCTTCACGTGGGATGAATCGGCGGGCAACTTCATCGTGGGCCTCAACGGTGAGGAGTCCAGGTCGACTGAGGGTGGCCCCCAGCGCGCCGCCACCGTGGTCATCCAGACGGTCGAGCAATCCGACTCGGGCTACGGGGACAGGTACGGCGGGATCACCCCCTTCATTCAGACCGTCGGGAGTGGTCCGGCCCTGGTCCTGCGCGATGGCCGGATGTGGTCTGTCACCTGGGAGCGCCCTGCTCTGACCGACGGGACTCGCTTCGTGCTGCCCGACGGTTCGGCGATGCCCTTCGCGATCGGCCAGGAGTGGGTCGTCTTCCTGGATAAGGGCATCAAGCCAAAGATCCGGTGATGGACAGCGCGAGCCTGCCCGACAGGGGCGGCTTGGCCCGCCTGGACGCCCTACTACCATGGGCGCAGGCTGCGAGGATCGCTGCCCCGAAGTCCTGAGAGGTCACCGTGTCCGATTCCCCCAGTCACGTCACCGGCACGACGCGCGTCAAGCGCGGCATGGCGGAGATGCTCAAGGGCGGCGTGATCATGGATGTCGTCACGCCAGAGCAGGCCAAGATCGCCGAGGATGCCGGCGCAGTTGCCGTGATGGCGCTCGAGCGCGTGCCCGCGGACATCAGGGCCCAGGGCGGGGTGGCACGCATGTCGGATCCCGACATGATCACCGGCATCGTTGAATCCGTCACGATCCCCGTGATGGCGAAGGCTCGCATCGGCCACTTCGCCGAGGCGCAGGTGCTTCAGTCGCTGGGCGTGGACTACATCGACGAGTCCGAGGTGCTCACTCCGGCCGACTACTCCAATCACATCGACAAGTGGCAATTCACGGTCCCCTTCGTTTGCGGTGCGACGAACCTCGGCGAAGCGCTTCGTCGCATCACCGAAGGGGCGGCCATGATTCGCTCCAAGGGCGAGGCCGGCACCGGTGACGTGTCCAACGCAGTCACGCACATGCGCCGTATCCGCGACGAGATCCGCCGCCTGGTGTCGATGCCTGAGGACGAGCTCTTCGTGGCTGCCAAGGAGCTTCAGGCCCCCTACGATCTCGTTGTCGAGGTTGCCAGGGCAGGCTCCCTGCCGGTCGTCTTGTTCACCGCGGGAGGCATCGCAACGCCTGCGGATGCGGCGATGATGATGCAGTTGGGTGCCCAGGGCGTGTTCGTGGGCTCGGGCATCTTCAAGTCCGGAGACCCGGTGAAGCGGGCCGAGGCGATCGTCCAGGCCACTCGCCACTTCGACAACCCCGATGTCGTTGCCAAGGTGTCGCGTGGGCTTGGGGACGCGATGGTCGGCATCAACGTCGCCGACATCCCCGTGCACCATCGCCTCGAAGACCGGGGCTGGTGACGCGCGCGACACCCCGCATCGGCGTACTCGCGATCCAGGGCGACGTTGTCGAGCACATGCGCGCACTGGTGGCGTGCGACGTCAGCGCGGTGAGCGTGGGGAGCCTGGATTCGCTGGGCGATGTCGATGCGCTCATCATCCCAGGCGGTGAGTCGACCACGATGTCGATGCTCGCGTCACGCGACGGATTGCTGGATCCTCTGCGAGAGGCACGTGCTGCTGGAATGCCGATGTACGGCTCGTGTGCAGGAATGATCATGCTGGCCGACGACATCCTCGATGCCCGCTCCGATCAGCAGGCGATCGGCGGCATCGACATGGTCGTGCGGCGCAATGCCTTCGGCCGCCAGGTCGACTCCTTCGAGACAGTGATCGACGTGGCCGGGCTCGGCGAGCCGTTCCCCGCGGTCTTCATTCGTGCGCCCTGGGTCGAATCTGTCGGGCCGGGAGTGCAGGAGCTTGCCCGGGTGACCACACCGCAGGGTGTGGATACCATCGTTGCTGTGAGGCAGGGACCGCTGGTCGCCACGTCGTTTCACCCAGAGCTCACCGGCGACCGGCGCTTCCATGAATTATTCATCCAGATTGCGAGGCAGTACGCATGAGCGGCCACTCCAAGTGGGCCACCACCAAGCACAAGAAGGCCGTGGTGGATGCGCGGCGCGGGAAGCTCTTCGCGCGACTCATCAAGAACATCGAGGTGGCCGCGCGCCAGGGTGGCGGGGACCCCGCTGGCAACCCGACGCTCTACGACGCGATCCAAAAGGCACGGAAG
>Ga0129333_10007394_pt1 | contig 10362 bp, 11 predicted proteins | sample CPB6_08_DNA_FD_94474 | JGI IMG/M metagenome (GOLD analysis project Ga0129333, IMG submission 94474) | Freshwater to marine salinity gradient microbial communities from Chesapeake Bay, USA - CPBay_Sum_0.6_0.8_DNA | ecosystem: Environmental > Aquatic > Marine > Coastal | place: USA: Chesapeake...
CTACCAATGGGAGCATAGAGCCATTTGTGCAAACTGGTCGCAAAATAATCGGCATCCAGGTCGGGTATGGCAAATTCGATGTGCGCAAAACTATGTGCTCCATCCACGATCACCTCGATACCTCGTTTATGCGCTTCTTGCGCGATCTTTCTGACGGGCAATACCTGCCCATTCCAATTGATAATATGGGTCAGATGAACCACTTTAGTCTTTGGTGTAAAGGCATTCACATACTGACGAACCAGGTAATCTTCGTCTTCAGAAGGAAGCTCCAGATTAACCCATACCATCTTGATACCGTTTCTGATAACCCGCTGATTCCAGGCATTGATCATGTTGGGATAATCCTGTCGGCTGGCCACAACTTCATCACCCGCAGCAAGTGTCATACCGAAGATGACAGTCTCGAGCCCTTCAGAAGAATTACGGTTGATCGCAATCTCTTCTGCACTACAGCCTGCCAATCTTGCCAGTTGTTGTCTTAGCGGTTCCCTACCCTGGTCGAGGATGCGCCACATGTAGTAAGAGGGAGACTCATTGCTGTAATCGTAATACCGCTTCATGGCCTCTTGCACCGTGCGGGGTGCTGGCGAAACACCACCATTATTTAAATTGATGAGGCCGGGCGATACAGTAAAGGCTTGCTGCACCTGGTACCAAAAATCCTCATCCGTGATCAGGTCTTCATCGGGCAAGTTTCGGGAATGCTGAAGCAGCTGCTCCATGGCGGCAGACGATTGAACACCTGTCAATAGACCTGCAGCAGATAACAGCCCGGTCTTTTTGAAGAATTCTCTTCGGGCAAAGAATGACATAGCAACGATTTAGATACTGAATGTACAAAAAGACAAACAACGAGCTAAGCTCTCTCGCCAATCTTTGATGGGCACATTGTATGTTTGATTGATCTTTGTGGTATCTAAAACGGAATAAGCTGGCCGGTGAGCGGCCGTAGGATATTTGTCGGTGCTGATCCCTTGTACTGGTACCGTTGATTGCTGAAGGGAGGCAATTGCAGAAGCCAACTCGAACCAGCTGATGCTGCCAGAATTACTATAATTATATATTCCTGGTTTCCAATTGCTTGAAGAGATTATCGTAAGTAAAGCTTCCGCTAAATCTGCGGCATAAGTGGGCGAACCGATCTGGTCATTGACCACGAAAAGAGCCGGCTTTTCTTTCAAAAGCCTAAGAATGGTCTTCACAAAATTCTTTCCGAAAGAAGAGTAAACCCAAGAAGTCCGAATGATAATACACTCGGGGTTGTACTGCAGGGCCAACTTTTCTCCCTCCCATTTGGAGGCTCCATATACCGATCGGGGACCACAGGTGTCATCTTCTCGGTAAGGCCGTGTAGCTGTTCCATCAAAAACATAGTCAGTCGATATGTGGATCAGACGGCAGTGCTGTTGCTGACAGATCGCCGCTAAAACACCTACCGCCTCTGCATTGACCTGAAAGGCCAACTCTCTTTCTGTTTCCGCCTTATCTACCGCTGTGTAGGCAGCGCAGTTGATCAGATAATCGGGATGCACGGCCTCGAAATAATGTCGCACCAATTCAAAATGATGAATAGGCAGATCTTCTCTAGACAAAAACAAAAAATTATACTGTGGCCATACCTTCTCGAGTTGACGAATTTCCTTTCCGAGTTGGCCATTGGCACCCGTTACCAGTATGGTCGGTTTTTTCTTGTCAAGAGAGGGGGTGTCCATTGCAATAATTTCAAATTAGAAATAGATAAAGGGAGAGTCCAGTTTGCTGAGCGACGGCAACTGTTTATCTTTTTCAGAGACAATAGCAGAATCGGCCTTGATCATCCAATTGATGGCCAGCGAGGGATCGGCATAGAAGATCCCCTGCTCACTGGCCTTGTTATAGAATTGATCGCACTTATACAAGACCTCAGCTTTTTCACTGAGCACGGCAAACCCATGAGCAAATCCTTTTGGAACCAGTAATTGCTTTTTATTTTCAGCCGTAAGCTCGATGCTAAAGAATGCTCCGTATGTAGGTGACCCTTTTCTGATATCGACCGCCACATCCAATATGGATCCGCTTAACACCCTGACTAATTTAGTTTGCGCATGAGGAGGTGCCTGAAAATGCAGGCCCCTGATCACCCCGTACTGAGAAGAGGACTGATTATCTTGCACCCATCGGAGGTCGATGCCTTGCTGCAGAAAAACAGACTCATTGTACGACTCGAAAAAATAACCCCTTGCATCGTTATGCACGATCGGCTCAAACAGCAGAAGATCAGGAAGCGTTGTTTTAATAAATGGCATATCAGAGCGTCCAGTAGGTTCGTTTTGTAATATTGTTTCGATGTATTCCGTTGAGATCTGCGACGAGTCCCAAAGCGGTGGTTCGCTGGCAAAAATAGTCCTCATCGAGCGTATAATAATCAGTGTGATCGGCCGAGATCAGCACCACATCGTAGGCCCCCCTTTCCTGCCCGATGAGCGACAATCCGTATTCTTTTTTCAAGGCGACTGCATCGGCGATCGGATCACTCAAGTCTACCTGACAACCCTGCTGCATTAACTCCAACGCCACTTCGGCAATTTTAGCATTTCGAACATCGGCCACATTTGCTTTAAAGGAAACTCCCTTGACTAGGATTCTTGCTCTCGCTGGTGACACGCCGATCGATTGCAAATGATCCAATAATCTGTTAACGATACGAGACTTTACCAGCTCATTGACACGCCGGGCCTCGGCCACCAGCGTGGGAGAAAAAGAAAACTTTTCAGCCTGGTGCAAGAGATAGTATGGGTCGACACTGATGCAGTGCCCTCCCGCCAGCCCGGGACGAAAGGGCAGAAAATTCCATTTCGTTGCAGCTGCCTGCCAAACTTCACTGGTAGAGATCTGCATTCTCTCGTAGAGTTCAGCCAGCTGGTTCATCAACGCAATATTTACATCGCGTTGGATGTTCTCCGTCATCTTTGCTGCCTCAGCCACTTTTATAGAGGAGCAAATGAATAACCCAGCCTCAATGACCGAGCTATAAATACTCTGCATGACAGAAAGCCATTGTTCGGAAGAGACTGCAATTAATTTAGTAACAGTAGACAATGTATGGATTTGATCACCCGGATTGATCCTTTCAGGAGAATAACCTATACCAAAATCAAGATCGACTTTCAGGTTGGATTGCTTTTCTAACAAGGGCACACAAAACTCTTCGGTACAGCCAGGATAAACAGTGCTTTCAATAATAACAAGATCACCTTTTTTAAGTACGGCTGCTACTGTTTGCAATGCCATTTGCAGGCTATATAGATCGGGTTCATTTTTATCATTGACCGGTGTGGGGACAGCAATTATGTAGCAAGCTGCCCCATGTATAACCTCGGCAGAAGAAGAGAGCGCTAAAGAATAAGTAAGTGCCTGCCCTTTATCCTGCTGTTTGCGCTCGGCCATTTCTTTTCTCAACTGATCCACACGAGTAGCACTGGAGTCAAAACCGCATACATCGAAATGTCTACTCAAGGCCAAGGCCAAGGGCCATCCGGTATATCCCAACCCGATAACGGCAACGGTCTTTCGTCGTTGCTTCAGCTCTTGAATAAGTGATTCAGACATCAGGCCCCTCGTTTAAAAAATTCCAAGACAGTGCTTGTTATGTAGGATAATTGATCATGATCCAGCTCGGTATGAATCGGCAAAGAAATAACTTGTCCGGTCAGAAGATCCGTCACCGGCAGATCGATGGGGGCCGTTTGAAATGAATCAAACATCTTTTGACGATGTCCGGGCACCGGATAATAGATCATGGAGGGAACCTTGCGACTGGCCAAAAAATCAGCCAGTGCATCGCGACTACCATCAGTTACTCTAAGTGTATACTGATGAAAGACGTGGGTACAGAACGATGAACGCAAGGGGGTGAGCAAAGAAGGGCAATCAGCAAAAGCCCGATCATAAAAATCAGCCGCCTCTTTTCTGGCCTTGTTGTATGCGTCCAATCGTTTGAGCTTGATAGAAAGGATGGCTGCCTGCATCGAATCTAACCGACTATTGCATCCTACTACATCATGGTAATAACGTTTACTCTGCCCATGATTGGCGATCATCTGAATGCGAGCTGCCAACTGATCATCGCTGGTAAAAAGAGCTCCGCCGTCACCAAAAGCGCCCAGATTCTTAGAAGGATAGAAAGAAGTACATCCAATGGTTCCCATGGTGCCCGTCTTCTTTATTTCGCCATGCCGGAATGTATAGTCGCAACCGATCGCCTGCGCATTATCCTCGATAACAGCTATACCATGCTTCGCAGCAATGGAAAGGATCTCCTGCATGGGTGCCGACTGCCCGTATAAATGCACCGGAACAATCGCCCTTGTTCTCTTGGTGATGGCCTTTTCCAGCGCAATGGGATCCATACAAAAATGACGTGGATCCACTTCGACAAATACGGGCTTCAGCCGAAGCAAGGCTATCACCTCTGTGGTAGCAATATAAGTGAAAGAAGGTGTGATAACCTCGTCGCCGGGTTGCAGATCGAGTGCCATCAGTGCAATCTGCAACGCATCTGTACCGTTGGCACAGGGAATAACATGCTTCACCGATAAATAATCAGCCAGTTGGCTTGCAAAATCACGAACAGCCGGTCCGTTGATGAACATAGAGGAATTCATCACTTCGGTCACAGCCCGGTCCACCTCTTCTTTGATATGACTATACTGGGTTTTTGTATCTACCATTTGCAACGCACGCATACCATTGATTTACTGACAAAAAATAAAACAAAATTAATGAAATAAGAGTGCATTCCACCGAATGAAACTACCTTTGACATCGTCTAAATCTGCTTTTTGCTGGTACTCCTTTATCACATTTTCTTAGGCCTGTTCCGACTCTCCATTTGGCTGGCCGCCCCCTTTCATCGCAAAGCGCGTCAATGGATAAGGGGACGCCGCGGCGTTTTGGACTACCTGGCACAAAATATTACTGCCGATGACAAGGTCATCTGGATGCACTGTGCTTCATTGGGCGAATTCGAACAAGGACGACCCCTGCTGGAATCCCTTCGATCGCAGTATCCAAGATATCGGATACTCCTAACTTTTTTCTCTCCCTCTGGATACGAAGTGCAAAAGCACTACAAAGGCGCCGATTGGGTCTGTTATCTTCCCCTGGACGGACCTCGAACGGCCAAAAAATTTCTCTCTCTCACCCACCCCGAACTGGTCATCTTTGTTAAATACGAATTTTGGTTCTTTTACTTAAAAAAGATCTTTTATCAAAAAATACCCCTGTTACTTGTCTCAGCGCTGTTCAGAAAAGAGATGAATTTTTTTCGGTGGTACGGCGCGCTCTCCAGGAAAATGCTTGGCCGTTTCCAACATGTATTTGTTCAAAATGAATCGTCCTTGCAATTATTAGAGCCGTTGGGAGTTCGTCAAATAAGTTCTGTCGCCGGCGATACCCGCTTTGATCGCGTGTTGACCATCTCGAAACAATCCCTCCCCATTGAGGAGATCGAAACCTTTCTGGCCGGCTACCCTGGCCTGATCGCAGGTAGCACCTGGCCCGCTGATGAGGTAGCACTCCGTGACGCGCTGAGCGATGTATCGTTGGCCGGTCTTAAACTGATCATCGCCCCCCATGAAATATCCCCCGGACATTTGCATGCACTAAAACTTCTTTTTCCAAATGCTATCCGTTATAGCCAATGGAACAAAGAAAAATCCGATGCAATGGTCTTGATCATAGATAATTACGGAATGCTTTCCCGACTTTATCGCCATGGCACCATGGCCTATGTGGGGGGTGGATTACACAAGGAAGGCATTCACAATACATTGGAAGCAGCCGTCTACTCGATACCGGTGATCGTTGGTCCCCATCATACAAAACATGCCGAAGCAACCGATCTGATCCGAATCGGTGGCGCTTTTTCGTTCCAAAAAGAACATCCATCAACAGATCTTAAAAAAATTCTTTTACAATTGCTCCATCACCCCGAGCATTGCAAAAGGGCAGGACAAATTGCCGGAGACTATGTGCAAGAAAATGCTGGCGCTACCCAGCGGATACTAGGTTACATTCAGGAAAAGCGCCTGTTGATCAATTGATCGAAGAGTTGGGCTGCCGGACTATCTTTTTGATACGTGGGCTTTGACTTAAGCTCGCGCTCAATGTAAAAAGAGGCTTCTGCCAAAACACGGAAAGTATCGATAGTCTTGATAACCTGATCAAATTTCTTTTCATCGCCTTCGAATAATTCTTGTATCAACAAATAACGGTCATTGATACCAATGGCCTTTTTCAAATTACGAATGGGCTCCCGACTAAGTGCTTCAGCCAATTCAGTAACGGCAGGTGTAATTTGCTCATTGACAGAAACCGGATTTTCAGTGGTTGAAATCGAGGGGGCACCTGTCAAGGGCATCATCACCGCCACTTTGGCTGTTCCCAAATGTTGGGTCAGGCCTGCCCCTTCTGAGAGCAAAGCAGCCTGCAAACTATTGACGGTTTGCAGCATAACAGCAGCACTTTCTTTTTGCTGATACTGCTGTCTGAGGGTATCAATAAGCAAAGCGATTCGATCCATTCCAGTATCTTTGAAGCGTTAGGTAAAGGTACGGCACAAGAGTAATACGGCACAACACGTTATGTTCATAGAACCCAACACAAGAGGTCTCGTCAGAGGAAGTTTAGAAGTTATCTGCGGGTCGATGTTCAGCGGCAAGACCGAAGAACTGATCAGACGATTGAAACGAGTTCGGATCGCCAACCAGCGATTATTGGTAGTCAAACCCACCATCGATACCCGTTTTGGAAAAGAAAAGATCGTTTCGCACGATACGAACTCCTTTGTTTCGACTCCTGTTGAAGAGGCTGCACAAATTTTAGCCCTGTCGAAGGACATTGAAGTGATCGGAGTAGATGAAGCGCAATTCTTCGACGATAACATTGCAGCAGTCTGCGAAAAGCTGGCCGCCGACGGCATCCGGGTGATTGTGGCCGGGCTGGATATGGATTTCTCTGGGAAACCTTTTGGACCTATGCCACTTTTAATGGCCAAGGCCGACCATGTTACTAAACTACATGCCATTTGTGTTCGATGCGGCGCCATGGCCAACTATTCTTATCGTATAGCAGCCGGCGATGACCAGGTGCTTTTAGGGGCCACCGATAGTTACGAACCCCGCTGTCGGCAATGCTACAAACAATCCTGATCGTTCTTTATGAACAGACTCAGCAAATTACTATACAAAGAATTCCTGTTAGAGACCCGACAACAGTATAGCTTCTATGGGCTTTTACTTTACATCGGCACCACGCTATTTGTCTTATTCATGGCCATCGATCAGCCAGATGCCGCTATCTGGAATGGTCTGTTCTGGGTCAATCTGCTGTTCATCTGTATCAATGCTGTTGCAAAGAGCTTCTTGCAAGAGAGTCGTGGCCGCATGCTCTACTTCTACACGCTGACAAGCGCTACCGATTTCTTGCTTGCCAAACTACTCTTTAATGCACTGCTGATGCTCTTGATGAGTAGCATCAGTTTATTCCTCTTTACACTCCTGCTGGGCAACCCCATGCAAAAGGCAGTACCCTTCATCGGTCTGGTCCTGCTCGGAGGCATCAGCCTCAGTTTGGTATTTAGCTTTCTGGCGGCCATTGCTGCCAAGGCGCAACAAAATGCAGCCATCATGGCTATCTTGGGATTTCCTGTCATTATCCCCCAACTGGTACTGCTGATGCGTCTTTCCAGCACAACCTTTAGCCCCCTGCTGAGCATTCCTTGGACCTCTGCCGCCTTGCTGGTAGCCCTGGATGCTCTGATCGTATTGATGTCCGTGATCTTATTTCCTTTCTTGTGGAAAGATTAAGATATGTTTTCACGCATACGACCGCATATTCCTAATTTTGCAACTCCAAGCGCATGAATAAGAATTGGTGGAAAATATTGTCGGCCGTTTTGCTTGTCTACACCATCGTAGCTGGTCTTTTAGGACCGGTTCCTGCCCTCCCCCTTTTAGAAGAGACCATTCGCAACCTGTATTTTCATGTTTGTATGTGGTTTGCCATGATGATCCTTTTTACCGTTTCTGTAGTTTACTCCATACAATACCTGCGCACTCTAGACCTGAGGTTTGACATTTATGCCCGACATTTTGCCGTAACGGCTATCGTGATGGGTCTGCTAGGCTATGCCACCGGCGCTATATGGGCTTCCTACACCTGGGCGGATCCTAATAAACCCTTGGTCAATTCGTTCAGTACCATTGCGAGAGACCCTAAACTGATCGGAGCCGCCATTGCTCTACTCGTTTATTTTGCCTATCTCATTTTGCGTGATGCTATTCTTGACATCGATAAACGAGCCCGCATCAGCGCCGTGTACAATATTTTTGCGTACGCCATTTTATTCCCGGCCATTTGGATCTTACCTCGTATCCTACCCAGCCTGCACCCGGGCAATGACGGTAATCCCGCCCTCGATGTAAAAAATGATATAAGTTCCTCGATGCGGCTTGTTTTTTATCCGGCCATCATCGGTTGGACCTTATTAGGTGTATGGATCACGACCCTGAAGATCAGGTTACAATTGCTGGCCGATAAAAAATTGATAGCATGAAAAATGTCTTCGCTCGCTCCATTTTGTTTCTAGTGTTGGCAATGTGCACCTCCGTAGCCGTTGGACAAACACCCAACTCATCAATGGAAAACTTGATGCGTAGTAACGGAAGGATCTACGTAGTGATCGCCGTCATACTCACGATACTTGGAGGACTTTTATTCTACCTGGTACGACTGGATAGAAAAATTTCAAGAATGGAAAAGCAATAAAGAGATCTTACTATTCCTTATAAACTATTTTACCTATTTCGATACGATTGCTAATGCTTAAACTTTGAAACATGTCAGACAAACAGTACAGTTTTTTTGGAGCCGTCGAAAAAAGCTTTGAAAAGGCTTCCAAGTTCACTAAATGGGACAGCGGTTTGCTTAATCAGATCCGTCAGTGCAACTCCGTCTTACAGCTTCGTTTCCCTATCAAAAGAGACAATGGAACCATCGAGGTGATCGAAGCCTACCGGGTTCAGCATTCCCACCATAAAACTCCCTGCAAAGGAGGGATTCGCTTTGCCGCAGAGGTGAATCAAGATGAGGTGATGGCACTGGCTGCGCTGATGACCTACAAGTGCACTATTGTTAATGTGCCTTTCGGAGGAGGAAAAGGAGGCATCAAAATAGATCCTAAAAAATATTCGGTCAATGAGCTGGAGCGTATCACAAGACGCTACACCTCAGAACTGATAAAGAAAAACTTTATTGGCCCGGGCACCGACGTTCCCGCTCCAGATTATGGAACCGGTGAAAGAGAGATGTCCTGGATCTTGGACACGTATGTTTCTATGCGCCCTGGCGAAGTAGATGCTGCCGGTTGTGTCACCGGTAAGCCGGTCACCCAAGGAGGGGTTCGTGGCAGACGAGAGGCAACGGGGCTAGGTGTTTTTTATGGCACACGTGAAGTTTGCAACCTGCCTGATCTAATGAAAAAACTGGGACTTTCTACCGGTATTCAAGGAAAGAGAGTCATTGTACAGGGGCTGGGAAATGTTGGATACTGGGCAGCACATTTCTTTGAAAAAGCCGGCGCGAAGATCATCGGGCTTGCCGAATACGAAGGTGCTATTTTAAATGACAAGGGCCTTGATGTAGAAGCCGTATTTCAACACCGCAAAAAAACGGGCTCTATTCTTAATTTCCCTGGCGCAACCAACGTAGCTAACTCATTCGATGCCCTCGAGGCAGATTGCGATATATTGATTCCGGCTGCACTTGAAAATGTGATCAATGGTGAGAATGCTCCCCGCATCAAAGCGAAGATCATTGGAGAAGGCGCAAATGGTCCACTTACTCCGGAAGCAGACGAGATTCTTGCTAAAAAAGGAGTGATCGTAATCCCCGACATGTATCTGAACGCCGGGGGCGTAACCGTATCTTATTTCGAGTGGCTCAAGAATCTAAGCCATGTTCGCTATGGTAGAATGGAAAAACGTTTTACTGAAAACGTAAATACGACCATTTTAAAACAAATGGAACAACTTAGCGGAAAAGAGGCCGATAGCAAAGCCAAAGAAATGATCATGCATGGACCTGACGAAGTGGATCTGGTCTATAGTGGTCTTGAAGAGACCATGATCACCGCCACGCATGAGATCATGAATACCTGGAAAGAAAATCCTGCCATACCCGACATGCGTACTGCTGCCTACGTTGTGGCCATAAATAAAGTGGCTACTATCTATGCAGAGCTGGGTATTTTTCCCTGACCCAACCATACTATCAGCCTACAAAGCTGTCTCTTTGCAGAGACAGCTTTTTTATTTGATC
>Ga0129333_10007395_pt1 | contig 10361 bp, 14 predicted proteins | sample CPB6_08_DNA_FD_94474 | JGI IMG/M metagenome (GOLD analysis project Ga0129333, IMG submission 94474) | Freshwater to marine salinity gradient microbial communities from Chesapeake Bay, USA - CPBay_Sum_0.6_0.8_DNA | ecosystem: Environmental > Aquatic > Marine > Coastal | place: USA: Chesapeake...
AACAAATCTATGTCTTCCCAGCTAGTAGGAGAAAATATCGCGTCATTTCCTCCTATCGCATCCCAATCACTCTTTTTAATTAATCCACTCACTCCCTCAGTCTTCGGAATAGTAAAGTCGTTGAGTTGTTTAAACTCTTCAGCCCACTCTTCAAAATCTAAAGAGTTAAAATTGTAATAATACGCACCAAATGTGTTTAAATCAACTAATACGGTACCGGGTCTATCAGGGCTATTAAACATGTTTGGTTCTACTCGATGACTAAATACCCACGTAGGCTCGGAATGCTTTTGAATTTCTTTATAGCACTCTAAATCCCAATCTTTAGTAACGTAAAAGTCAGAATGTAAAAACATTATATACTCTGTATTTACTCGTTCCGCACATATATTCATTCCGCCACCAATGCCTTTAACTATTTCGTTTTTAGGTTCGATAATTAGTGTAAGATTATACTTTTCTTTGTGGTTTTCTAACCATTCGTTAGTGCCGTCGGTACAATTTTCTGCATGAATAATAAACGGGGCATCTTTAAAATAGCTATTTTTTCTTACCGAATGTATAGCTAATTTTAAGTACGGCAAATTGTTGTACGTAGATATGCAAAATGTTAAAACATCAGAGGTTTTCATAGTAAGCATTTTGTTTTTCTTGACGCGCAATTGTTTTCGGATGCTGCAGCGCAAACTCTTTTTCCATCGGCAAGTTTGCAAAGCTTTTGTGACCTGAAATTACTTCATGTACTTTATTTTTCCATCGTATTTCAGGAGAATTTTTATAAATTCGCATTTGATAGTCAGGCCAATTAACAAATCCTTCTTCGTTTAAGTTCCAACCCCATTTAACTAAGTGAGACTGTGTTAAACCTTCAACAGTATTTATTCTGGGTACAAGATATACATCGATACTATCATTTCCCTTTAAAATTTCTGGCAAACTGTCTATTAAGTGCTCACTCGGAATTTCGTCGGCGTCAATTTGAAAAATGTAATCTCCGTAGCAACAGTCATTTAGAAAATTTTTCCATTCTGAAAAGTCCCCGTTGAAATTGGATTTTATCCAAGATAATTCTTTATTAATAGAATTTGCTCGCAGAAAGTCTTCTATCAGTTCATCACCATGTAATGCATCGTATAAAACGACAATGTTATCTTCTAAACGCTTTTTTCTTTGTAAAAAACTAATTAATCGCTGAATTTCTGCAAATTCATTGCATACAGTAATTGCATATGTAATAGTCATGTTATTCAATTTTTTTCAGTTTTGGCAGCTCAACTTTTTTCAATGTCGGCAATTCGACCTTTTTCAGTTTTGGTAAAGTTAGCTGTACTTGTTTAGGAAATTCTGGCAACCGAGTGTCTAAAATTGTATTTAATTTTTCTTGCATTTTTTCAAACGAAAAATTCGTTTTAATAAAATGATGCGTTTTTCTAGATCTCTCTAAATACGTCTTGTAATTTTTGTATACATCCTTCATATACGAACCAGCTTCGCCATAATCAACAGTAAACCATTGAGACCCTTCATTAATAAATCCCTTCCAAATTGCCGACGGATGAACATCTTGCAATTTTCCATTAATTAATACTGAACTCTCTGAATTTAAAAAATCCATTTGCCCGGACCACTTCGATGTGATGATCGGCTTTCCGGTAGTAGCAGCTTCTAACAAAGGTCGTCCAAAACCTTCTCCTTTAGTTAAAGAAATATGACATTTAATTTTTGGGTGATTATACAAATCATTCATTTCCTGATCTGACAAATCTCCTGTAATTAAATACACTTCCGGAAGATTTTTTGAATCAACGGTCTTTTTAATTTCTTCAATTCTTCGCTTAATTTCTTCTCGATCCATATTAGATGGGCCGGTTATAGAAGTTTTAAGTATTAGAGCCGGCGCGTTCTTTTTATTTTTAAAGGCTTCGTAAAAAGTCTTAATCAATCCGCCTACATTTTTTCTATCTTCTCCTAAAATTCCTTGCAGCCAATGCCCGACAAAAAGAAACGCAAAGTCACTTTTTACCTGACTTAAAATCGATTCTACAGACTCAGAGTTTTGATACGTTTTATTAAAAATATCGGTGCGAGTACCTTCTAACAACACTTCTACCGGTTTCTCTAACTTAAGTTGTCCAATAAGCTGCTTGGTTCTAGAATCGCGTTTTTCAAAAATGCTCGTCTCGAATACTTGCTTTGCATGATTAGACGAAACTAGAATCAAGTCCATTTTATTACACCCTTCAATCCAGGAAGGATCGCACATATTAGTTTCAATGCCCGCAGTAACTCCGATGTTAAACTTTCCAACTCGCTGAAATTCATTTGGAACTGTTACTTGAACGTAAATTTCTGGTTGCGAAGTAAGCGGCGACATTAACAGTCTAGATACAATGTCTGAGTCTGCATCGGTTAAGGCGTTCATAGGAGTATTGCCCCAACGAGTGCTTATAATCTTAATGTCATATTTATTCAAAGCAATTAACGCTCTGACAAGATCTCGAGATCTTTCCCCGTAACCACTACGCGTTCCTATCGGCGCTTGCACCACCATTATCGGCTTTTTATCTTCATTCATACTTTGTCGTTTATTAAATTTTACAAATTTCTACTCTTGCTCTAGGAATCCAATTTGCAAACATTGAATTGATGCTTTTTATAAATCGATTTCCCATTTCTTCGGCTGACAGTCCTACCTCTGGAGTCATAAAATGTTTTCTACCAATCAGTCCAGCCTCTTTTCTTTTTTCTCTAGGCATGTTGTACCAATGACGAATTGCATCTGCTGCTGCTGTCCAATCAGGCATATCATCAAAAATGTATGGAGTAGGCACTGACCCTTGAAGCGTCCTTACTGCCGGAAAAACCGGAGTCGCCCATTCACCATGATTGGTATAGACTTTATCTGCATTAGTTTGAAATTCGTCGCTGTAATCGTATTCAGTTAAAAATTCGCCAGTTTCTTTTGCAAATCCGCACTGATCTTGAAGTCCTCCGGTTACATTGACTATAATAGGAGTTCCTGCCATAACAGATTCTGCAGTGCCTAACCCAAATCCTTCATTAGAAGCCAAGTTAATCGATACATCTGCTAAATTGTACAAGTAGTTAAGTTCCACAGAACTTATTATTCTATTAGGAGTAAATTTTACTAAATACTCGCTACATAATTCGTTAATTACAGCCGGCAAATCAGTCCCGTTTTCATCTATCGGGTCGGTATGCAACAACAACATACACTTACTCGCTTCTTCTTTGGAAAGTGAGTCGCAAAATTTCTTGTATGAAAGAATCATATCCGACGTATGCTTTCGTCGTATGTTCCTTGCATTGTGGAACAATACAAAGTTTACATGTTCAGGGACAATGTTCTTTTTAAATTCAAGATACTTCACATCGGTTTCATCGACAGGATAATATGTATTATGATTTATGCCGTGCGGGACGTATGATATTTGCCAGTCTTTATAATTTTTATCTTTTAAAAGCTGCTTTACAATATTATACGTTTGTTTTGAAATGCACATAAGCAAATCGCACGACTCGTAATACGGCGTATTATATCTAGGATATGGGGTTGAATCCCATATTGTATAATACATAATTGGAATTGACTGACGCAATTCATGTTCCATTTGATAAAGCCAGGCCCAAAATCTAGGATCTGTAAAGTGAAGAATTGCGTCTGGCTGTTCTAAATGTATAATCTCTCGTAAAATTTCAGGAGTTCCATATCCATTGGTAGAACAATAAATTCGAACTGACGCATCTTCGACCCCGGTTTGTTTACGAACATCTTCGCTTACGTCCATAATTTTGCCGGCGTCAGGGTGTTGCACTGCTGCGCCTAATTGCACCCAATCAAATTCTTTAACTGTATTCGTGACTATTTCTCTGGAAACTGTCGCGATGCCGGAATGCATCCTTAAATCATCAGATAAAAGAAGAATTTTCTTTTTTTTCATTTCGTAACCTTATTTGGTATAAATATAATAATTTTCTTTATTTCTACAAAAATATTATTATTTTTTTCTAGAGAATTTTGTAAAAATCCAGCGATCTACATTCCAAAAAACGCAGGCCCCGATAAATTGAAATGCTACGATATTAGAAAAGTCGCTCCATCCTAGAATATTTTTGAATAGATATGTACAAGGCCAAGCTACAATTATACCTAATTGCCACTTGCAAGCATAGATTGCAAATTGTTTAAGATTTTTCATTTATTATAACTACTGGTTTATTATGTTTTTGTGCCATACTCACTGCGTGATGTGACCCTCTCGACGGAGAATTAGAGTCGATAAATGCAATCATAGAATGACAATACATTGCTACTAGCTCATTTCTGTGAAAAAGTTGACTTACGTGATATGGCTGTGAATAATACGATTCAGGCATTCCTGAATACAAGTTTTTAATTGTGTGAGCCGGATTAAACTCTTTATAGTCAACGCCTAGCTCAATAGCATATTTTTTAACATATTTGTCAGCACCATTTCGTGACCCGCCAGATACGATTTCCAATTTACTTCCGAACTTTTGTTTAAGAAGATAAATCATGTCTCGTATCTTTTGTTTGTTTTCATACGTGCGAGAGCCTATCAGTGCAATACTCATTCGATTTTTATCAGACTGTATTGATTGCATGGTTTTATAATTTAATCTACGCACTATACTATTCTGTTAGATTTTGTACAAAAGTTTTCCAATTTAGAAAATTCACAATATTTGCAATTTGAATAATTTTTTCCTCCTATTGCCGGGAATGTGCCATCTTCTTTATAAGACCCGTCGGCATTAAATCCGGCAGCTACAAACGATTCAATTTCTTTAGCTAGCTTATTTCGAGTCGGTTTACCAGAAGCCGGAGTAAACAATTGAACTCGTTTTTGTGGATATGCAAATCCTTCAATTAATTTGCGCCTGACAATAAAATATTGTATGTCAATTTTTTCTTCGTCATACCCATATTGCTTGGCAAAATACGATTTGTATAATACTAATTGCGAAGCTTTTATTTTATTCGCTTTGTCAGTTGCGCCCCAACCGCGTGTCGAAGTTTTCAAGTCTAAAATTAAAATTCGATCTGTAACGACATTTCTAAATACCATATCCAGAAACCCGTTCATAATTACTCGCTCGTTAGTGTCAGAAGCTTGAATGTATAATGGCATTTCAATTCCAACCAGCTCATGTGTGCGAGTAGAAAAATACTTTCCTCGATTTTTTACAAGCCACTTTAAAATTTCAACGCCATCTTCATAAAACGATTGAAGCTCGGTTGAATTTGAAAAGTGATTACCATTACATTGATCTTGTACCGACATCATGTAGTGCTGAGTCATTTGTTCTTGCAAACATCCAGCCAAATCAATTTTTTCAGCTTCTTTAGCTGATTTGGTATACATTACATGTAGCCACCATTGCACTGTCTCGTGCATTGCTGATCCGAATACAGTATGTATTGAAGGCTCGCCTAGCTTAAGCTTATCAACGTAAGTTAATTTCCATTTATGTGGACATGTGCTCCACATAGAAAATTGACTATATGATATAGTGCGATCTCCTTCTTTTTTTACAGGCGCCGTAGCGCGAAATAATTGACCTAGCGAACTAATTGACATACTTAAATTTAAGTAATTCTTTTGAAGAAAAAAATTAAACAAGCTTTTCTTTTGCAAGAATTTCTAGAACTTTCAATCGAAGATCTTCTATGGTTGAGTCGTTATATAAAATGTAATCCCATCCAGTATAAGACTCAAGCGAATTTTCGGAAGGATGACTACCAGAAGTACCATTGCCACGAATTACTAAAATTTTCAATGCACCTCGAGATTCTACGGCTTCAATCTCATTTAAAAATCGAGTGTCAGTTATAATCCAGTTACAGTCTTCGGTATAGTCTGCAAACGTACTTATTATCCAAGCGTTTTCGTGTAACCCATTTCGAATAGCCTCAGTGCCGAGTCGTTGCAAAAATTCTCGATATGTCATACCCCATTCATTTGCCATAAAAGTTTTCTTAAATTCTTGATCTTCAAACAATTCAATTGGAGTGCCTGAAAGTATCGAAGCTATTTGTTTTAATTTCCCGGCAAACTTTCTAACTTCCCAGTTTTGCGAAGGAATAGCTTCTTTAATTATCGACGCTACAGTGTCTTTTCCACTGCCTATTTTTCCGCTAACGCTTATAATTGACATATAACTACAATTTTAAAATTTCATATACATATATAGAAAGTAACAACCCTGCCAAAGTCCCGGTTGCCGCACCGGCTGCATAGAATATTCGATCGCGCAACGAACCTATAGAAATTTTCTTAACATTGAAAGTCCATATAAAGCTAATTAAAAATCCTACAATTACACAACCAACCCATTTTTTGTGTGCTAATTGATATGTATTTACTGCTACTAAAAGTACTTGTAAACCTGCACTTAAAAATAAACTTACTTCTGTTTTAGTTATCCTTTTCATTCTTAGTAGTTTTTAGTAACGCAGCGACTTCCTTGTCTGTTTTACCATATTTTTTTATTATTTCCTTAAGCGTATTTAAACTCGTTTGTTGCAACATATCAATGTATTCCGATGCTTCATCACGACTGACTAAGAAGTGTTTTGACATAAGATCAACCAATGCAGGATTGTGCCTATCTTCTTTTTTGCCTTTAATGTACTTGTTAAACTGTTTTTGCTTTGGTAAAAAATCAAAATACAATTTGTATACTTCTCTAGGATCTAATTGCCCAATAGTATATTGCTGTAACTCGTTGACTATTTCAATGAAATTTAAATTCATGCTCAGCCAGCGATTAATCATGTAAACTGAAAACGACTTTTTATCGGCATCAGACAAACTTTCCCATGATACTTTTTCATGCGTCAATCCGGAAAGATGATCGAATAAAGTTTTAGGCTTGGTCGGCGACATCGAATTCTTTTGGTATTTGTCCACAAGAAGAACAGAAAAATACTTGTAGTGGAATTAATTGATCGGTTTTAGAACCAGTAAGAAGTTTACTTACTTTGCGAAATTTCATCGCCGGCATAAACATATCGTTTTCGCAACCGGGTGTACTACATTGTACTGCAGTTGTTTTTGAAAAGTCAATGTTAATTTGTTGTTTAGCTGAGTTAATGTTTTTTTCCATTATCGTATTGTATTGATTATTTGTACAAACATTGCCATTACATTAATTTCTTTATCGACTACAAAAGAATCTTTATATTGTGATTCCGAAATTATTAAAATTACCGAACCAATGTGGCCGGTAGCAAACGAATCTAAGTTGTCATATAAAAACTTATACAGCGCCGAAAAATCACGTACTTGCGAATCTGCCAACAATTGGCGAATGGATGCAAAAGTAGTTTTAGCGTCAGATTTACTCGACAATATCTCAACAACTTTATCCATGTAATTAGACTCGATAATCGACTGTGTATCAATCTTAAGTTCGTTGTTTACTACTTGTCGTTGACACGAATTGATAATTCGTCGAATGTCAGGATATCCAGAATTGATTATTGTTACTAAATCTTTAGGTTCAAAAGTAACACCTTCTAACTTTAGAATTTCACTTACGCGAACTGCTACGTCTTTTTTAGTAGGAGGAGTTATTGCAAACGTTTGGCATCTAGATTGTATTGGATCAATAACCTTTTCAACGTAATTACACGTTAAAATGAAGCGAGTAGTCTTCGAAAACGTTTCCATTAAATTACGAAGAATTGCCATGGCGTTCGGAGTTAAGTAGTCGCAATTGTGAGTCATGGTGCCCGTTTCTCCGATGAAAAAATTATGATTTTTTTCAACTGAAATATCATATACATTCGATATACGATCTGTTTTTTTAATTGACTTTATTTGTATTCGTTCTAGACGCATTGATAACTTTATTTAATTGTTGTTTATTTATATCATTTGTAAAAATGTACGAAGATATATCAATATAATTTAAGATATTTGATTCATTAATCCAAATAAATTTTAAATTATTTGATATACAGTAATTTATTGCCGCATGCATTTTTTCGTATTGATCGACATAACACGATCGTGGCTTAATTTCATATACTATGTTATGGGTGCGATCGATAAAATCGGCAATGTATACATGGTTGATCATATTTTTATCGGTCCATGGAATGCGTAACGTTTCATATTCTAAATACATATTCGATGCCCAAAATACAGCTTCCCATGAGCTACGAAATTTTTTAATTGTTCCATCATCTAATTTAATTTTTGCGTCCCAATGTGTTCGGCGATTACTAATTTTCGGAGTAAATGTTCCATTTAATATTTTTTCTTTTAAACGTTTAGACTGTTCTTTTGCTTTTTTTTGTATTAACTCTTTACCGCGTTTCGTTTGATTAAAGCGTTTCATATTATCGCTATTAAATTGCGACATTTTTTCACGATGCGCGATACCAGCTTCTGTAGTATACCACAATTTTTTTGATATTTTGAATTTTTGTTTCTGCTCATCAGATACTTCTCTATTCTTCCATGGCTTCGATTCTAGACATGAATTACAACAACTATTCGATTTATTGCTGACAAATTCTTTGTCACAGTGTTTGCACACTTGAACATACCCGTTTTCTTTACAAGAATTACAAATTATTTGATTAGGATTTCCTAAATAAGTTAACTGACATTTAGTACATACTTTTTCTACTAATACTTTTTTTCTACCGAAGTTTGCTTTGAGCGCTGCATTGCGTAATTTATTTTTATATTCGGCAACTTTTTTCTCATATTCATCTGCTGAATAGATTTTTTTCCAAGCATTAAATATGTTTCCCATGCAATATTTTATTATAAATATAGGACGAGCCTAGAAAATAGTTGTAATATAATCAACTAAATTACATTGGAGATAAAATATATCCGTATTGATCTAATTCGTCAGTTTTTACTACTTTTAAATTCGCAAGGTCATCATATACAAACCATTTATGGTCCGAAGTGCATTTTACTAATTCGCCGTTCTCTAATTCAATTTCCCAAATTTCTCGCAAGCCATTATCCCATAAATAAAATGGTTGCCACTCAATAGTATTTGTTTCGACATTATAACTTTTAACTAAATCACTCGATTCGTTTAATAATTCGATTGGAATTTTGACTTCTTCTCCGGCTCGTAATACAGTTACTAACGTACCTTTTTCTAAACATTCATCTAGAATAATCAATTTCCATTGTCGGAATCCGATCGTACTCGCAAAATTTTTGATTTTTTCTCGAACAGTATCGACATTGTTTTCGTCTGATGCATTGATATACATTAAATCGCAATCGATATTTTTTGCGATCAGCTTAGCCAATGTAGTTTTACCAGTACCGGCAGTCCCATACAAAAGTAAGTGAGGTACATCCCCGCTTTCTAAGTAAATTTTGACCTTTTCTTTAACCGAATCATTTCCTACATAATCATCTAATGATTCGGGTCTCCATTTTTCCACCCACAACGTGTGTTCATTGTTTCCAAACATAACTTTTTATTTTAAATATATGTAATTCTTTTAAAAGAATCAATTAATTATTTTATAATTTTTGAATTTATCTGAATGACATCTTCTAGATATAGTTTCGCCTGATATATTTAATGCTCTAGACGCTGCTTTATACGAAGGATATTCAATACCATCTACCTCTAAACGAACTGCATTGGCAGATGGCTCGCCTCCTTTAAATTTTGCATTTTTTTTGGATAATACTCCTTTTGAATTGCCATGAGTTGGGCCAGAAACTGGTAAGTCTCCCGATATAATTTTATCTGCAAATGTATTAACTCTTTTTGTGATTGCTTCTTGAGTAGCTCCTGGATTCCCATTTTCCCATTTTCCTAACTTATGTTTAATTTGATTATATACATTAGAGCCTTTAGTATAAGTCACTCCGCCAGTGCCACCTTCAGTTATATTATATAAATCAACTTTAAGTTTTTCTTTATAATGAGTAATCCAATACTTTTCAGCGTCGTTTAAAGAAGCTTTATTAAGGCACACTTCTAACAAGTCTTTTTTAAAATTTTCTTTTCCATGTGCCTTAATAGCTTTTTCAATTAACACACCGCTACCGTAATAGTCTAAAGTGTCTTCCCATTTGAATGAACTTTGACCAATATACACTTTATTATTTATTAGATTAGTAATTTTATATATATACATATTCTTTTAATATAAATATGACAATTGGTCGATATTCGGTCGATATTTTATTATTTTATATTTAACGATCGTATTACTTCTTCAACCGTAATTATATTAGAATATAACTCAGCCTCTTTCTTTTTTTGATATACTGAATTCAACGACTCTTGAAGCGTTTCAGCGATTGCTATGCAATCTT
>Ga0129333_10007396_pt1 | contig 10360 bp, 9 predicted proteins | sample CPB6_08_DNA_FD_94474 | JGI IMG/M metagenome (GOLD analysis project Ga0129333, IMG submission 94474) | Freshwater to marine salinity gradient microbial communities from Chesapeake Bay, USA - CPBay_Sum_0.6_0.8_DNA | ecosystem: Environmental > Aquatic > Marine > Coastal | place: USA: Chesapeake Bay...
CGAACACCACCACGATCCCCGCCAGCTGGGCCCAGACGGTGTCGCGGGCGATGAAGCTGTAGTAGGCCGAGGCCAGGCCCACATTGGCCAGGGCCGGCAGCGACGCCACCAGCAGGAACTTGAGCAAGCCGCGCAACAGCGCCAACCCCTTCAAGCGCTGAAAGCGGAAGGTGAGGGCGTTGTTGATCAAGTAGTTGGAACTGGCCGCCGCCACCACCGCGAACGGCAAAGCCTGCTCAAAACCCAGGCCGCTGAGCATCAGCAGCTGGGTCGCCACCAGCTGCACAGCCACACCGCTGACGCCCACCAGGCCGAAGCTGATGGCCCGGCGAGGCAGCAGCCGCAAGCTGAGACTGTGCAGGATCGAGATCAGAAAGTCCCAAAAGATGGCGAGATCGAGCTTGGAGCTGCCGTAGGTGCGGGGCTGGAAACTCAGCGGCACCTCCGCCGTGCGCAGCCGGCCCTTGCTCACAGCGAGGAGTTCATACAAAAACTTGAATCCGTTCACATCCACAGCACGAATCAACGGCAACACCGCTTCAAGCCGCAGGGCGAAGAAGCCGCTCATGTAGTCGGAGAGGCCGGCGTAGCCCCGCGGCAGGCTGAAGCGCGCGCTGGCATTGGCCCAGTTGGATCCGCGTTCACGCCGGCCGCTCAAACCGAGAATTTCTGCCTCAGGGTGAAAACGGCTTCCGATCACCAGATCAAGATCACCCTGCACCAGTGTGTCGATGGCGCGTCGCACGGACGCGGGCTCGTGCTGACCGTCACTATCCATCACCACAGCCACATCCCCAGTGGCATCCAGCAATCCCTCTTTGATCGCGCTGGCCAGGCCAGATCGCCCCACGCGCCGGATTAAGCGCAGGCGCGGTTCCGTGTGAGCGAGGCGCCGCACCAGCTCAGCTGTGCCGTCGACGGAGTCATCGTCCACCACCAGGATTTCGAGGTTGTAGTGCTGCTGAAGCGGCAGCAGTTGCTCCAGCAACGGCTCGATGTTGCCCCGTTCGTTGTACGTGGGCAGCACGATCGAAACCCTCAGCACCATGGCTTGCCCAAGAGAAAGCCGGCGGTCCAGCCGCCGGCACTGAAACCGTAGGACGCAGGGCTGCGGTAGCCGGCCCTACTTGATGTACTCCTTGAGCACGCCGTTGCGGTTGGGGTGGCGCAGTTTGCGCAGGGCCTTGGCTTCGATCTGGCGGATGCGCTCACGGGTCACATCGAAGATCTGGCCGATCTCTTCGAGGGTCTTCATGCGGCCGTCGTCGAGGCCGTAGCGCAGACGCAAAACATCGCGCTCGCGGGGGCTGAGGGTGGCCAGCACACCTTCGAGGTCTTCACGCAGCAGATTCTTGGCCACGTCCTGCTCAGGGTTCTCGATATCGGCTTCGATGAAGTCGCCGAGGCGGGAATCCTCTTCCTTGCCGATCGGAGTTTCCAGGGAAATGGGCAGCTGGGCGCTCTTGGCAATGAAGCGCAGCTTCTCGATGGTCATTTCCATCGATTCAGCGATCTCCTCTTCAGTGGGCTTGCGGCCAAACTCCTGGGAGAGGGTTTTGGTGGTTTTCTTGATGCGTGAGATCGTCTCGTAGAGGTGCACCGGCAGGCGGATCGTGCGCGACTGATCAGCAATGGCACGGGTGATCGCCTGACGGATCCACCAGGTGGCATAGGTCGAAAACTTGTAGCCCTTCTCGTGGTCGAACTTCTCCGCGGCGCGGATCAGGCCGAGGGAGCCCTCCTGAATCAGGTCCTGGAAGCTCAGGCCCCGGTTCATGTATTTCTTGGCGATCGACACCACCAGGCGCAGGTTCGACTGCACCATCTTTTCCTTGGCCCGCCGGCCCAGCATCAGGCGGCGGCGGAACTTGATCAGCGGCATGTCCACCAGGGCCGCCCACTCCTTGGTGTCGGGGTAGTGGCCGTGGTCGGTCTCAAATTGAGTGGCCAGCTCCTCGAGCTGAAGCAGATCGGCGATCTTGCGGGCCAGCTCGATCTCTTCGTCGGGCCGGAGCAGACGGATCCGGCCGATCTCCTGGAGGTAAACGCGGATCGAGTCTTCGGTGTAGACACCCTTAGGGCCCACCTTGATGCTGGCCAGGGCCTTGGCCGCCTTGGCATCCTTCTCGCTGCCCTTGGCGTCTGAATCCTTGGCTTCCGCTGCTGCCAGCAGTTGATCAGCGGCCCCATCCAGGTCGGGGACTGTCGCCGTTGCGGCTTTGCTGGTGGACTTGGCTTTGGTGGCCTTGGGAGCAGCCTTGGTGCTGGTTTTGGCCTTGGTGGTCTTGGCTTTGGCCTTGGTGGGGGTCACCTTGTTGGCCGCATCCACAGCGGTGGCATCTGCAGCGTCCGCTTTCGCCTTGGCTTTGCTGGCCTTGGGCTTGGCCTTGGCAACCTTGATCGCCTCGCCGGCGGCCGTTGCCACCATCAGGATTTCAGCCTTAGCAGCCTTCGCTGGCGCAGCCTTGGCCGCCGTGGTTGAGGCGGCGGTTTTGGCGGCAGCTTTGCTGGTGGCGGCTTTGGAAGCGGCGGCAGGACTCATCGGGATCGAGAAGGGGTTGAGGCGGAGTGACGCAGAGCGAAATGAACAGTTCGGCGCGGATGTCAGTGCGGTTTCAAGAGGAAGTTCCAGAAGGAACGCGCAAGACCCAAATCAGCGACCACAACAAGCGATCGGAAAGGAGCCAGGAATCAATCGGAGTGATCGATGCCCCCGGAACGGATTAGGTGTAGAAGAAGAGGACACTCACCGAGTGCGTTCAGCGGATGGTCCGGCACGGCGGCAATGCGCGGGCATTACGGCAGCGGCTGGAGATCAGATGCGGGGCTGAAGCAACAGGAGGAGCGGGCTCCCTGGTATGAAAACGACTGGACGACGATGGAGTGAGCTGGATCGGTTTGGGCTCGGGCCCAGGCAACGCTGTCAGGGGTGGTCGCAGATTGGGGACACAGGCGCACCTGGTCAGCCTCGAATCTTCCCGCTGGACGGAACTTTGCCGGGTTCCGACTGCAGCCCATGGACTGCTCAACACTCTCATCCTAAGAAACGCTCGGTTGCTTCGCAAGGTTGAGCGACAGTCAGTTGAGCGACCATGGGAGCGAAGGCACCGAGCACGGCCGCAGCCATGCGCGCTGGCTTCAGGTTTGGCTGGAGGCAGGCCGTGAAGGCCAAGTCTTCACCTACAGCAACCCGAAGGGTCTGCAAGTGCGTTGCGGCGACCTCGTGCAGCTGCGGTTACGGGGCCGGCAGCATGTGGGCTTGGTGGTGGAGTTGCTGGAGGCCTCACCCCCTGATCTAGAAGCGCGAACGCTCCAGCCAATCGAGGCGGTGCATCAGCGCGCTGCGGTGGACGGTGCCTGGCAGCAATTGATTGAAACGGTGGCGGCTGACTGCCACACCAGCGTGTTCCGAACCCTCAAAGCCGCCCTGCCGCCGGGATGGCTTGGCCAGCGCCGCCAGGGAAAAGCGCTGAACCCCCGCCACCAGATTTGGCTGGAGCTGAGTGATGCGGGGCGCTCACACAGCGGCGAGGAGCTCAGTGCCGGCCAAGCCACGTTGCTGCGGTTGCTGCAGGCCAAGGGTGGAGCCGGCTGGCAGAGCGCCTTGCTGGCGCAGGGGCACCTGAGCCGCAGCAGTGTGGATGGTCTGGCCAAACGTGATCTGCTGCGACGGGAACGACGGCCGTGGGACGGCAGCGCCGGTGTGCACAGCCCAGACAGCCCCCAGTTGCTGACAGCTGATCAGGCCAAGGCCCTCGCACAGATTCACAAGGCCGCCCCCGGCGCATCCCTGCTGCTCTGGGGAGTCACGGGAGCGGGAAAGACGGAGGTCTATTTGCAGGCCGCAGCTGCGGAGTTGGAGGCAGGCCGCTCGGTGCTGCTGCTCACCCCAGAGATCGGCTTGATTCCGCAGCTGCTGGATCGCTGCAGGCGGCGCTTCGGTGGGCGGGTGGTGGAATACCACTCCGGCTGCAGCGATGGCCAACGGATCGCCAGCTGGCGGCGCTGCCTGAGCGGGAACGAAGCACTGCTGGTGGTGGGCACCCGCTCGGCGGTGTTTCTGCCACTGCACCAGTTGGGCCTGGTGGTGCTCGATGAGGAGCACGACCGCTCCTACAAGCAGGACAGCCCCATGCCCTGCTACCACGCCCGGGATGTGGCGTCCGTGCGGGCGCGGCTCAGCGGAGCACGGCTGCTGCTCGGTTCAGCCACCCCCAGCCTTGAGTCGTGGCTGAACTGTCAGGGCCCAAAGCCCAGCTGCCAGCTGCTGCAACTACCGCATCGCATCGGCGGACGATCACTGCCACCAGTGCGCCTGGTGGACATGCGACAGGAACTGGCAGAGGGCCACCGCCGCCTGATCAGCCGTCCCTTGATGGAGCGGCTGGAGGCCCTACCCGGCAGCGGCGGCCAAGCGGTGGTGTTGGTACCGCGGCGTGGGTACAGCAGCTTTCTCAGCTGCCGCAGCTGCGGCGACGTGGTGCAGTGTCCCCACTGCGATGTGGCGATGACGGTGCATCGTCAACGGGAGCGGTCCTGGCTGCGCTGCCATTGGTGCGACCACCGCGCAGAGATCAGCTCCCGTTGCGGGGCCTGCGGGTCCACAGCTTTCAAACCCTTCGGAGCCGGCACCCAACAGGTGTTGGAACATCTCGAGCAGGAGTTGGAGGGGTTGCGGCTATTGCGGTTTGACCGCGACACCACCCGAGGCCGGGATGGTCATCGCCAGCTGCTGGAGCGCTTCGCCGCGGGCGAGGCTGATGTGCTGGTGGGCACGCAGATGCTGGCCAAGGGCATGGATCTGCCCCAGGTGACGTTGGCGGCGGTGCTGGCTGCCGATGGCCTGTTGCACCGCCCCGATCTGCGCGCTTCCGAAGAATGCCTGCAGTTGTTGTTGCAGCTGGCGGGCCGAGCCGGCCGGGGCGATCGACCTGGGGAGGTGCTGGTGCAGACCTACAGCCCGGAGCACCGAGTGATCCGCCATCTGGTGGATGGGCGCTACGAGGCCTTCCTGGCTGAGGAGCTGGCCGAGCGGCGCGCCGCTGGGCTGGTGCCCTTCAGCCGGGCCTGTTTGCTGCGGCTGGCGGGACCATCAGCCAGTCGCACCGCCACAGCCGCCGCCACCCTGGCCGAGCGGATTCGTCCTGAGGCGGAGCGCCAGGGCTGGCTGATCATCGGGCCGGCGCCGGCTCCCGTGGCCCGGGTGGCGGGCAACAGCCGCTGGCAGCTCCTGCTGCATGGACCGATGCAGGCCGCGGTGCCACTCCCGAAGGAGATGGAGCTGCGAGCACTGCTACCCAGGGATGTATCCCTGGCGATCGATCCGGATCCCCTGGAGCTCTGAGCTAAGCGGGTAGTTGCGGTGGCCCGAAACCGGCCGCCAGCTTGAGCCGCTGCAGCAATGCCACCAAGGCCAGCAGCAGAGCAATCAACAGCGCCCCGACCCCCAATCGACTCCAGCGCCAGCAGGAGAAGGTCAGGGCATTCAAGGCTCCGGGCTGGAGGGTCCACACCACCTGATCGGGCTGACCCTTGTGGTGTGGCGTTGCCATGGCCGGCAGGGGCTCGGCCTGCCGCACCGCCCGTAACGGCAGCGGGGCCAGATCCACGCTCAACTGCAAGCCCGGCAGGGGCTGGAGGCCGCGCAAATCGAGCTGGCACCTGAACTGCTGCCGCACCCCCAGCAACCAGTTGCGCTCCTGGAGGCTGAACTGGGGGGAAGGCAGATCCAGGGCCGCCAGCGCAGCACCGCGCTCGATGGTGTTGCTCAACAGGGCGAGGGCTTCAGCGGCCGGCAGGGCCTTGGCGCGCAACTGAAGCCGCCCCAACTCCTGACGCTGCTGCAGGGGCTGATCGTGCAGATCCGCAGCCAGCTGGCGCTGCCACGGCAGGGAACGTCCGGTGCTGGAGAGGCTGGTCTGGCTGATCTGCACCCGACCAGGCGCGGGAAAGCGCAACGACGTCTCCAGATCCACGCAGCCACCGAGCAGCACGGTGATCAACAACAACGCGATCGCCACTAGAGCGAAGCCCAGGGGGGCGCGCGTTGGGCCGGTGGGCGGGGCCGGCGGCGGTGGCGGCAGACGGCGACGCCGCCGCGCCAGGGCCTTCACCTGCCCCTCCAGGGGTTGCATCTCGCTCAGGGTCGGCAGGGTCATCGACCATTCCCGGGGCCGCTCCAACGCCGGTGCCTCCAACACCTCCTGAAGGTCCTTGGCCTGGGCCCGCAAGGTGGCATCTCGACAGGCCCGGAGGCTGCGGCAGGTGGCAGCGGCAGCGGCACTGTCGCCCTGACCCATCTGGGCCGTGGCCATGAGCAGGCGCAATTGGCCCCCGATCGGTGTGCTGGCGGGATGGCCCGCCAGCAGGGGGGTGAGCAGCTGCTGACAGCGGCCGTAATCGCCGCGCTCGAGGGCCTGGCGGGCCGGCGCGATCAGCGTCTCAACGGCACCGGTGTCAGGAGGCTCCATCGACTTGAGGGCCCACTAACGCGAACTGGTGCGGCCCACCACCATCGTGCCGATGCCGGCATCGGTGAACACCTCCAGCAGCAGGGCATGGGGTGTGCGGCCGTCGACGATGTGGGCCGCCGACACCCCCTGGGCCAGGGCGCGGATGCAGCACTCGGTCTTGGGGGTCATGCCGCCGGCCACAACGCCACTGGCGATCAGAGCGCGGGCTTCTGAGAGGGTCACCGAGCGGATCAGCGATTCGGGATCCTCACGGTTCTGGAGGATTCCGGGGGTGTCGGTGAGCAGGATCAACTTCTCGGCCTGCAGGGCCGCCGCCAGTTCACCGGCAACGGTGTCGGCGTTGATGTTGTGGGCCAGGCCATCGGCGTCGGCCGCCACCGAGGAGATCACGGGGATATAGCCGGCATCGAGCAGCGGGAAGAGCACGGAAGGATCCACAGCAGCCACATCGCCCACCAGGCCGTTGCTGCCATCGCCATAGGTGCGGGCCCGCACCAGCGATCCATCGCTGCCGCACAGACCCACCGCCTTGGCGCCCAAGCGGTTGAGGCCATTGACGATCTGCTTGTTGACCCGCCCCACCAGGACCATCTCCACCACATCCATGGTTTCCGGCGTGGTGACCCGCAGGCCGTTGCGGAACTGGGGCTCGATGCTGAGCCGCCCCAGCCAATCATTGATTTCTGGGCCGCCACCGTGGACCACCACGGGCTTGACGCCCACCGAAGCGAGCAGCACCAGGTCGCGGTAAACCGCATCGCGAAGCTCAGCCTTGGCCATCGCCGCGCCGCCATATTTCACCACCACCCGACGCCCGGCGAAGCGCTGGATGTAGGGAAGGGCCTCGCTCAACACGGACACCCTCAGGGCATCGCTGTGGTCGCTGCTGGCGGTCATGACGCGGGGGAAGGGGGATGGATCAATCAGGAGGTGGCGGGCAGCAGCTCGAGCAACAGCTCCCCAGCCGCAGGTTGGCTGAGGCGAGCCTGCAGCCCTTTATCGAAGAAGCGGCCGAGGCGATCCTGCTTCTCTTGCCAGCGCTCGAAGGGCACCGCCTCGGTGCGGAAGCGCAGGGCCAGGCCGTAGCGACCGTCGACAGCGAGCTCCTGCACGCTCAGCAGCTGGGGCGGCTGGTCCTCATCCCAAAGCTTGAGGGCCTCCAGGGAGCTCTCCAGATGCGCCTTCTGGCCGTAGCGCCAACGGGTCACATCCTTCAACAACTTGCGCAGGGTCTGGCTGGATGACTGCTCGCGCAGGGCCGCAACCTCAGCCGCAGCGGGGAGCAATTCCGCTGGGGGAAGCTCTGACGACTTCAAGGCCAGACCACCCAACAGGATCGGAATGCCGTAAAAAATCGTGGGCAGGCTGAGATTGGGATTGCTGGTGGCGTAGCCAACCCAACCAATCACCGACAGGGAAGCCCCGGCGATGGTGACTAGGCTGCCGGGGGAAGCGATGGAAAGCATGGCGTCATCTTCGGTCAACGGGGATCCCGCAGGCGTCAGAGATCTCGGCAGCACCGAAAGCAGCTCCGAAACCAGCACCGACGCCCTCCTGGAACAACTGCGCGCCGATCGGCTGTGGCTTCTGCAGCAACTGGATGGCGGCCGCTGGCCGGAGCTGCGCCTCGACCTCGCCGCCCTGGAGCGGGAACTCGGTCAGCTGCTGGAGCAAGCCCAGGAGCAGCTGAGCGGTGGCAACGGCCGAACCAGCTGAGGGTCAGAAGGGGATTTCGTCTTCGCCTTCCGGCAGATCTGGCACCAGCGGCGACGCATTCCAGGCAGGGGGCTGGGGAGCAGGGGCTGCAGCAGCGGCCTGGGGGGCCGAGGGGCGCGGAGCGGCGCTGCGAGGAGCCGGAGCCGCAGCGGCCATGGCAGCCCCACCAGCAGCGGCCGTCGCGCCGATGGAGTGGAGCCGTGAAAGGGTGAATTCGGCGCGCTTTTCCTTCACCCCGTCCTGGCGGGTCACGGTGTTCATGCGCAGACGACCCTCCACCATCAAGCGCTGGCCGACCTGCACGCGGTTTTGCAGGTCCTGCGCGAGGCTGCCCCAGCCCACCACCTTGAGCTGACCCGGCGGATCATCAGGGCGAAGCCCATCGAACTGCACCGCCATCTCCGCCACCGGAGTTTGGTTGTCCTGGGTGTAGCGCACCTGGGGCGCCTCCAGCACCTCCACCTCCAGCAAGCAATGGTTCACGGCAGCGATCAAAGGCAGCGGGCCACATCCTGATGCACGGGCCTGATTTGCACCAGGGCAACCGCAACGAAGCCTGGATCTGGCTGTTCGCCGGCACGGCGGAAGGTCCGGTTTTGGCGCAGCAGCTGCTCGCGCGCGGCTGGTGGGTGCGGGTGAGTGTGGTCACCCCCGCGGCGGCGCGCGTCTACCCCGAACATCCGCGGCTGCAGCTCAGGGTTGGCGCCCTCAGCAGTGATGCGCAGCTGAGGGCTGAGCTGCACGAGCTGGCGCCGCGCTGGGTCGTCGATGCCACCCATCCCTTCGCCCAGGTGATCAGCCGGCGCCTGGAGCGGCTCTGCGGCCCAGACGGTCCGGCGTTGCTGCCACTGGAGCGGCGTCTCCCGGAGCAAGGAGCCCCCGGGGAACGGCTGCAATGGCTGAGCGATCTGGACGAACTCCATCAGCTGCCTCTGGCAGGTGAACGGCTGCTACTGGCGATCGGGGCACGGCAGCTGGCAGCTGCGGTGCGAGCCAGCGCCGCCGCTGAACAGTTCGCCCGGGTCTTGGATCAGCCCGGCAGCCTGCAGGCGGCCCGTGCCGCAGGGCTGGCGGATGAGCGCATCGCTTGCCTGCGACCGGATCCAGCCACGGAGGGAGCACTGGAGGAGGCGCTCTGCCGTCGCTGGAACATCAGTGTGGTGCTCTGCCGGCAGGGGGGCGGCCGCAGCGAAGCGATCTGGCGCCAGGTGTGCCGCCGCAGAGCGCTGCCCTTGCTGCTGCTGCGGCAACCGGTTGCCGCGGCGGGGTTGCCGCTGCAGGCGCTGGTGGAGAAGCTGGGCCAGCCCTGAAGGTGTGATGGCAACCCATGCGCTGCTGGTGCTGACCACCGAGGCCAGCGCCGCCCAGGCAGAGGCCCTGGCCGAGGCCGTGCTGGAGCAGCGCTTGGCGGCCTGCGTGGCGTTAAAGCCGGTGCACTCGCTCTACCGCTGGCAGGGGCAGCTCGAGCGCAGCGATGAAGTGCAGCTGCTGATCAAGACACATCCCCGCTGCCTGCAAGCCCTGGAGAGCTTCGTGCGGCAACGCCACAGCTACGCCACACCGCAATGGCTGCACTGGCCGGCGGATGCCAGCCCCGACTACGCCGCCTGGTTAGCGGAGAGCTGTTCGCTCAGCTGACGCAGATCCACCTGCGGGCGCGGCCCCAGCTGGGTGACCACCTGACCAGCACAGAGGGACCCCAGGCGGCCACAGGCCTCCACGGAGCGTCCCTGGGTGTGGCCGAAGAGGAATCCGGCGGCATAGAGATCGCCAGCACCTGTGGTGTCCACCAGGGGCCCGAGCTTGACCGGCTCGATCACATGGGTGCCGCTGCCGTTCAGGATCACCGAACCCTGCTCACTGCGGGTCAGGGCCGCCACACGGCATCGGCCACGGACCGCTTCAGCCGCCTCCTCAAAGCTGTTGGCCTTGTAGAGGGAGGTGATCTCCATCTCATTGGCGAAGAGAATGTCCACGTGGCCATCCACCAGCTCCTGGAAGCTGTCGCGGTGGCGCTCGACGCAGAAGGCATCAGAGAGGCTCAGGGCCACTTCAGCCCCGTTGGCACGGGCCACCTCGGCGGCGGCGATGAAGGCGCGCTTGGCCTCATCGCTGTCCCACAGATAGCCCTCGAGATAGAGCACCTTGGCCTGGGCAACCATCTCCAGATC
>Ga0129333_10007397_pt1 | contig 10360 bp, 9 predicted proteins | sample CPB6_08_DNA_FD_94474 | JGI IMG/M metagenome (GOLD analysis project Ga0129333, IMG submission 94474) | Freshwater to marine salinity gradient microbial communities from Chesapeake Bay, USA - CPBay_Sum_0.6_0.8_DNA | ecosystem: Environmental > Aquatic > Marine > Coastal | place: USA: Chesapeake Bay...
CGGCTGCCTTTATCAGTGACCTGAGCAATTTCGCCGCTTTCTAACACCCCTACAGTCGATTCATCGGCAAAGTCGTACCAGAGAACGGGGGACAGTGCGGGGATGGGATTTGGCGCGGCGGGTGGAGTCGGGAAAGGAGCGGTCGGTGGGGTGAAGTTGGAGGTATAGCGGGCGATACCTTTGGTTATGCGGAGGTCGTCGATGTAAGCGTTGATTGCTGAAGCCCCAGCAGCGCCGGATCCAATCGTTACAGGGCTAGCGTTATTATCAAGTGTTATCGAATAAGTTTGTTCAACTTCTTTCACGCCGTTGAAGAAGCCTCGGAAGACGTTGCCGCTGCGTGTTATTGCAACATGATGCCACGTTTCTTTGCTCGGAGTTGATTGAATTTGTAGATTGGTTATATCCCATGTGCCGTCGTCGCCAGTGCTTGCGTAAAACCCAAGCTCGGAACCTCCGCCGTAGTAAACCAAGAAGGAAGCAAGGCCACTCGGCCATGTGCCTTTTGAAATCAACGCTTTACCGCCAGTAGCACCAGCGGTCAAATATAACCAAAATTCAATGGTAAAATCTTGGTTGCCAAAGTCAAAAGCAGCGTCATCCGCAATACTGAGATAGTCGCCACTGCCATCAAAATAGCCACTTGCGCCGCCGTATTTACTTTGCGTTGTACTGATTTGCGCGTCACCGTTGGCGGTTACAACAAATACATTGCTACTGCTATCTGTAAACGTCGTACTGCCATTGCTGCCGTCCATGTGCAGTAGCAGGCTGACATTCTCCCAGTACGGATCAAATTGAGGCCCAATCGGCCAAATCTCTGCTCGTTGTGCATCGCACTGCTCATCGAGCAGCCAACTGCCGCTGGCGTTGCTTGTGGTAGAGACGCGGCGTGGACCCATGAGGCCGCCGTTGCTTCCGAGGCGTGGCATGGTTAGAAGTTGGGGAAGGGGGCGGTGGGAGGTGTGTAGTTGGAGGTATAACGGGCGATACCTTTTGTTACCCTGAACTCGTCTATTTTTCCGTTCCACGCGAAAGCGCTGCTAAAGTAATATCCAATAAAAAGCTGGTTATTTGTCAGGTCAGTAGTATCATTAGACGTAGGACCAAGTTGCGTTCCGTTGATAAACAATCTAAGGGCTGATCCGCTGCGAGTTATTGCAAAATGCTGCCATGAGTCAGCAGTCGCAGCGCCAGAAGTATAGCTGGGTGATAACATCGACCCTGTGGTTCCAATGGCCCAGTTGCTTTGATATATGGCAGCAAATAGTTGATTTCCAATGGTAAACAGCCCATCGTTGTCGTTAATAACACTTGGATAAACCCAGCATTCGACTGTGAAGTCACCAGTGCCGAATGCAAACGAACTGTGCGCTGGTGTCTCTAGGTAATCCCCCGCACCATCAAGCAGCAGTGATCCGGTCCCAAACTTTGAATCAGTGGTGCTGACTTGTGCATTTCCGCCCACGGTGATCGTATGCGCGTTGCTGCTCAGGTCTGCAAATGTTGTCGATCCATTTGACCCGTCCATGTGCAGCAACAGACTTACGTTTGCCCAGTACGGATCGCCGCCTGCGCTTGGCCAGATTCCCGCGCTCGCCGCGATCTTCTGCTCGTCAAGATCCCAGATACCGCTGGCGTTGCTGGTAGAGGGGATGCGGGGCTTGCCGCGAAGGCCGCCGTTGTAGCCGAGCAGTGCCATGATTCAGGGCTCTGGTGATGTGGGGGTGGCGTTGTGGGAGTAGAGCATGATTAGATGGCCAACTTGCTACTGGAGTAAGCGAAATCACCTATAGCAGTTAAAGTTCCAACTGTTACTGTAGCAAGATAGCCATAATTTGTGTTGTCGGCTGAGCTTTGTAAATCAAAAGATGCAGGAAATCTATTTTCTCCGAAGAGGCAAAAGATCTTTATGTGAGTGACGGTTTTAGTTGAACCAAGATCCAATGTAATAGTTGCTGTTGACCGTATGCTACTCCAGCTTTGAACATACGAACGGGTGTTTTGACCCGTAATGCCATCGACAAGATAGCTATTTTGACCGGCATTCCATGTGATGTTGCTTGTGCATGTAATTCCGGTATGCAGAGTGTTGCCATCGTAAACTTGAATCTCACCAAAGTCTAAAGTATCATTGTCAAGTGCCGTGTTGGCAAAATTCGCTAACCGAAAGTACCTTGCTAAATTTGACGCATTAACAGGCCAAATCCCCGCACCCCTCGCGAGCTTTTGTTCCTCAGGATCCCAGACACCGCTGGCGCTTCCGATACTCGGAACGCGCCGTGGGCCGATCAGTCCGCCATTCGTTCCGATACCAAGCATGATTCAGGGCTCCGGTGATGCGGGTGCAGGCGGCTGCGGCCAGGTGATGTCAAACGGGTTGGGCGCATCGGCTAGGTCGCGCAGGGCCTGGCGGTAGGCAGCCCAGGCATCACGATCGGCGCCGAGGTCGTAGTCGGTGATTTGCGTCCAGTCGCTGGCCCTGAGCAGTTCGATGCGCCGCTGGCGGACCTTGGCGTGCTGGGCCTGCAGCTCATCGAAGCTGTAGGGACGCACGACGTAGGCCAGGGCGGTGGCGTCCCAGTCGATGGTCTCGACGGTGGGGTTGCACTCAGGGCGCTCGTAAGGGCCGCTGTAACCGGCACGCTCCAGCTCGTCAGGCGTGAAGGTGCTGGCATCGGTGCGAGTGCTGCCGTCCGCAAAGCGGATGCGGTGCGGCAGGGGGACGGGGGTGGATTGGCGGTGGGAGTAGAGCATGGCTAGTTGACGTAGAACTCAGAAACCGCGACATAGGCGTCGGCTTTAGCAATGCGAACGTATCTAGCATTTACAGGCGTGAAGTTGCCGGGTCCGTAAAACGTGAAGATGCCTTCGGTCGCAAAAGTTCCGGTGTTAAATAGCGTGGTCCAAGTGCTGTCATCATCAGATGTTTGAATCAGGCAGTTGTTTGTATACTCCTTGCTCCATCCGCCAGGAATGTTGCCCGTGGCAGTTCCAATGGTCACGGTGGTGATGTAAACACTCTCGCCGTAATCAATTTTGACAAAAGCCGAAGCACCGCCGGTAGCCGCATCAGTTGCTGTGGCGGTATCAGTGAATGACCCATTGGTCATGTTCTCCCGTGTTGCTGCCGTACCGCCCGAATAAAGAGAAGACTGCGAATAAGTGCCAAGCGGCATAGTCCATAGCCCGGCACGCTTCGCCACGCTCTGCTCATTTTGAAACCACAGCCCTGATGCTGCGCTGTTTGTTGGTGTGCGCCTGACGCCCATCAAGCCACCGTTGAAGCCAAGTAGTGACATGACTCAGATTCTCCTTAATCCATGGGAGTGCTTGGCCACACGCCCGCACGCTTGGCGGCAATGTGATCTTTTAGGCTAAAGATCCCAGAGGCAGAGACCAATGAAATGGAAGTGCTTTTCCCCATTGACGAGCCAGCTATGATCAATTCTGTTGCAACAGCCTCACTTACTTTAATTGTAACACTAGGACTTCCTACGATCTTGCGGGATTGCCTAAAAGGATTTGGACTTGTTGCAATAAGAAAAGAAGTGGGCGCTATGCCTGATAGCACGAGGCTATCTTGTCCAGCTGGGCTTTGATTAATGATAGCCATCACGTAGGATCCCCACCAACAACCCTTGCTAGAAACAATGGCGAGGCAGAGGTTCCTATGGATGAGTTATTCGCAAAACTCAAGACCTCCCACTCTTCGATACCTGGATCCACGACAAACGTATCCTCTAGATTGAACGAGTTGCTTGCGTAATGAAAGGTAATTCCAAAATCTGGTGATAGGGGATCTGTGATGTACGGACTATATGCCATGCTATGGAAAACCGGGTTGCTGTCGCCCGGATAGCCTGGATTGGTAGACGAAAAACCAATAGGCAGGAAAATCCAATTACTGTCAGAATTGAAATTTCCGTAATTATCGGTCTGATTGCCGATACCGGCATAGCCGATACTTCCATCATTGGTCGAAGCTGAGAGATATGCGTCCCACGATGTCGCTCCAACAAGACCGGAGCCTTTAATTACTTCACGGCGAAGGAGGGGGCCGTTGCCCCAATACAGGCGTCCCTGATTGCCGGAAGTGGTCGCAACGACATTGTGATAGCCACCGTAATACCCTCGATCAAGGTTGATCCATGTCTGAAGCGCTGTATTGGGATTTACTATATTGAAGCACCTGTAGTTTGAAGCCCCGGTTCTCACTACGAACCATGTTTGATTTGCATCTAAAACAGAGGTGTACCTCAGCAGATCTACGGTTACGCTTGTTCCGCCAGTGCCAAGTATTCCCATGCTCCAGTAAAAATTATTTTGATCTGTTGTTGTATCGTAGTAATCTAAATACTGAGTGCCAATTGGCAGGTGCGTCGTGCTATTCCACCCGGTTGCGATATTAAGCGCAATTACATCTGTTGAAAACTTGAACCAGTAATACGTCTTGCCGTAAGCCTTGGTGTTGTCGTATGCGATTTCAAGAATTCTGTTCTGAACGCCACCGCTCTGGAAGGAATCAAACCAATCGACCATGAGGCCCGCATCAATAAATGCGTCCTTAAAGATATTGGCCAGCTGTGTATTAGTCCAGTTGGGTGTTACGGTGTAGGTTTGCTTTGTTGCGCTCATGATACACCTAGCTTAGTTATGCGAGAATGAAGCAGGTCATCAGCTGATTTCCTCGTAGCTGATGACCAGCTCCAGGTCGTCGGCTGCGCTGGCCTGTGCGCGGAGGCTTTGGCCTTCCTCCAGGTAAATGTACGCCTCGCGGGTCACCAGCACCTGCGTGGCGTCGGCTGGCACGGCGATCGTTTTGCCGATGGCAAACCCCGTCGTGCCGTTGTAATGCTCCAGGCTGATGTCCGCTGCGCTGGTGCCATCCACGTTGGCGCAGTACACCGAGTTGACCTTCAGCACCTTGCCGCTGCTGGCGGCGTTGCTAAGTGCGGCGGCCATCGAGGTGGTGACGGCATAGCCCACGGTCTTGCCAGCGATCGTGTTTGGCGTCTTGAGGTTCGGTGCAGCCATGGTGAAGCGGGTTGGTTAGGGACAGTCTAGTGGCGAGATCAGGCGGGAAATAAAATTAATTTCCCCACCAACCAATATAAACATTTTCCTCCCAGCCATAAAGCTGAACTGACATATCAGACCAATAATCGCTGGATACAACCGGGGGGGCCGGTGGCTCAATTGTTCCTTGACTGAAGTCAGGATTCACGAATCCAGATGGGCGGAAATTGATTGACACCATCGAGGCGTCATCTGGATTTGCTTTAAGGCTTGCGCTTGTCAAAACGGCCTCAAGTTCAATTGACCTTGAAAGGGAATCGCTGACTACGCCACCAACCTTCACTCGATCGACATAGAGCTTGATTGCTGCGCCTACTTGCTGGCGCTTGAGCACATCGCTGATAATTCTTGAGGAGATTGTTTTTTCCTCATCTGTCATGTAAACATTGACCGTTCCATTGCCATCTGCAAACCCAGGAATGTAAGACCTGAAAGGCGTGTACTGGCCAAGCACTTGACCGATCTTGCTTACGTCAATCTCAGATCTAGAGAATTCAAAAGACCAATCCCGCACCTCAGAGACAGCGGCGTAGTCCTTGTAGCTAACCCTGAACCTTGCTGGTGATGCAACTGTACCAGAGCTGGAAATATTAATACTGCTTCCAGGATATGTAGAAGAAACTTTCAGGATACCCGTTTCTTTCGTGTACTCAATAACGTAATAAGTCGTGGAGTCAGAAATACCTGCTGGTAGCGTGCCAGAAATGGGGCCATCCTGTGGGCTGTAAATAGAAAAAACGACCGGATCGCTAGCTTCAAACCCAAGAAATGTGCCTACGAAAATTTCATCTGTAGACGTGTCTACATCTGCAGGCACAAAACTCGCAACAGTTCCTGCGGGTTTGTAGTAAAAAGCGCCAGAAATGCCAGAGAGAACAGTTGCCATGGCAAAAAATAAGGTGGCTGCGGCTGGCTGCCTTGGCAGACCATTTGATCCACAGCCTAGCTATGGCGCGAATAGGAAGTCAGTCGCTACCTATTCTTCTTCTACAACACCACCCTGCGCGAGCCATTGCAGGAAGAAGCGATCAGCATCAGTCATCGGATTGGACGGTGAAACGTAAATAGGGAAGTCGGGTGCATTGGAGAAGAAAACTTCCACAAGGCCGGGGAAGTTGGGGTTGTAGCGAGCGCGAATGATGGCCATGGCAAGACAAGTGGTGGCGAATGCAGTTAAAAACTAGCCGAAAAACTGCGGATAGTTGGTGGTGACAGTAATTGGATAATTATAGAAAATAGCCGAAGAAAAATTGACCAATTTGATGTTGAGTCCGGTATGCACGGCATAACACGATCCTGGAATGCCGCCACTATCTGATGGTAACAGGCTTGTCGAACCAGCAGCGATATTGACTGTGCCAAGTCCGGCCTCTACAAACATGGTGTCCCAATACTGAAAAGTTGCGTTAATTGCTCCGTTAGGATTAATATAAGAGGCAACCGGAATTGGCGAACCGACCTTACCCTTGAATCCTTGCGTCATGGATACTGGAGTGCCCCACGTACTCCATATCGAATATTGTGGAGAGCTTAATGTACTAGATGGATTCAGAGCAAATATTGTTGTAAATTGCGGTCCCCTTGCAGCCCGCGTTGCGTCATTTTCTCCGGCCCCCCATGGGTTAGCCTCGTTAATCCCAATAATCGAAGCAGGTGGATTACTGCCACCATTGCGACTGTCCGCGCCATAGTACGTTGGCTCAAAATAGATATTATTCCGATCATAGTTTCTATCATAAGGTGGCCCTCCATCCACTACATTTCCAGTTGTATAATTTCCACCCAGCATTAAGCGAGACAGCCCCTCGCTAAAGCCTACCAAGGCTGGATGGAAACCAGAAACCTTGGGATCGCCAGTTATGATACCAGTGTAATCGTTAAACTCATTACCTCTTATTCGGCAACCGGTAAGCACAAGCGTTGCTTTGTTTATCTGTATCCAGCCCTGTGGGAGCCCTCCGCCTGGATTCAATATCCCATAAAAACTCCTGGCGCCCAATGTGCATTCAGATATATGCAGCACACCGCCAAGAACCTCAACAACCTGTCCAGCCATTCCCGTGATTCCAGCTGGAATCGCGGGGTAAGTAGGAACCAAACTTCTGTAGTATGCAATGAACGATCGTACATATTCAGCCAATCTTGTTCCAGCCGCCGCATTCTTGACTGTCGCGGTCCTCACAGCAGCATTATACGGAAAATTCGTATCTGAAATTTGGCTTGCTCCAAGTATCATATCCGTGCTTGGAAAGTGAACTCTTGACAATGTTCCACCATTCCTAAGCGTTAGACAGCCAGTCCCGCCGGTATGAGCAAAAATAACACTATCCAGGTGGTTGTAGTGAGGGTTTAAGGTTGGTACATTGTAAAGCATTACGCTGTTTCCAGGCGAAGTAATGCTGTAGTCGCCTATATTCTGTGTAGTGAAAGAGCCTGTTGTTCCAACAGAGGCGCCTGGTATGTAAATTTTGCACTTAAAGTCTACCCCGGCTATGTTGTAAAATCCTGGCTTCATATACAGATAGGCTGTTTGTTCCGTACCGAGGAACTCGTTGCACCAAGCTGCGGCTGAGTAGAGATCGGGGAACGGCTTGAACGTTGTGCCTTCCGGCATATTGGAATCTATTCCAGGCCCAGGAGTAGCTGGCCAGTAGCTGGCGCGATAAGTGGCATCAAAAACAACTGGGGTAATACCATTCCATTCACCTACAAAGACTGCCTGAGCGCCAGTTGTACGATACGCGACCTGTTTCGCATTTGCCCATTTTGCCAGGCCACTCGGGGTGACAACAACGGAGTTTGATGTACCAGAGATAGATTCTCCATCCGTCGCCAGTTCCACAATGCCAGCTTGCGTTGTAGATGCAGCAATCGAAGCGCGAGCCGTTAGGCTCAACGCCAGTCCACCATTGATCGCGGTGTTTCCGTTCAAAGTAGTGGCGCCAGACGCCGTAATACTGCCAGCGGTAAAATTATTAGCGCTCAGCGATTCAAACGAGGTCTGTGGTTCTGGAAGCGTTGTGTCACTTGCGCCAATCTGTTCAACACTCAGAGTCTGACCTGTCGCAAGATCTTCTACGCCACGCGGGCTGATTTGATAGCCCTCTTCGTTGAAACCAGTTGGATAAACACGTCCACCATTGGCATTGGTGAAATAATACGTGAACCGGTTCTGCGGACTCAGTTGACGCTGATACTGCGGCAGGCTCTTGCTGTAGTTCAAGAAACCAGACCAGGCCCAATTGTGCGTCAGGAGCTGCATGAATGATGGACGCCGGAACTCGACCGGCCAGTTGCCGATCGCATTGGCGGCGCCAGATGGCACATACCCACCCATGTCGCCACTGCTCGCCGGGTTCAGCTCTCGGGCGGCCTCGGCGCGGGGCGTCAGGATCGTATGCGCCTGGCCACTGGAGAAGCCCAGGGCGACCAAGAAGAGGTGCAGGGAGCGATAGTCCGTACCGGCTCGGTACTGGGTCTGCAGGGCCGTGTCGGTGCCCCAGACAGTCGAGAAGTTGTAGCCCAGGTTGGTCGAGTCCTGAGCCCCATCGGTGTCATTGTCGAATGTCAGCGTTGGCGCTTCGTTCTTGTAGAAGTCCTCGGGGTTGAAGGACGATGCCATGTGGGCATAGCTTTCCTGCCATTTGAACGAGTCAAACACCGCATCTGAATTTGTTTCGATGCAGGTATAATGCTTGTTGTTTCGTTTGACTGTTTCACCGGCAAGATAGCGTGTACTACTTTGCCAATCGACAGAAGCGTTCCCGCGACGAAGTGTAATCTCCGCAGCAACAGCAACGCCATCAGGACGGATATTTGCAGCATTGTTGACGATCAGGACTTGACTTGTCGAGATTTCGCTAATAATCGGAGCAACGCCGTTTTTCACTTGCAGCACGTAATCGCGCACGGGCGAACGAGCAAGCTGATTCGTGTTGTTCAGCTTGAGCGTGTAACGACGCTGGGCAGGCGTGCGTGTATCAACAAGGCGACGAATGTAGACGCGCTTGCCAATGGCACTGCTATCTCCGCTGACGACCGGAACTGGATTTCCAGCTGGATCCGTAAGTGCAGCAGTGATGTTGAGCTGACTGGGCGTGCCGGTGCTCCAAGCTGAACTGGTAAAAGGCGATCTCCAATCATCGCCAAGTGGATTTTCCACCCAGACGTAGCTGGCATTACGCAGTGTGTAACCATCGCGTGCAACAAGCTCGGGCACCCCGGCGGTACTTGCACTTTCGCTCAGTGGGGTACTAAGCGTAATTGAACTAGCGGAAACTGCAGTAACGGTTCCAAGATAGATACGCTTTATGTTGTTTGTAATCTCAGAGAGGTTATTTGCAACTTTGATTCGATTGATTGTCCAGTCGATGTCGGTTGGGAAGCTTGTGCCTCTGTAACCTTCAGCGAGACCGGCAACACCGCCAAAGTTAGAGAAGCCGCCATTGCTGATGATCTCACCACCATTTTGGACCCAGTGGTGAACACCTTGACCGATTGCGAAAACAGAAACCTCTTGGATGAAAGCGCCATTGATCGCACGCACATGGAAAGTGCGGCGAGACGGATTCATGCGAATATCGTCCGGGTTCGTGCTGATGTAAGTGGCGTAGGAATCGCCAGACATGCTGACCCAGTTGCCGCCACTGTATTTCTGCCAAGAACCGAGATCGCGCTGCTTGGAGACACCGGTGAACTGTGCAGTCACAATGGACTTGAAGCCAGAAGCCTTGTCGCCATCGGCAAAGATTCCGCAAATGCCATACTTGGATCGAACGGAACAGTTGAAGATATAGGGCGAGGCGGAATCAGTTGTATCAGTGTCAATCGTTTGGGATCCAGGTGCGGGTGCGGGGCCAACGATTTGATACTCAGGTGTGTTTGTAACGGCTAGGGACAGATTTATGCCACCGGTGTTCCCGGCCCCACCAAAAGCAGAACGAATCTTTCCGTAGAACTCATCCAGTTCACTTTGGCTAGTAAATTGGAAACAATCGAGAAGATGGTGACTCGATGTGCTTCCAGCTTTGTCCATAAAGCTGAAGCCAAAGTAGTAGCCAGTGCCAGTTACCTTGAAGATCGCACGCCTGTTGCTGCAATCTGCCAATTCATCGGCGGCGGCGGGAACAGTGTTCGGCCTGAACACGGTTTTGCGCAGATCGAAGCCGCAAAGGCTTACGCCGCGAGGGAGAATGATGCCGCCAGTTGCCTGTGGGTTGAAAGCTTGCAGTGCCGTGTCATCGGGCTCGTAGCCGCTGGCCCATTCGCTTACCGAGGACGC
>Ga0129333_10007398_pt1 | contig 10359 bp, 14 predicted proteins | sample CPB6_08_DNA_FD_94474 | JGI IMG/M metagenome (GOLD analysis project Ga0129333, IMG submission 94474) | Freshwater to marine salinity gradient microbial communities from Chesapeake Bay, USA - CPBay_Sum_0.6_0.8_DNA | ecosystem: Environmental > Aquatic > Marine > Coastal | place: USA: Chesapeake...
CTTCAACTGCAGAAGACAAAGCTTAAGAATGAAACTACATGAGGCATTTTCACCAGAAGAGTCTAAAAAAATCTATGACAACTTTTTGGCAATCGTAAACGATCCAAAACGTAGAGATAGATTAGTTAGAACCCATGGTAAAAATGCCGAAAATGTGGCTTATGGTACTGCTGTTAATCAAGTAAAAAAACAGGCAGCTAATAATGTTGAACAACCAACAACTGAAGAACCAATGGATAAAGAAACTAAGTTAAAAGAAATGATTCAAGCGGCTTTATCTAAGCCATTATCTGAAAAGAAAAAACCTTTTCCTGATTTAACCGGTGATGGTAAAGTAACTAAAGCAGATATTTTAAAAGCACGAGGGGTTAAATTAGATGAAGATCTTGATATTGGCCACCAAGATGATGAACCACACATGATCAAAGCTGAACTTGCTCAAATTGGTAAATATGCTATGGAACTTTATAAAATGGTTAGTCAATTTGAAGGTCCTCAAGAAGTTGATTTTCCTGCTTGGTGGCAAGCAAAAATCACTACAGCTAAAGTTATGATTTCTTCTGCAAAACATTATCTTGAGTTTGAACTAGAAGAACCAAAGATTGATGCTATGGTTGACGTAGCCGCTCAAGAAGAAGTAATTGATGAAAAACTAAAACCTTCTATGGGTGCAGGTGCGTATGTAAAAGATTTTAGAAAATCTGATGCACCTCAATTTAAAGGTAAATCAAAAACGAAAAAAAATAAAATGGCTGTAGCTGCTTACTTATCTGCTAAAGATAAAATTAAAGAAGCTGTTTTAGCTAAACTTAAAGAAAAATAATGACACGCGAAGAACTTGCAAATAGACTTAAGGCGTTAACCAAACAGGTGTACTCAAATATGACAGTAACACCTGAGGAGGCAGTTCAATATGATGAACTAACCAAATTCCCTGAGCTTAAAAAAGTTATCGTTGATCTTTTAACCCCAGAATATGATAGCTTTTTAGCTTCAATCGACTGGGTTGCACCACGTCCTACTACATTTAGAATCAATTTACAAAATAATCAAAACTTTTATTTGATCTATGGTAAACGTAGTTGGATTGCTCAAGTAGAAGGCAAAAAATATTATCTACTCAATTTACCTGAAGAAGAAAGAGCAGCACAATCTATAGCAAATATTTTACGCTATGGATCTAAAGCTGAAGAAGGAGCAGCAGGTGGAGGTGATCTAGAAACCGAACTCCCAGGAACAGAAACCCCTCCAGCAGAAGAAACACCAGCAGAAACACCTGAAGCATAATGGACGTTTTAGAAAAGTTTTTATATAGTATATCTTACAAGTTTCCTAAAGGATATCCTGACTTAAAAAATAAGCAGGATATGCTTTTATTAGAGCGTGAATTGTTTAAATATAATGTTGACCTAAGAGAAGGAACTAAAGCAGCTAACACACGTAAAGCAATTGATGCAATTGTAGCCTCAAAAGAAGGTAAAGAGGCTGGTTTAGCTAAAATGAAAGATACCTATAGAATAGGTAATATCAATAAAATAGATAAAGACAAATTTATCGAAATTTTAAACAGTGTATTTAACTCACCTAAAATAAAAGTATACGCTCCAAAAGAAGGTCCTAACGATAGTTCAAAATACAATATGTTTGAATTTGATTTAGAAGGTGAAGGGCAAGTTCAAATTACCCTAGCAGGTGGAGCAAATGAAGGTGAAAAATATGAACAAGGCTTACTTGGAAAATTACAATCAGCAGCTGGAAGCTCTTTAGATTCAATAGAAGACCCTGAAGTAAAACAAATTTTTACCACTTTAGGGATTGATCCTTCTAAATTATCCCCAAACGATATTGAATTTGCAGGTGCATCTGATACTTCAAGACAACTTTCATTTGATGGACCTCAAAAAATAGGCTCTACTATTGCAGATATAGTTATTACAGCAGATAAACCATATTATTTATCTATTAAAAATGTAGGCGGTTCTGCAATTTACAATGGTGGAAACATATCATTTATTGTACTTGATAAAGAAGGTAAAGTAATATTTGACAAGTCAAAATTTAACGATAATCCACTATTTGCAAACATATTTGATACTTTAAAAATTGATCCTCAAAGGATAGCAGATGGACTAAACGATTATGTTAATCAAACCGGTACACCAAACAATTGGGAATCTGTTAGTGGTGTTGATTTAGATAAAGTTAAAAAATTATTAGCCTCATCCTTTGGATACGATTACTGGTATGTTAGAGAAAAGCCTGGAGGAAAATTATTCATTTACCATGTAGCAACCCCAGAAGATGCTTATAAAATGGTAGGTGATTTAAGATCAGACTCAGTTAAAGTAAAATACCCTGGTAGTACTGAAAAAGGTGGAACTAAAGTTTTAGAAGTTCGAATCGAAACAGATAGTGAAGTGTTAGAAGGTGGAAAAAAAGTACCTTTAGTTTACCAAATCGTAGCAAGAAATGCTTCAGGTAAATTACTTCCAATGAGGATGAACATTAGAACTAATAAATAATATTTATAGTCATGGAACGTTTACGTAAACTTATTAAAGAAGCATTATCTACTCCCCCTAAAGAAAAATGTGATTGTGGTTGTGGTGGTTGTGATGGCTCAAGTAATACTGGTGTAGTACTAAACGAAAGTATAGCACCTAAAGAAATATTATCGGAAAATCTGCGATATCACGTGGTAAACAAATTACCACTTACTGAAAACACGTTCCGATATGGTTCAAAAGCTTTCCTTAATTTATGGTCGGAAGCTCGTTATTTATATTTACGTGAAATTATTCATGTAAACGACGACGATAAAGAAATTTTACTTGAAACTGATTTAGGTGAATATGGGATGTATGAAAATCAAAGAGTGCCTTTAGGTTTACCTATGTTAGAGGAATCACAAATGTTAGATGGTTATGAAGTAGATTTTTTCCATACTAATGCAAATATATATGCTAATATAGAAATTCCTAGTGAAAATCCAACATTTGAAGATAATATTCAAATAAAAGGAACAGGTAAAACAGAAGAAAAAGCATTTGAAGATTTAAAACAAAACTACGAAAAATATAAAAAAGGTTTATACGAAGTAGATAAAAAGAAAACTCCACCAATTGGAAAACCAAAACGTGGTGGATCTAAAAAATTCTATGTTTACGTTAGAAAACCTGGAGGAGGAGTTAAAAAAGTATCTTTTGGAGACACAACAGGCTTATCAGCTAAAATAAACAACCCAGAAGCACGTCGTGCATTTGCAAAACGTCATGACTGTGCTAATAAAAAAGATAGAACAAAAGCATCTTACTGGAGCTGTCGTTTACCTCGATATGCTAAATTACTTGGATTAAAATCATCTTTTTCTGGATTTTGGTAATGGATAGGTTAGAAAAACTTATTAACGAAGTTCTTGAAGAAGAAAAAAGCAAACGCGACAGATGCTTACGCATTGCTGATCGCAAATTCGATAAACCATCAGCGTATAAATCCGGTGCTGTAGTTAGATGCCGTCAAGGTAAAATTTGGAAAGGTATAAGCGAAGAACTGATTCGAGAAAAAGCAAAAGAAACATTACGCACTTGGTTCTCACGTAAAGGTGCCCCAGGTAAGAAAGGTGGATGGGTAGATTGCAATACTTGTCGTAAAGTAGACGGAAAAACCAAATGTAAAGCATGTGGCAGAGAAAAAGGAGAAAAACGTGCAAAATATCCTTCATGTCGTCCTACACCTGCTCAATGTAAAACACCTGGTAAAGGTAAAACATGGGGTAAAACAAAATAGCACATGATTAAACTACTAGACATACTTAGAGAAATATCCCCCGAAGAGAGGAATATTGAAAAAAGGCTAAAAAACTATCTAGATTCAGATGTACACACTGGAGGAAATGTGTCTTTACAATCTGTGTTTGGAAATGAAAATGTTGAAGAATTAATTAAGAATTATCCGGATAAATTTATTATACCTAAAAAATACACACCAGCTAACATGTATTTTTGGAGAGGATTTTCTCTACCATTACAGACAGTAAAAAAATTAGGTACTTTTAATGATAGCGAATCACTCAAAGGAAATCAGTATTTAGTATCTTACGATGTCAATTTCAAAAACTCAGGGATACAATCTTTTTCAGCTTTTGAAAAGACAGCTATAGGATTCGCGGAGTATTCAAGTGGTTATACAGATGAGAGCTTATTCAATCCAAAAACAGATGAAATACCAGTAGTTATAGGTGTTGAATATTCAAAATACAAAAACGATTTTTTTGGAAACCCGGATTATTTTGCAAAAATAGGGAGCCATGGTAATGAAGGAGAAGTCTTCCTTAAAAATAGTAGTTATAAAGCAGATGTATTTATTCCTTTTTACTTTAAAAAATATTTAAAATAAATATAAACCAAAACCACCCCTCAAAGATAAACCCATACATATGATTAAATTAACAGACCTACTTAAAGAAGCAACTCAATCGGAAAAATCACCTCCGTACATGTATTCACCTGTGGGATTTGGTTGCCATGTTTGTAAATTTTACTATGTAGAAGACGAAAAACATATGTGTGGTAATTCATATTATCAAGAACATATGGGAACAGCCGAACTAGTAGACAATGAAGGTAATCAAATTAAAGATCCTTCAAAATGGTGTTCAAATTGGTTTTTACCTAAAGAAAATGAAACCGTATAAAGACATAGAAGTTACAAACAAATATATTATTCGTGAGTTTAACGAAAATATAGACCCAATTGAACTGCTTTGGCATCGTGACAATGAAGATAGAACCGTTGAAATCCTAGAAGATACAGATTGGCAACTTCAGTTAGACAATCAGTTGCCTACCTCACTAAAAGAACGTATATTTATACCAAGACATGAGTGGCATCGTGTGATAAAAGGAACAGGAACATTAAAACTAAAAATACATAAATCGTGAAAAAAGCTGATTTAAAAGAACTTATTCGAGAAGAAATTAAAAAAGTGTTGAGTGAAAACACTGAAGATGTTCAAGGCAAATTTCCTACAGAACCTGGAAAATACCAAATAGACTATATCACAGCAGACGAAGATGGAGGACCAGATTTTCCAGAAAGTGATGTTGTAAATATTTCTCAAAATGATATTGACATGAATCAAAATGTTTCTCCTCGTAGATTTTGGGAAACTAAACCAATGTCAAATTTTAAAATTTACAAAGTAGAAAAAGTAACCAAAATAGGATAACATATAGACAGATTCATAGCCTGTCGATTAAAAAAAATTTAGGAGCTGTGGCCCAATCTTTGGATTGGGTCACTTTTTTTTGTATATTAAAGCAATAAAAGTTATGAATATATTTTATATTAATGAAGACCCGATTATTGCTGCTAGGGAGTTAGCAGATGATCATATTAGAAAGATGCAAATTGAATGTGCTCAAATGTGTTGTGTTGCTCATTGGGTAAACGGTTCAACAGCACCATACAAACAATCACATACAAACCATCCTTCTACAAAATGGACAAGAGAATCTATACAACATTATAGATGGCTTGTAGCACATGGTTTAGAAATTTGTAACGAATTTGAAAAACGATATGGTAAGAAACATAAAACTCAAGATGTACTCGAATGGCTTCGAGACAATGAACCAAATTTACCTGACAATGGATTTATGGATCCCCCTCAGTGTATGCCTGATGAATTTAAATTAGAGAATGCTATAGAAGCATATAAAAATTTTTACATTAACGATAAAGTAAAGATAAAACAATTAGATTGGAAAAAATTAAACAATAAACCAGAATGGATAAACAAATAGTAATTGTAGGAGCTGGAGTAGCAGGCGTAAATGCTGCAACAAAATTAGTGGATAATGGATACCCTGGAAAATTAATTACCATAATTGATATGGGTAAAGATCCATATAACCGTAAACCTGAAGAGGTAATGACAGGATTTTTAGGTGCTGGAGGTTGGAGTGATGGTAAATTAACTTACCATACAGCAATTGGAGGTCAATTGTCAAAATATTGTGGTGAGGAAAAAGCAATGGAATTGATGGATCAAGTCATTACCAACTTTAAACGTTTCCACCCTAAACCAGAAGAAGTACAATGTTCTAATCCTGAAACAGAACCTGAATTTATTAAACCATATTTCGGTTTACGTTTGTTTCCTGTATGGCATGTAGGTACAGATTATTTATCTGAAATTGCTAAAAATTGGTACGATTATTTAGTATCTAAAGGTGTTGAATTTCAATGGGAAACTAAAGTAACTAAAATTAATTTTAAACATAATATTGTAGTTACAAACGCTAGTGAAGTAGATAATTTTACTTTAGAATACGATGAACTTATATTTGCAGTAGGCAAATCAGGTATTGACTTTGCCCAACAACTAGCAAACGAATATGAACTCCCAGACGAACCTAAATCAGTACAAATTGGGGTTAGATTTGAAGCACCACAAAAACACTTTCAAAAACTAATCGATATTTCATATGACTTTAAGTTATATAGAAAATTTGATGATAAAGGGGTTTCGTTACGTTCGTTCTGTACAAACAATAATGCGGCTTATGTTGCTGTAGAAGAAACATATGGAGATCATTCATATAATGGGCATGCTAAGAAAGACGAAGCATATAGAAACGATATGACTAACTTTGGTATCTTAATGGAAATTAATGGTATTGAAGATCCATTTACTTGGTCACGTGATGTAGTAAATAAACTACAATCAAATGGTACTGGTTTATATTATAGCCCTTCACGTCGCCCTTCAACAACCTCTGAAGGTAATGAAGTAACATCAACCCCAATCAGTATTGATACTTTAACCCATGTTGTTGAACCTGCTATGGGGGGTTATTTTAAATATGTTATGGATTTTATTCAAGACATGAAAAAAGTATTCCCAACATTACAACATGATTGGGGTATTTACATTCCTGAAGTAAAATATTTATCACCTGAGGTAAAAGTAAACTATGAAAACCTTAGTTTGATCGACTATCCTAACGTACATTTCGTAGGAGATGCTTTAAGTGCTAGAGGTATTACAGTATCAGGTGCACAAGCAATTTATGTAGCAGAAAATTTAATTAAATAAAAGTTATGAAAATAGGTCTTTGTGGAACAATTTCAGTTGGTAAAACAACACTAGTTAATGCATTAAAAGAATTACCTGAATTTGATGGGTATGAATTTAAAACAGAACGTTCAAAATATTTACGTGATTTAGGTATTCCATTAAACACGGATTCAACATTAAAAGGTCAAATAGTGTTTATGGCTGAACGTGCAAGTGAACTTATGTTTGAAAACATGATAACAGATAGAACTGTAATTGATGTTATGGCGTTTACACGTTTGGCTAAATCAATAGCATATTTTGTAGCAGATGATTTTAACGATGCTGTATCGCATTTACTTCGTGAATATGATTATATATTTTATGTTTCACCTGAAGGTGTAGAACTTGAAGACAATGGGGTACGTGTTGTAGATGCTAATTATAGAGATAAAATTGATAAAGAAATACAACAACTTATCACTAGGCATAGAACTAAATTTAAAAACTATGCTGAACTATCAGGTAGTACCGAGGAGAGAATACAAAAAATTAAACAAGTAATAGGTCTCTAATATTTATAAATAAAATTAGACAATGAAAAAATCTCGTTTACTTGAAATTATACGCGAAGAAATCTCATCTGCTTTAGAAGAAACATTATATTCTGGTCCTGATTCTTTAAAAGATCCAAAAGTGCAAAAAGCACTTTCAAAAATGCAGGGCCAACAAAAAGCAGATGTTATTAAAGGAATTACTACTGGGACTAACCCACTTAATCTTGAAGAAGAAAAATACAAAAAATTAGCTGAAAAATACCAACTTGATGAAGAAACCATCAATGAAATGGCTAGTGTAAGGCAATTAAAAACTGAATTAGAGAGACAAGGTAAAGAAAAAGAATTAAAAGCAGTTATGGATGCTGAACGTGCTGCTCTAGACAAACTTAAAGCTGATCCAACAATCACCTCAGACGGACGATTAAAAGGATATGTACCAACCCTTAAAAAAGAATTATTAAACACTCATAATATTAACTTACAAGATTTATTGTCTAAAGTAGCTGGAAAAGCTGAAGATGATGGAGTTAAATTTAGCAGTGATATTGCAACAAACACAATTGAAAAAGATGCTGCAAACCAATTAACAGGAAAAGAACCTGGACAACGTGGCAGAAAAGCAGACCCAAATAAGCCAGAAAAAGCACCTTCAACAGGACAAAGAGGTAGACCAGCAGGAACTAAAGTAGCTACTCGTACAGCAGGGGATGATGGATTTGATACTGTAACATATTCTGATGTTGATGTAGAAGATGAAGATACTTTTGATTCAGAAAAAGCCCCAGCAGGTGATGTTGAAATGGAAAAAGCAGCTAGAGGAAGAGATGAATTGATCGCACAATATAAAAGAGAAGTAGAACCTGAATTAAAAAATAAAATTGCAAAAGCAAAAGAAGGTGATACTGAAGCTATGAGTTGGTTAAAATCAAAACAAGATATTATTAAACGATATAATAAAGCAAAACAAGTTAATGTTTAATGGTAAAAGATAAATCTATAACTTTAAATGTATCGCACCTAATTATGGGTGCGATCATTTTACTCCTTTTATGGTTTTTGCTTAAACCTGTTAATGTAGATTTATCTAAGTACGATAAACAAAAAAGAGAAATAGATAGCTTAAGTAATGTTATTAATGGGCTTCAAAAAGAACAAGTTGAATTAAATAAATCTATTAATTTTCATCAAAATAGAATAGACTCGTTAAATTATGAAATAGATAGTACTAATCAACAAATAACTAATATACGTAACTATTATGGAAAAAAAATTAGGGACATTTCTAACTATACTCCTACTCAACTTGACGATTTTTTCGCAAAGCGATATAAATAAAATTTGTTTTGATCAATCTACAGCTAAAAAAATTGCAGCTGATTTAGTTAAAGGAGATTCTGCTAAAGCAGAATTAGAAAAAACACAAACATTAGTAACTCAACTTAATGAAAAAATAGTTGAAAAGGATAGCATAATTAGAGTTTATATAAAAAAAGACACTAATTACATTACCCAAATCCAAAAATATGCTGAAATTAAAGAAACACAATCTTTAATTAATAAAGGATTAGAAAAAGATGTTGAAAAATTAAAATTAGAAAACGGACATTTAAAAACAGCTGTTATTTGGATGGGAAGTAGCTTGGGAACCTTAGCTTCTATTATTATATTACTAGTATCTAAATGATATGGCTAGTGAACTAAAACAAGCAATAAGAGAAGAATATGTAAAGTGTGCCCAATCACCGGCATATTTTATGAAAAAATACTGCTACATCCAACATCCAAAACGCGGACGTATCCAATTTAACCTTTATCCATTCCAAGAAAAAGTACTTACCCTATTCCAAGAGAATCCATATTCAATAGTACTTAAATCTCGCCAGTTAGGTATTTCAACATTATCCGCAGGTTATGCTTTATGGATGATGTTATTTCATGAAGATAAAAATATTCTTTGTATTGCAACTAAGCAGGAAACCGCTAAAAACATGGTTACCAAAGTTAAGTTTATGTACGAAAGTTTACCTTCATGGCTTAAATTTTCAAGCAAGCCTGACGAAGCAAACAAATTAACACTTCGATTACCAAATGGATCTCAAGTTAAAGCAATTGGTGCATCAAGTGATGCAGGTCGATCAGAAGCCGTTTCTTTGTTAATCATAGATGAGGCTGCCTTCATTCATAATATTGGTGAAATATGGGCTTCAGCTCAACAAACCTTAGCTACGGGTGGAGGTTGTATTGCATTATCTACACCTTATGGTACAGGTAACTGGTTTCATAAAACATGGGTTGCTGCAGAAATGGGTGATAATAGTTTTTTACCTATTAGATTACCTTGGGAAGTACACCCTGAACGAGATCAATCATGGAGAGACCAACAAGATGCTGACTTAGGTATTCGAATGGCAGCACAGGAATGTGATTGTGACTTTACAACATCTGGTGATACAGTATTTACCCCAGAAGATATTACTTTTTACGAACAATTTCACGTGAAAGAACCTCTTGAAAAACGTGGAGTTGACCAAAATCTATGGATTTGGGAACCAGCCGACTATTCTAGGAACTATTTGATCGTAGCTGATGTAGCTCGTGGCGATGGTAAGGATTCTTCTGCGTTTCACATTTTTGATGTCGAAACATTCACTCAGGTAGGTGAATATAAGGGTCAAATCAACACAAAAGATTATGGATATTTATTAGTAAGCATTGCAACAGAGTATAATAATGCTTTAC
>Ga0129333_10007399_pt1 | contig 10358 bp, 11 predicted proteins | sample CPB6_08_DNA_FD_94474 | JGI IMG/M metagenome (GOLD analysis project Ga0129333, IMG submission 94474) | Freshwater to marine salinity gradient microbial communities from Chesapeake Bay, USA - CPBay_Sum_0.6_0.8_DNA | ecosystem: Environmental > Aquatic > Marine > Coastal | place: USA: Chesapeake...
GAAAGGCTGGTGCAGGTCCTTGAAGGACTATTTTCAAGTGCACCAGAAACACCTGAAGCCGATTGGCTCAGACGAATCGAAGCCCAGCAGCAGCATGCACCTGCAGACCCTCTGATTCAATTTCTGGCTGGTATGGTCTGCATGCGACTCAAGCTTTGGGGTAAAGCGCAGGGCCTACTCAGCCAAAGCCTCGGACAACTAAAAAGTCCGGAACTAAGAAGAAAGGCCTGGCGTGCCTTGGCTGAGATGGCGGAACAACGATCGGATGCCGAGGCTGCCGCTGATGCCTGGCGAAAGGCCGCCCAAGCCTAAGCTGCCAGCGCACAGCCGTTTGATTCTTACGGTAAAAGGGCAGAAAAGTGGCCCTTGATCTTTTTTAAGACATCAAGGGCATCAACTTCTTTTGCATCAGGCCACTTGCTAGAAAGGCAATTCCTGATTGCGCAAATCCTTGCGGGTTTCCACCAGGATCAGAGGGCCTTCGTCGATGACGATAGATGCCGGTCGTTCACGCGGTATGTGGATGGGCTTGGGTTCGGCAGCAATGACCGCTTGCACCGTGGCGACTTTTGCGGCGTCTGAATTTATCCATTGCAAGCCACCTGAGGTAGCGATCTGCTCGAGTTCGCCAACCGGTAAGGTGTAGGCCTGTACCGGCGGCAATGTGATGCTGGTGGGTAGGCTGGGTTCAGCCACTGATGCTGTACTTGAGACAGGCGGGGGGACCAAAGCTGTGGTGGCTGTCTGGACGGATGACTCAGGCAGCTCTGCGCTGGGCATTTCAGCAGCGGCGGTGGACTGATCTTCAGTCTTGCGTTCAGCACTGTCTGAGCGGTCACGGCGATCGCGGCCGTAGCGGTCGCGCGAACGGCGTGATCGCTGCCCATTGCTGCCTTCGCCCTCCACTTTGGGTGACACTTCCTGGCCATTGGTCTGTTGGGAGACTTGCTGAGTGGCCGGAGCTTCGGAAAGTTCTGCCGGTGCCAGTTGGGGGGCTTCATCAGTGCGGGTGCCACGATCACCACGGCGATCGCGGCGGGGTTCTCCCCGTGAACCAGATTCCTGGCGGTCGGCACGACCACGCGGTTCGCCGGTGCGGCTGCCCCGGTCCTGTCGCTGTTCGCTGACTGCTTCCTGAGCGGCGGGGCTGCTTGCCACATCGCTTTCCTTCTTGGTAGCGGAGCGATCAGCGCGTTGGGTACGGTTGCCACGCTCCGAGCGCTCGGCTCGTCCCCCGCGTGAGCGACCACGGTGGTCATCGCGCTTTGTGGTGCGGCCATCGTGACGCTCATCCTTTTTGGCCTCGGTTTTTTCAGCTTCTGATGCCGGCGTTGTCGGCTGGCTGACAAACAAACCCTTGAGCCAGGCCACGAACCCCTTGCTGGCTGGCGCCTGGGCAGCTTCAGCCGGAGCAGACTTTTCTTTCTCCGGCAAGGCAGGGGCAGCGGCAGGTGCTGGGGCATCAGGCAGCACGCCCTTGATCACCGGCGTTTGCTTGTTGGTGGGTTCTTGTGAACGGCGAGTTACCGTGGTGGCGGACTCGACTTCCTCGACCATCTTGTAACTGGTCTCTATATGGTCCAGACGGGGGTCATCATGCTTGAGGCGATCAAGCTTGTAGTTGGGAGTTTCCAGCGATTTGTTGGGCACCAGCATCACATTGATGCGCTGCTTGAGTTCGATCTTGGTAATTTCGTTGCGCTTTTCATTCAGCAGGAAAGAAGCCACTTCAACCGGTACCTGGGCATGAACCGCTGCAGTATTGTCCTTTTGTGATTCTTCCTGAATGATCCGCAGAATTTGCAAGGCAGAGCTTTCGGTATCACGTACATGACCCGAGCCGCCGCAACGGGGGCAAGGAATGGAGGCACCTTCGGATAGGGCAGGCCGCAGGCGCTGACGGCTCATTTCCAGTAGGCCGAATTTGCTGATCGAGCTGAACTGAACCCTTGCCCGGTCTTGGCGCAGCGCATCGCGCAGTCGATTTTCAACATCACGCCGGTTCTTGCTTTCCTCCATATCAATGAAGTCGATCACGATCAGGCCACCCAGATCACGCAATCTCATCTGACGTGCTACTTCATCGGCTGCTTCCAGATTGGTGCGGGTGGCTGTTTCCTCGATATCGCCCCCCTTGATGGCGCGCGCTGAGTTGACGTCCACGGACACAAGGGCCTCGGTATGGTCAATCACAATCACGCCACCCGATGGGAGCTTCACTTCGCGCGCATAGGCCGACTCGATCTGGTGCTCGATCTGAAATCGGCTGAACAGCGGTGCATCATCCCGATAACGCTTGACCCTGGGCGCATGCTCAGGCATCACATGGTTCATGAACTGCTGAGCCTGCTCATACACATCATCGGTGTCGATGAGAATGTCGCCAATATCACTGTTGAAGTAATCTCGGATGGCCCGAATCACCAGGCTGGATTCCTGGTAAATAAGGAAGGCGCCCTTACCACCCTTGGCGGCGCCATCGATTGCAGACCAGAGCTTGAGCAGGTAGTTCAGGTCCCATTGAAGTTCAGGTGCGCTGCGTCCGATACCAGCAGTACGCGCAATGATGGACATGCCATTGGGATAGACCAACTGGTCAAGAGCTTCCTTCAGTTCAGCCCGCTCATCGCCTTCGATGCGTCGTGAAACCCCGCCACCGCGAGGGTTGTTGGGCATCAAAACCACGTAGCGGCCCGCCAGAGAGATGAAGCTGGTCAGAGCCGCCCCCTTGTTGCCACGCTCTTCCTTTTCCACCTGGACCAGCAGTTCCTGGCCCTCCTTGATCACATCCTGGATGCGGGCCTGGCTGGCAGATACATTGCCCTGGAAGTATTGACGGGAGATTTCCTTGAATGGCAAGAATCCATGCCGGTCTTCGCCGTAGTCAACAAAACATGCCTCCAGGGAGGGTTCTACACGGGTGACAACGGCCTTGTAGATATTGCCTTTGCGCTGTTCCCGACCCTCAATCTCAATTTCGTAGTCGAGGAGTTTTTGTCCATCCACAATTGCCAGCCGGCGCTCTTCGGCCTGGGTGGCATTAATCAGCATCCGTTTCATCGGAGCATCCCTTCCATATCAGTTCACACGCCCATGACGGGCTAACGATGCCGAAGCTGATGCCTTGAAACGAAGGGAATTGCCGAGATGCCCGGGTTCAACGATAGAACCGGGGCGAGGGCGCTTGGATAGGGGCGAGGGGAGTTGCTTGCGGGACGGTCAGCCAGGGAATCTCATGTTGGTTCCGTAGCTGAGGCGTCAAAGGCCGATGCATGCCAAGGAACGGCGCCAACAGGCGCTCCAGGCAAATAACAATCAGGCTCATCAACACAAACATTTCGCTTTGATCCATCTGCCAGCACCTTGCTGACAGATTTTGGTATTCCGTATCAGTGTTTCAATACATCGGCCTTGGCCGCAAGCTAGATAAGGCATCGCAATCTCAGGACTGACGATCTCCTCACAGGGCTCTTGGTGGCATCGACCGGCTAGCACCGCAGTTTTGGGGGTCGACTAAACTTCAACCAAATCAACCAGTTACAACACGTCGCTAGTGAAACACATTATAGGGCCCAAATCATCAGGCCGGGCTTTGGAGGTCAAAACCCTCTTGGTGGACCCTGAATCGGCCGGGCAACGGCTGGACAATTACCTGCTGCGTCATCTCAAAGGGGTCCCCAAAACGCATGTCTATCGGATCATCCGAAGCGGTGAAGTCAGGGTCAACCGTGGACGGGCGTCGGCCGATCAACGCATAGCAGCCGGGGATCAGGTGCGCCTGCCCCCGGTTCGCTTGCCCGAGCGAGTGACCGAAAAAAACCAGATGGGTGCGGGCTTGCAGGCGCCCCAGGTCGCGGTGCGGGACTTTCCGGTGATTTATGAGGACGATGGGGTGCTGGCGATCGACAAGCCGGCGGGAATCGCTGTACATGGCGGGTCAGGGGTCAGTTATGGAGTGATCGAGCATTTGCGGATGGCACGCCCCGAGGCCAAATTTCTTGAATTGGTTCATCGCCTGGATCGTGAAACCAGTGGCATCCTGCTGCTTGCCAAGAAGCGCAGTGCTCTCAAAAGCTTGCAGGACCAGTTTCGGGAGCGGGAGACCGGCAAGACGTATCTGGCCTTGGTCGCTGGCCAGTGGCCGTTGAACCTGAAGGTACTGGACAAGCCGCTGCACAAATATCTGCTGGATGATGGCGAGCGCCGTGTCCGTGTGCTTGCCAGGGATGACCCGCAAGGAATGAAGTCTGTCACACTGGTAAAAGTGCGTGAGCGCAGCAACACAGCGCTTGGACTTGATGGCCAGGGCTTTTCTTTGCTGGAGGTCACCATCAAGACGGGCCGGACCCATCAAATCAGAGTCCACCTGGCGGCCGAGGGACGGCCGATAGTTGGGGATGATAAATATGGTGATTTTGAATTGAACCGTGCCTTGCATAAACTGGGCTTGAAGCGCATGTTTCTACACGCTTGGCGTCTTCAGTTCAATCATCCTGTCACCGGTCAAAGGGTCGAGCTTCGTTCAAGTCTGCCAGCGGAACTGGCTCAGTTTTTACATCTGGCGATGCCAGCCCAAACCAACCCAAACCATGAATAAGCCCATGTCAGCGCGACCCCGCCAATTCGACCTGATTGCCTTTGATTGGGATGGGACTCTTTTCGATTCCACAACCATCATCACCCGTTGTATCCAGATGGCCGTTCGGGATCTGGGTGGCACCGTGCCCAGCGATGAGCAGGCGGCATATGTGATTGGCATGGCCTTGTCCCAGGCATTGGCGCATGCGGCGCCCGATGTGCCGCCAGATAAGTATCCCCAACTTGGCGAGCGGTACCGGCATCATTACCTTGCGCACCAGAACGATATCAGTCTGTTTGACGGGGTATTGCAGATGCTGCAGGATCTGCGTGCACGTCACCACTGGCTGACGGTGGCCACAGGCAAAAGCCGTCGCGGATTGGACCAGGCACTTCAGTCCGCGGACCTGATGGGTGTGTTTGACGGCTCTCGCACTGCAGATGAGACCGCCGGAAAGCCCAACCCCTTGATGTTGCATGAATTGATGCGCGAATTTGGAGTCGACTCGCAAAGGGTCCTGATGATTGGGGATACGACCCATGACCTGCAAATGGCTCTTAATGCCGGATGTGCCAGCGTTGGGGTGAGCTACGGCGCCCATGAACCCAAAGCCTTCAAGACACTTGCGCCGCGATTCATCGCCCATACAGTGGAAGAGTTGCATGGTTGGCTGCTTGAGCATGCCTGAGCGAGCAATTCCCCAAGGTTGACGGTCTTCCCTTGGGTGGACCTTCAAACGAGACGGGGTAGGCGCCTGATCAATAAAATCACAATTCTCGATGAATCAGATTCGTGTCATTCCACTTTGTAATTCGGCCGACTTGCTGGACAGCGGCCTGGCGGTTCCTTTTGATGTGGTTTATCAGGGAATGACCTGCAGGGCGTTTGCAGTCCGTTTCAACGGCAAGCCGCACGCCTATCTCAATCGATGCTCGCATGTGGCTATGGAGATGGATTACCAGCCAAACCGCTTTTTTGATATCACTGGCCAATGGCTTATCTGCGCTACACACGGCGCCATGTATGCCCCTGATAGCGGTGAATGTCGCGGCGGTCCCTGCCGAGGTGGGCTGGTAAAAATATCCCTCACTGAAATGGATGGGGTGGTTCACTGGCATACTGAACACAACTTGCAACCTGTTGAGTTCTGAAATGAGTGATTCAAATAATTCAAGTCCTGAAGGGGACATTACCAAAAGTACTGCCAAATTCACCAACGATGATGAGAGTTCTGGCTGGGAGCGAGCCGTCATCGAAAAGCTGGCCTTGGCCTCCTTGATTGAGCAGCGCAGTGCGCGGCGCTGGCGCAATGCCTGGCGTATTTTTCTGCTGGTCTTGCTGGGCTTTCTGTTCTGGACCCTCTTTGGCATGAGCGAAAGGGGCAAGCATCCGTCTTTTACCCATACCGCCCTAATCGAAATCAAGGGAGAGATCGCGTCGGGGGGAGAGGCCAGTGCAGAACTGCTGGTGGGAGCGCTGCGCAGTGCGTTCGAGGAAGACAGTGCCCGTGCGGTGGTGCTGTTAATCAACTCCCCCGGAGGCAGCCCGGTACAGGCCGGTATCGTGAATGATGAAATCAAGCGCCTTAAAGCCAAGCACAGCAAGCCGGTTTATGCGGTTGTTGAAGAATCAGCCGCTTCGGCGGCCTATTACATCGCTGTAGCCGCCGACACGATCTATGTTGACAAGGCCAGCATTGTTGGGAGCATCGGCGTATTGATTGATGGATTTGGCTTTACCGGGTTGATGGACAAATTAGGGGTGGAACGCCGCTTGATGACGGCAGGCGAAAACAAGGGTTTCCTGGACCCTTTCAGCCCCCAGACCGAGCGTCAGCGAGCGCATGCGCAGGCGCTGCTCAATCAGATTCATCAGCAGTTCATTGAGGTGGTCAAGGTGGGGCGCGGGCAGCGCCTCAAGGATGTCCCTGAGATGTTCAGCGGACTTTTCTGGAGTGGTCAGCAGGCCATTGATATGGGGCTCGCCGATCACCTGGGCTCTCTGGACTATGTGGCGCGTGAGGTTGTTAAAGCCGAAGAAATTGTGGATTACACCCAACGCGAAAACGTGGCTGAGCGACTGGTCAAGCGCTTCGGAGCCGCCATTGGGGAGGGCGCAGTCAAGGCCATGCACTCAATGGCGGTGCTACGTTAAGCGTTCTCGCGTTGGCCTATCTTCCGATGGCAAAAACAACCGGCATATTTTTGTCCAGGCTTGTCCGTCTGCTTTTCCAGCCTGCGACTTTGTCGCTGCGCAGCAGTGCGTCTTCCAACGTCAAACCACCGGCCACGGCCAGCCGGGTTTGAGCGTCAAGTACCTCTAACAGGGATTGCAGCATGGCCTCATTGCGGTATGGCGTCTCTATGAACAATTGGGTTTGGCCGGTCTGAAGGGCCAGCGATTCGAGCTCGCGAATGCGCTGGGTGCGTTGAGCGGTTTGGGCGGGAAGGTAGCCAACAAATGCAAAATTTTGTCCAGATAATCCGCTAGCTGCCAGCGCCAACAGCAGCGAACTCGGTCCAACCAGAGGAACGACCGTTACACCCAGGTCATGGGCAGCACATACAACCGAAGAACCTGGATCGGCAACAGCGGGCATACCCGCTTCACTGACCAGTCCGATGTCCTGCCCTCGCAGGGCGGGGCCCAGCAGGGGGCGAGCGTCAAAGTCAACTTGATGATCCCCCTTTTTGTGGACCTGATGGGGAAGTTCCTGGATATCCAGCGCCTGAATAGGCAACGCCAGCGGCTGCAATTCCCGCACCCGGACCAGATAGGCACGAGCACTTTTGGCGTTCTCACAGATCCAGTGCTGCAGACGGGCCGCTATGTCCAGGGTGGCTTGCGGCAGGACATGACGCAGTGGCGCCAATTTGTCGCAAGCAAAATCTAGAGGCGCTGGCACCAGGTACAGCTTGCCCTTGGCGGGTGTCATGCTGTCATCCCGGTTACGCCCAGAATAGACACGCCCGCCAGGCGCAACAGTCGGGCAGTTCGTATCAGCGGCAGACCGATCAACGCGGTGGGATCGTCGCTCTCGATGGCTTCGAGCAGGGTGATCCCCAGTCCCTCGCTTTTGGCACTGCCGGCACAGTCATACGGCGTTTCGAGCAGCAAATAGTTTTCGATTTCCTGGTCACTCAGATTCCTAAATCGAACACGCACCACGGCCAACTCGCTCTCTAAGAAGCCAGACGCCTCGCAAGCCACCGTTACAGCGGTATGAAATACCACCAGGCGTTGACGCATGGCGCGCAACTGGGCAACAGCGCGGTCATGCGAACCGGGCTTGCCCAGTGGCAAACCATCCAGCTCAGCGACCTGATCAGAGCCGATGACAACCGAGTCGGGGTGAAGCCGAGCCACGGCCTTTGCTTTGGCAAGTGCCAGGCGGCAGGCCAAATCGCGCGGATGTTCGCCAGCCCCGGGCGTCTCGTCAACCTGCGGTGCAATAACCTCAAAGTGCAGTTGCAGTCGCTCCAGCAGTGACCTGCGATAGGCCGAAGTGGAGCCAAGGATAAGTTTTCTCGTTTCAGGGTTGCTCATGGATGTGATTCTCTTACACTGCGGACATGTCAACGCTGTTTAATGTGCGGCGCCTGGATGTTCGGGCTTTTGCCCAGGCGGGAGAGCTTCTGTCTGGCCAGGCCAGCCTTTCTGAGATGCCCCGCTTGCAGGCCGATTGCGCAGGGGTATCGCCAGACAGGCAGATCCAATGGTCCGCCAAGGGAGGGCTGCAAGCGCAAGTCAATGCGCCCGCCAAGGTCTGGCTGCAGGTGAAAGCGACGACCGCCCTGCCATTTGTTTGCCAACGCTGTCTGGAGCCGGTAGAGATTACCGTGGCGGTCGAGCGCGACTTCCGTTTTGTGTCGAGTGAGCGATTGGCCGAAGAGGAGGACCAGCTGGCTGAGGAAGACCTGTTGGTGGAAAGCCGTGAGTTTGACCTGCTGAGCTTGATCGAGGATGAATTGCTGATGGAGATGCCGCTCGTGCCCAGGCACACAAAATGCCCATCCACAATTGTGATGGCGGTTCAGGATTCGGACTTTGAGGTGGCAGAACACTCGAGCCCTAAGCCTTTTGCAGCCCTGGCTGGCTTGAAAAAGCACCCGGGGAAATGACGCCAGGCTGGAAAATCACGTCAAATCAAGCAGTTAGGATATAATATTTGGCTCTGCACAGCCTAGAGCTGTGCAAGCTAATGGATAGAAGAGAAGTTGTTAGAGATTTTTTAAACTTTAGCTTTCGATAACATCGTGTTGCAGAAACTTGATCTGCAGCCTGATTACCAGGAGCCAATCATGGCCGTTCAACAAAATAAAAAGTCACCCTCCAAGCGAGGAATGCACCGTTCGCACAATGCCCTCAGTGTTCCAGGCATTGCCGTTGAGCCGACCACAGGTGAAACCCACCTGCGTCACCATATCAGCCCGAATGGCTTTTATCGTGGTCGCAAGGTACTCAAGACCAAATCAGAAGCCTGATTTGCGCCCGTCCTGGCCCGAAGTGCTACGCTGATCAGTAGCTTCGGGCCTTTGTTTTGATGCGTAAAACGTCTTGACCTCAGACAGGCCCGTCCCATGATCACGATTGCCGTTGACTGCATGGGAGGCGATCATGGTCCATCGGTGACCTTGCCCGCCTGCAAAAACTTCCTGAATCAGCACCCCCAGGCGCATTTGTTGCTTGTTGGCCTGCCTGAGGCTTTGAAGGAATTCAGCCATCCGCAAACCACCCAGGTGTTGGCCAGTGAGGTGGTAGGCATGGATGAACCGATTGAGGTGGCCCTGAGAAAAAAACGCGATTCCTCGATGCGTTTGGCCATCCAGCAGGTCAAGGTGGGTGCCGCTCAGGTGGCCGTGTCTGCCGGCAATACCGGCGCCTTGATGGCCATCGCCCGCTATGTTCTCAAGACCATGGAAGGTATCGACCGCCCGGCCATTGCCACCCAGATGCCAAACAGCCAGGGTGGCGCCACGACCGTTCTTGATCTGGGTGCCAATGTTGACTGCACGGCCGAGCACCTGCTGCAGTTTGCCGTTATGGGCTCCGCCCTGGTTTCCGCCTTGAATGACGAGCCCAACCCAACGGTTGGCTTACTCAATATTGGGGAAGAGGTTATCAAAGGTAGCGATGTCATAAAAAAAGCTGGTGAACTGCTTCGAGCTGCTGCTAAATCCGGCGATCTGAATTTTTTTGGAAACATTGAGGGGAACGATATTTTCAAGGGCACCGTCGATATCGTGGTTTGTGATGGATTTGTTGGTAATGTGGCCCTAAAGGCTGTTGAGGGGCTGGCTTCAATGATTAGTGGATTTTTGCGGCAAGAGTTTTCTCGCAATATCTTCACAAAAATTGCGGCTATTTGTTCTTATCCGGTTCTATCTTCTTTTAAAAATAGAGTTGATTACCGTCGTTACAACGGTGCAGCATTGTTGGGTTTGCGCGGCTTGGTATTCAAAAGTCATGGTTCGGCCGATGAGCTGGCTTTTGAGAATGCCTTAAGCCGGGCGTATGATGCGGCACGTAACAATTTGCTGGACAAGGTACAAGCACGGATTGCCCATGCGACCCCGCTATTGGGGCCTGCGGTCAGCAACGAGTAAAGGCCGGACCTGCCTGGTCTGCCCAAAATGAACGAATCCACAATGAAACGTTTTTCCCGCATCACTGGAACCGGAAGCTATCTGCCTGCGGCTAGGTTGAGCAATGCCGACCTTGTCGCGCGTCTGGCCTCCGAGGGGATTGAGACCTCTGATGAATGGATTGTTGAGCGAAC
>Ga0129333_10007401_pt1 | contig 10358 bp, 7 predicted proteins | sample CPB6_08_DNA_FD_94474 | JGI IMG/M metagenome (GOLD analysis project Ga0129333, IMG submission 94474) | Freshwater to marine salinity gradient microbial communities from Chesapeake Bay, USA - CPBay_Sum_0.6_0.8_DNA | ecosystem: Environmental > Aquatic > Marine > Coastal | place: USA: Chesapeake Bay...
GCCTATTGCCCTGGTAGATGATCAATTGCCAGTCGTAGTTGTAGCCACCAAAGATTCCTATCACGAAAAGGTACTCAGCAATATGCAAGAGATAAAAGCAAGAAAGGGTCGTGTCATCGGTATAATCACCGAAGAGGATCAGGCTGCCATGGATCTTTGCGAAGCAGCGCTAACCGTACCGGCCGCCGATGAGATGCTGGCTCCCATGCTCAATGTGATACCCTTACAACTACTCGCCTATTACATCGGTGTCGAAAAAGGCTGTGATGTCGATAAACCTCGCAATCTCGCTAAATCGGTGACAGTAGAATAGTCATCACAACTCACTTATCCATTTTCCTCACCCTAATCCTCACCTATGAATAGTATCAATAAACAACCAGTCTCTTCACTAGGGTTTGGTTTTATCGAAAAACCGCACCTGCCCAAGGGGAAAGATGAATACTATTTACGCAACCGGCAACATCGCAGTAACAACACCTACCGAAAACTCAATGCAAAAGAGATTCAGATACTTCAAAAAAACGATAACAGCGCCGATGACTGGAACAATATCGAAGTAACCGACGCATTCGATGCCCGCCTGATCAAGCGCTGCAGTTTCTTTGGACGAAACCGCATTGGCAAACTGGAGCCTTTTTTTCATGAGTTCAATAATCTCCGTATGCCAGTCGGCATCTTTAACAGCACGATCATCAGCTGCGATTTGGGAGATAATGTGGTTATCGACCAGATCAGCTTTATGAGCCATTATATAGTTGGAGACGACGTGATGCTGGTCAATATCAAAGAACTTTCGGTATCCAATCATGCAAAATTTGGGAACGGAATTGTCAAAAATGATGAAGACGAATCGGTACGTATCTGGATGGAGATCTGTAACGAGAACGGCGGTCGTAAAGTCCTCCCCTTTAACGGAATGCTGGCAGCAGATGCATGGATCTGGTCAAAATATAGGGGCGATAACACGTTACTGGATAAGCTAAAGGAATTCACCGACGATAAGTTCGATCGCAAAAGAGGGTATTACGGAAAGATCGGGGCCCGGACCGTCATCAAAAATTGTGACATCATCAAAGATGTCTGGATCGGAAGCGATGCGTATATCAAGGGAGCGAACAAACTCAAGAACCTGACCATCTCGTCAGATGAAAAGGCCTCGACCCAGATCGGAGAAGGCTGTGAATTAGTCAATGGCATCATTGGAGTAGGCTGTCGGATCTTCTATGGCGTAAAGGCCGTTAGTTTTATTATGGGTAGTCATTCACAGCTGAAATATGGCGCCCGCCTGATCAACTCTTATTTGGGTGACAATTCTACCATCTCTTGTTGCGAAGTGTTGAACTCACTGATCTTTCCTGGACACGAACAACACCATAACAACTCCTTTCTTTGTGCCGCCTTGCTGCAGGGGCAAAGCAATATGGCTGCCGGTGCCACCATCGGCTCTAACCATAATTCAAGAGCCGCCGACGGTGAACTGATCGCCGGCCGCGGATTTTGGCCAGCCCTTTGCGTTAGCGTTAAACACAATTCTGTTTTTGCATCGTATACTATGATCGCCAAAGGCGATTATCCCTACGAATTACACATTCCCCTTCCCTTTTCGCTAATCAGTAATCAAGCCGACACCAATGAGCTGGCCATACTTCCTGGTTATTGGTTCTTGTATAACCTGTATGCACTGGCCCGGAACAGCGAAAAATACAAGGCCAGAGATCAACGTATCGACCGCTCTATTTATCTCGAATACGATTACCTGGCCCCCGATACAATCAATGAACTTTTCGATGGACTATCCCTTTTAAAAGAAGCTACCGGCCGGGCCTATGCCACCGCTACTCAACAAAAACTTTCCGAAAAACAATCGCTAAAGAAGGGAGAGTGGCTACTAGAAAACAATACCGCGTACGTAGATGAACTCACTATATTGGCGACTGGTCTCGAGAACAGCAAAAGAAAGGTCAAGATCCTCAAAACCAGTCAAGCCTATCACACTTATAAGCGAATCATTATATTTTTTGCGATACAGCAATTGCTCGACGCGGTAGAATCTGATCATCTTCCTTTTAAAACAATACAATCACTCTTACTGCAGGCAAAAGGAAAAAGAACAGCCTTTAAAAATATTGGCGGACAATTGATTCCTGAACAATCACTCAATCAACTGGTGAAAAAGATAAAAAGCGGAGTACTGAAGGGCTGGGATGATATACATGCTTGGTATCGGCAACAATCACTTCTCTATCCCTCGCAAAAACGGACCCATGCACTGGCCTCACTATGGGAAATAACGAGGCTGACACGGTCACAACTCAATAGCCGTACGCTTAGTCACTTGGTGCAAGAGGCCATGGCTACCAACCAATGGATCGAGGAACAGCTGGTTGCTTCCAGAAATAAAGACTACCAAAATCCTTTCCGGAAATTAGTATATGATTCTGATCAAGAAATGAATCAAGTGATGGGAACACTCGCAGACAACCCCTTTATTGCACAGCACAGAAAAAAGACGATGCAATTTGAGAAGCGTGCAAAAGCATTACTGGCCATACTGGGAACAAAGGGCTAATAAAAATCACTGGCGGTCAAGTATGGATGGGGATATTGTATTGAATGGCCAACTCGCGCAACTCAAAGATTTTTTTTACTCCGATTTTTTCCATGATTCGGGAACGATGCGTTCCGATAGTACTTTTATGTAATTGCATGATATCGGCAATATCGGTCAACGCATACCCTTTTATCAAAAAAGAGCATACCTCCATTTCACGCTGCGATAACCTGTCAAATGGATTTTCGGTACGGGATAATAAAAAATCATCCGACATCTTTTGAACCAGCCGAGTGCTCAGATACAAGCCCCCGGATAGTACCGTTCGTATCGCCATGATCAGCTCGGCCGGAGAACTTTCCTTATTGACAAAGCCTTTTACCCCTACTCGTAAAAAACGTTTTGCATATACAGTATCCGGATTCATGGAAAACATCATGATTAATTGCGTTGGCTTTTTGGCAAGCATATAATCGATTACTGTGTGAATATTGGTGTCCGGGATATTAACGTCAAGAATAACCAGGTCGAACTCTTGTTCAGAAAAAGCGGTGATCGTTTCGTTGGCAGTCATACAAGAACGAAACTGCGCCTCGGGAAATTCCATCTTAAGAACCATCTCCAACCCCTGCAACGTTACAGAGTGGTCATCGAATAAGAGAAAGTACATTCAGCCGCTGGTTTGAGTAGAGTCTGATAATTAATTCTACAAAATAGCCAACGGATTCTAAATAGCTTGTAGTTTTTTATTTAATATTTTGTAGTTCTATATTGAATTATTAACTAAGTATTTCACTTATTATTTTTGTTTGATCAACAGCGCACTTATGACCGGACGCTCCACCCCATTATCGCCTGGTCTGATAGTTAATTGATTGCCAATTACCAGCGAAGATGACCCTCCCCCGTCTAAGTTCACAGCATCGGTACAGCCAAGTGAACCAAGCATAGAAGCCAGTTCTAAAAGATTGACACCAGGAAAACCCGCACTGGAATTATCTCCCTCGACAGCCATCAAAATAATTTTTCCTGAACCAGTATAGCCGATCGCTGTTCTGGGACGTGCGCTAGAATTATTGATATTTATCAACTCTTCTGCATCTGATATCCTGACTGTACCCCCCCGAAGCAACATGGGAGATCCCCCAATTGCTGAAACTACATTCCAGGGACTTCCCCCTGCAGGAAAGCTCTCTGTCGGAACAGCTTGCGGGGCACTACCCTCTGCATTGGGGCTGGGAGCAGGATACGCATATATATTGTCGTTACCGGCTCCTACCGAGTAAACCCATGCGGTAACCGGGGCTCCGCTACTCGTTACACCAAAAGCAGCACGGGTAGGATAATACGAAACATTGGAGCCGTTGAAGGATCTCGTAACAGCTTTTATATTCGGACTGCTGGTAACCCCATTGTATTTGATCAAACTGTATGACTGATTACCGCCATAGAACCCGCCATTGATAGCAACATACACCAGTCCTGCTTCGGAGGAGGCGAACTGACTGGTGGTTTTCGCAGTGGTGCTCATCACTGGCTTAAATTCAAATCGGTTGGTGCCAGGGTCAAATGCAACACAAAAAGCCTTCACCTTTTTGCCATTGTACAGCGTATCAAAACTAAAGGCCTGAATACCGGATGGAAAATTAATAGACAGGGTTGCAGAATATTTCCAGCCAGGAGCCAATGTGATAATGGGCACTACTGGTGTGGGCGTACTACCCCCTCCGCCCCCCGTGTTGCTACCGGATGATTTAGAGCAAGAAGCAATAAGAATCAAAAAGAAAGCAGCGATAAAGTGAGTTCTTCTCATACAATTATTTTTTATAAACAGAAGTCGAGATGCGGTTCAGTGTTTCGTAGTAAAAGAAAACTTCCCCTTCAAATCCATAGCGGCGGTTCAAGTCAATGAATTCCTTCATCAAGGAGTCGCTGGCCTGATAGCCATCTCCCAGCGAAGTAAGTATGCCTGGGTATACTTTATTTCGTGCGGAAAGCGGGACTTGTTCATGGAGCTGTTTTAAGATTGTCTCGTAGGCCTTACTATTATATCGATATAGCTGTGGAAATAAGAGATCGGCATAGCCGCCTTCGAGCCAAGCGGGCCAGTCTTGCAAATATTCTTCCTTACTCCAGGGATAAATACTCGGCGCCCAGCTTACGATACAAGTAGGGCGAATAGCCTTTACCGCCTGATAAATCGATCTGCCAAAAGCACTGAGCTGATCTGCCTTCCATTGCAACCATTGCTTTTGCTTCGGATCTTGCGGAGGAGAGGCACCCCCATGGGTCTTGGCATATTGCACTATGGTATAGGGATCGTATCCACCCTCTGCGGGCATAGCGGGCAAGCGATCGTCTCCTTGTACTCCGTCCACTTCGTACTGCTTGACAACCTCCTCGATCAAAGAAAGTAATAATTGCTGCGGACCAGGATGAAGAGCATTCCACCAATAAAAACCATTTTTTTGCAAAAGCCCTCCTTTATTATTACGCCCCACCCACTCGGGATAACGTTGTAGCCATCGGTTATTACTATCTCGATATGCGTAGGAAAATCCAAACTCGAACCACGCATGAACCTTTACTCCCTGCGCATGGGCCTCTTCGACTATCTCGCGAAGCGGATCGCGCCCTGCAAATGCAGGATCCTGTGCAATGCGAATATATTTTTTCTGTACACGACTGGGATAGAGTGTATATCCACCATTCCATACCACTACAAAAAGATGATTAAAGCCATACTCTTTACACCGGCGCACGGTATTTTGGATCTGTTCACGAGAACGAAGGGCATCACTTGCCACATTAGTGATCCAGACACCTCTTACCGGATCATGTTGAGAGGACTGCGCCTGGGCATTATCTGAAACACCAAGAAAAAAAAGAGAAAATAAAAAAATTAAATTGCTGCGCATGAACAAAAATTAAGACAGAAGTTGCTGCCGATATTCCATATACCGGTCAAAGAGATGATGCGCTGCACCATAAACGGATTGCGGACTCATAAAATGAGAAAATTCAAAAGTGATCGCCTTATCGTAACCCACCCGAGCAGCTGCTTCGAGTTTCAATCTTAGCTTTTCGAACTTGATGGGAAGGAACTTGATCGGCATATCCCGGTCAAAACTCTCCGCATTGGTCCAACATTGCATACCATACCGGTCGGCTAAACTTTTATTGACGCGGAAAAAATCATCCAATTCATGATAAGAAATATGTCCATCCTGAAAAGCTACCGCATCTACCGCTCCTTTGATGCCATCGAAGATCTCATTCCATTCTTTTTCGTGGTCTTGTACCGAAATCGCATTGTCTTTGCTTAGCTGACCGCTGGCTGCCAGTACGGCCTTTTTACCATCGATCCAAGGCGAAATAAAAGTGGGCAAACCGCCACTGACCTCTTTGCACTGCATACCGAGTGTTCTGAACGCATCAATCGCTCCTTTAGTCTTTCTGCTGATCTCCATACTCAGATACCACCCTTTAAAAGAGGAGTAATGCCCATAGTTTTTCCATACTTCGTCGATCACGAACCGATTCAGATCTACTTCGTGTTGCATATTGCCGCTGTCCCAATAGGCCCCACTATCATAGAGCCCAAAGTAAAATTGCATTCCATATTGCTCTGAAAGCTCCAGGAACAATTTGACCAGATCGATCGGGGGCGCAAAACACTTATTCTGCTTCATCAAAAACGAAGAGGGATAGGTCAGAAAATCGCGGTAGCCACTTCGGATCAGGATCACAGTATCGATACCCGCCCTTTTCATATGCTGAAAATCGGCTTCCCACTCGGCAGGGCCCCAATTCTGATGAGGTATGTCGTGGCTGATCTCGTCTATGAATGTACCGGTAATGAGCATAGGAATATTTATTGATCGGTCTCTGGTTTATGTAAAGGAACAAGCCAACTTACAACAAAAGCGGGAACCGTACAGGCCATCACCCATAAAAAGAACTGCTGGTAGCCTAAAGCATCAGAAATAGCGCCACTCATCATAGAGGCAAGGGTAAAACCAAAATAAGTCAGCGCACTACCGAAGGCATAATGCGCCATCTGATAACGACCGGGCGCCAGCTGCTGCATGATAAATAATATCAGTCCGATAAAACCGAATCCATATCCGAAATGCTCCACCGAAATAGCTAAACCCACGACCCAAGGGGCCGTTGCTTGTGTAAAGGCCAAATAAGCATAGGCGGCGAAAGGAAGATTAAAAAAAGCACACAATACCAGCAAGGTCTTTCGTGTCAATCCTTTGTTGGCTACAAAATATCCGGCCAGCAAAGAGCCCGTTACAAAAGCAACAGTTCCATAGACCCCTGTCAATAAACCCACTGTTGCCTCGGTAAGTCCTAATCCACCGACACTGCGTTCCGCTTTTAAAAACAAAGGCATGATCTTCATCGCCTGCCCCTCGGCAAACCGATACAACATGATGAACACAATACCCCAGATCACATTTTTTTTGGCAAAGAAGCTAACCATTACATCTACTAAAGTTCCAAAGACTTCTTTTTTATTTGCTTTTTCAGCAGGGGCAGGGTTGTCTGGAAGCATCATCCGGTTATATAAACCCAGTAGTAGCATCACAGCAGCATAGATAAGCAAGACGATCGCCCAACTTTGTTTATTGCCCAACAGGGGAATCAGTACGCCGGCCAGATAGACCATACCTCCGTTCGAGAACAGCTTGGCCACATTGTAAAAAGTACCTTGCCACCCTACGAATTGTGCCTGTTGTTTGGCATTGAGCTCCTGTAGATACAACCCATCGGCCGCTATGTCTTGAGTAGCGCCAAAGAAAGCTGTAATAAAAAAAAGAGCAATGGAATATGAAAAGAAATCATCACTGTACAAGCTAAGAGCAGAAAGGGCCAGCAGAAATGCACAACAAAATTGTGAAAAATAGATATAGAACTTCTTTGTCTTATATAACTCCATAAAGGGGCCCCAGATAGGTTTGAAACTCCAGGGCAAAATGATCAGACCGGTCCAAAAGGCAATTTGACTGTCGCTTAATCCCATGCTTTTATAAAGAAGGGATACGACGGTTCCACCTAAAATCAGATTAGGAAGTCCCATAGCGAACCAAGTGGTAGGGATCCAGCGCAGCGGGCTTTTCGGGTTACTTTTTTGTGTGGGCAAGCTTAGGTTTTTAGTACTGGAAAGGTAATGGCTAAATAAATTATTTTAAAAACTTTTTATCATTTTATAATATTTATTAAATAGATTCGGGCTCAACTTAGCTTCTAGCGATATAGCTGCCTTATGCGATCTATTGCCTTGGTCACGGCCCTCCCTAAAAAAACGATACTGCTATCGATGGCTATTTTACTGATGGTAGCAGCCTGTAAGAAAAAAACAGCTCCGCCCGGTCCTGTTGTTCCCCCTACCCCCGCCTGGGATCCCAACGCCATTCGCGGTGCTTGGGTTACCACTACGGCCAGCACAGCACTTGACAGCAGAGACCAGATCAAGCAAATGGTCACGAATTGTAAGGCCGCCGGCATCAACCATCTTTTTATTGTGGTGTACAATAATGCCCGCACTATCTATCCCAGCTCTGTTATGAATTCATTGATCGGTAAACCGATCCTGGAACGCTTCGCTGGTCGCGACCCGTTGCAAGAATGTATCGAAGAGGCCAGAGCGGCCGGACTAAAAGTACACGCGTGGTTCGAATACGGATTCTCCTCTTCGTATAGCGCCTCCGGTGGACCCATCATAGCAGCTAAACCCCACTGGGCTGCTCGAGACCTGGCAGGCAATCTGGTAGTCAAGAATGGATTTGATTGGCTCAATGGCTTGCATCCAGAAGTCCAGCAATTCATGATCAATCTGTTCAAAGAAGTTGTCACCAATTATGCAGTGGACGGTGTTCAGGGAGATGACCGGCTGCCGGCCATGCCTTCGACAGGAGGATATGACCCATACACGGTCGCGCTATACCAGTCAGAAAATGGAGGCGCCTCTCCTCCTAATTCGGCAACTGATGCCGGCTGGATCAGCTGGCGTGCCAAAAAACTCAATTCCTTTATCAAGCAGCTCCGTCAAGAGGTAAAGACAATACGACCTGCCGTACAGTTCACCATGTCACCGAGCCCTTATCCCTTTAGCTTGAATGAATATTTACAAGATTGGCCTACCTGGGTCGATAGCGCTTGGGTCGATGCGGTTTTTCCGCAGTGCTACCGCTATGATATAACTGCCTATAACAACACCTTATTACAACAAAAAAGTTTTTATAGGAACCCACAGATACCACTCTATCCCGGTGTCTTACTAAAATCGGGAACCTATGTGGCTTCTGCCGGTATGCTGAGCCAGATGATTCAGTCCAACCGAAACAACGGTTTCAAGGGAGAATCTTTTTTCTTTTACGAGGGTATAAAAGATATCCCGGCATGGTTTCAGGGTCAATATCCCTATATAAAATAATAGTATGCGCAGCTGTCTTATCTTATGCTTTTGCGTTCTGACTAACGTGCTGCAGGCCCAGCAGTATACAAAATGGGTAGATCCCTTTTTAGGAACGGGGGGACACGGTCATGTATATCCCGGTGCCACTGTTCCATTTGGAATGGTTCAGCTAAGCCCTGACAATGGAGACGAAGGCTGGGATTGGTGTAGCGGGTATCATTACAGCAGCCACACGATCGCAGGTTTTAGTCATACCCATCTTAGCGGGACTGGCATCGGTGATTGGTGCGATATTTCGGTTCTTCCTCTCACCGATACGCTGTCGATTCGCGAAAAAAAAATAAAAATTCCTTTTTCGCATCAATCAGAATCAGCCCGTCCGGGCTATTACCGTGTTGCATTGAGCAATGGCATCGAGGCAGAGTTGAGCGCTTCTGACCGTACCGGTTTTCATCGTTATCAATTTCCGGATAAAACAGGTTGGCTTCGCTTCGACATGGGTTTTGCGATCAATTGGGATCAACCAACCGATGGCATGCTGCAATTACTAGATCCTTATACACTGATTGGTTATCGATATAGTACCGGGTGGGCTAAGGGACAAAAGGTTTACTTCGCTGCTCGTTTTACGTTGCCCGTAATGGATTATTTTTTCATAGACGATTCGTTGCAGAACGGACAACAAGCCTGGGGTAAAAAAATAAAACTGGCCCTGCAGTTTCGTACCAGTTCCCCTTTGCAGATGAGCGTTTCGCTCAGTACCGTCAGTACCGAAAAAGCACTAGCCGAGGCAAGACAACAGGAACCCGGACAACTCGACCTGTATGCCGAGACGGCCACCACACGCTGGGAAAATGAACTTCGTAAAATTCAAATTGACACTTCCGATCGCAATAAAGCCACCAGCTTTTATACGGCTCTCTACAGAACCTGCCTGGCGCCTGTGATCAGCAGCGATCGGGATGGAACGTATAAGACCTATCGTGATCAGCTACGAACAGTAAAGGATGGAAAAGACAAATACACTATTTTTTCTCAATGGGATGTCTTTAGGGCACTGCATCCTCTTTTTACGATCACGCAACCCGAACGGCATACCGATATGCTAAAAAGCATGATGGCTTTTTATGAAGATCATGGGCTTTTACCCGTTTGGGATATCAGCAGCTGGGAGGCTAACACCATGACCGGCTATCATAGCATTCCCATCTTGGCCGATGCTATTCTAAAGGGGAATACCCGTATTGATGCAGAGAGAGTCTATCAAGCTATGCGAAAAAGTGCTTTCCAAAACCAGCGAGGCACCCAGGACTATATTAAGTACGGTTATTTGCCACAAGATAAACATGGGTGGAGTGTTACGATCACCCTTGAATA